>Ga0114923_10002253_pt1 | contig 13135 bp, 17 predicted proteins | sample SumtaG_FD_89578 | JGI IMG/M metagenome (GOLD analysis project Ga0114923, IMG submission 89578) | Deep subsurface microbial communities from Indian Ocean to uncover new lineages of life (NeLLi) - Sumatra_00157 metaG | ecosystem: Environmental > Aquatic > Marine > Oceanic > Sediment | place: near... | reverse complement strand
GCCTTTAGAGGCGTTGATTACCACAGCATATAACCCTCTATGTGTCAATCTAAGGCTGGATCGGCTGACGTTGGATAAGTATCATCCTGGGCATGAATGGAACTCAGGAGAAGCTGAATATATCATTTATCCATTAACTGGTTCCGCACATGTGCGATGTCGTAGGAAATTTCAAGACCCTGATGGTATCCCCCACCAGCTTTTACGTGCTGGTCGTAGGAACATATTCCCTGATATGGGTGAAGAAGTTGCAGGCTTCAGTGCCTTGCGAATCCCAGGCAATCGAGAGTTTTTCATCGATATACGCACGAACGACACTTTCGATGCGCTGATATTATGGGTTGATGACGATATTGCTAAATGGGGTAAGGCTCCACCAGAAGATACGTATATGTGCTATGACTGGGATCGTCAGATCGTCGGTAGGCGCGATGAACAGAGACGTAGGAATGTCTGGCACTTAGAGAAGCCTCATGGGTATACGCTTGACGTTGGTGAAACGATGAATGAGCCCGGTTGTTGGAGTAGTAGCCCTGCCCATGCCAACCCCCAGGACTTGCAAGATGTTGAGCGCGGCGAATGTCAATGGGAAGAAGTATTCTTCTGTGTCATTGATCCACCTGATTCATTCGCACTCATGTCATTGGATGGGGTTTATGCAAATGGAGATAATTCATCCCATGTGCAGGCAATTCATAATGGTCACGCATTGATGACTCCGCTTGGGTCGCACCCAATTGTGGCAGCTCCAAAGACCAAGCTATGGTATTTTTGGGGGTATTACGGAAATGCCCTAACAAAGAGATACAATAAGAGCGCCACCGACACTGGAACCTATGTAAAATGAATGGCAGACGTGCCAAATTGATTCGTCGAGCTGTATATGGGGATATGTCATCTCACCACCGGGAATACACAGAGGTAATCAACCCTCATAAGCCTACTACGTTTATTGTACGAGCTGGGACAATGAGGGAGTTATATCAGGATGCAAAGAGGAATTGGTACCGCAAGGGGGAGATGCCTACACCATGGACACCGTTTACTGCCTCGACACCCTCGTCTTCGGACTCGGAATCGCAACAGGGGTGGGGGCAAGCCTCTTCGGAGGTATTACTGGATTGTTAATCGGTTACCTTGTTAGGAGAAGTCGTGGACACACTCCAAAAGAACAAAGCTATCTGGTTGGTTGGCGGGGGACACTTACAGGTTCCCGCGATAAGAGAGATTAAGCGTCAGGGTTTCTTTGTTATCGTGTCTGACGCAGATGACCATTGTCCTGCCATTCACGAAGACATATGCTTCGTCAAGGCTAGCACATATGATGTTACTGCCACAGCAAAGATGATACCAGCGGTCCTGAATCGATATAACATCGTGGGAGCCATGACGTGTGGCGCAGACGTAGCGCCTACGGTGGCTATGGTTGCAGAGGTTACCGCGAACCGAGGTCTTGACCTGGAAACGGCACTACTGACCCACAACAAGTACCATGTGCGCCATGAGCTTGATAAGAGGGGAATGGGGGAATTTCAGCCTCAATGGAAGCATTATTCTCTGCAGGAGTACAAGTCTCACACCGATCCGATAGGAGTCATGATACAGAATATGCAAGCGGAATACGAGCGTTGGCAGCTTGGTCCACTTGCGGTAGGGGCTGGGATCGTGATCAAGCCACTCTCCAAGTCTGGTTCTCGGGGAGTGACAATCGTGCCACAGCCTGGGGTAGCGCATACCGCGTGGTTACGAGAGTGTATCAAAAAAGTCTTCGCGTTTGGACGCGAATTTCTGGTTGAAGAACGTTTTATGGGCACTGAGCACAGCGTTGAGTTGCTCATCAATGATGAAAATATAGTGATCTATTCAAATGTCGTGGATCGTCCATTTGATTACACTGGTGGGATTGCGATGGAGCAAGGGCACGTTAATCCGACCAACCTCCCGGATTACACCAAGAATGAAATGACAGGCATGGTGGTTAAGGCTGCTCACGCGCTGGGTGTTCGCTGGGGACCATTTAAGTGCGACACTATAATGACCAAAGATGGACCACGTATTCTTGAGGCTACAGCACGTCTCTCTGGTGGGTTTGATTGCCAATACACAACTCCGATAGCGACTGGTAGAAATCCAATTGGAGCACTGGTGAAGTTGGTTACAGGCCAACATGCCGATAGTGAATTTCTGGCACCCAAGCAGGAAAGATTTGCTGCGTGTGTGGCATCATTTCCTCCAGAGGGATATGTTGAAGCCATCCAGGATAGTCTGTTTGCAGAACCTAGTATAGACGAAATTCGTGCTGGCAAAACTTGGTCCTTGATCACTTGCAAAGTAGGTGATACAATTAACTATCAACATTGCGCGGATCGCGCTGCGTTCAGTATTGCTTGTGCGCTTACGCATGAGGCTGCTTGGGACAAAGCAGTGGCAGCGGCTGGGACAACAGGGCAAAGAATTTTCATACGTGATTAGGAGGAAAATCATGGCACAGTTTACGGTGACCGAGGCTTTGGCGGAAATCAAGACTCTTGACAAGAGAGTTGGCAAAAAGAGAGCCTTTATTCTCGATAACCTGCTACGCCAAGAGCAGATCAAAGACCCACTGGCTAAGGGTGGTGGCCAGGAAGCGGTCATTAAGACCGAAATGCAATCCATGGCTGACCTCTTGGACCGCCAGGAACGTTTACGTGCCCGTATCAACAAATCCAATCTAGTTACAACGATTGAAATCAGCACGATCACAAAATCCATTGCTGGGTGGATTATTTGGAAGCGCGAAATTGCACCAGGCCAGGATGAGTTCATGTCTGACGTTATGGCCAAACTGCGCCAGATCAGGGAGCGTGGACGTAGGGAAGGCGTGAACCTAACTCGGGATACTGAACAAGCACGACCAACGGACTTCATCGTCAATGTTGATGAGCAGAAGTTGGCTCAGAGCAGCGAGCATCTAGAGGACCTTCTTGGTAAACTGGATGGTGCTCTGTCTCTGAAGAACGCCACAACCTTCATAGAGGCAGACTAACCAAACTAAAACCTAGAGAGAGCGTGTTTCGCTAGCGTAGTGGAAGGAATGGTATCCAACAATTTGATGATCTTGACAATCATCACTGCTACTGTAAATGGCAATTACCCATCTAAAAGATTAATGATCAGAACATAAAGTTTAAGATCGTTAACGGGTAAAGTTGATAGGTCAAAGGTTCGCAAAAACCACCTTCAATCTGGCAGGGCGTGAGAGCGCGTTGCACGGCTGGTTCCAGCCCACTTCCAGGATGGTGGCTGCAAGTTGGAGCACATTGCCTCTAGGGGACAAACAACCGGACATTTTGGGGGAGCGAAGAGGTACGTATGTCTCATTCCCTCCGCCACACGCCTATTCTAGGCAATACCACCGCACACAGTGAAAAGAAGGACAAACAAGCGGCCAATAGAGCGTACAGAAGAAGCACAAGGCAGCTTGTTAAGGCAGGATGTGATCCCGCGCACTACCGACTCCACATGGAGTGGTTTGATAAAGATGGGAAGTCGTATTGGATTCCGTGGGGCTGGGCTCCCTGGTTCCACATGGCAGAACGGTTTGAATCTTATAGTCGTTTACAGCGTAAATGAAGGAAGATTACCATGGCAGATAGCAACGAGGTCGCTGAGCACACTGAAACACTAACCCCCGAGGCACGGGGTGAGGCGCAGGCCGAACGTGTCGGTTTTGCAACTACGTATGAATTGGGCGATTCACTCCCAGTTCCTGATACCACTGAGGAGCTTCTTTCGGTTAACCCGGAAGCCTGTGTTGCTACCTGGTTAACATCCAAGGACAATGCAAAATTGGCCCGAGGCGCTATCGAAGCTGCGAAAGCGAAGGTCAGGGAGCACAACGCTGAAACCAAGGCGTGTGTGCAGCGCCTTGCACAGTTGGTTAACGATAGGCACCGCAAACGGTTTGTGCTTTGCAAGGGCAAATTAGTGTGTATCGAATGGAAGAAGGACGCGCCAGCGCATGTCTTCATTGCCGAAGACAATCTTAGCATCACAGCTCCGTAAGACCGCACCACAAGCGGTGGTAGTGGGAGCTACGGGAGGGATCGGCCAGCGCATCGCCGTGAGGCTCGTAGAAAACGGATACTCCGTGTGTGCCATAGGAAGAAGCCCCGAGCGAGTTCAAGCGGTTAAGGAGGCCCTTGAATTTACGAATGGCGGTCACTTGGCATTCTCACTACCACCTTATCCTCTGATATGTGCCCACGAAATAGACCTCTCTTCTGATCTCATCGATTTCGACCTCGTTGATATCTTCTCAAGCCTTCCAAGGATAGACCTTCTGGTTGTCGCGCACGGAGCCTCCGCAACGCCTGCCGCATTCGACTGTATCGATGTTCAGGAATATAGGCGTGTCATGGATATCGATGTATGGGGCACCTGCGTGGCAATTCAGAGGGCTTTGGGCCAGATGACTGAACACGGCGGATCAATTGTTCTCCTGTCATCGTTCCACGTTGCAGGCACCTACCCATTCCGTGCTGTGTACAATATGGCAAAAAACTCCATATCTGGACTTGCCAAGAGTCTATGTTGCGAATATGCCAGTTATGGCATAAATGTGAATTGCATCGCACCAGGACAAGTTTATGGTGATCGTAGTGCTGAGTTTGTTGAGAAACACTACCAAACACATGGTCGAGACCTATACAGGAAGTGGGCTCGTCGCGCACCAGGGGGGAGGATCGTCGATCCTGAAGACATAGCACATACCGTCCTATGGCTAGCCAAAACCAAGGCTGTCAATGGGCAAACAATTTACGTAGATCATGGGGTTACGGCTAGTAACCATTATGACGGTTATGAGGTACAATAATGATGCATCTTGTTTATCTTGCTGGTCCTATTGCTGGTCTGACTTGGGAAGATGCCAATGGGTGGCGCGAGGAGTTTTCCAATGATCTTCCTGCGCGTATTCGCTGCCTTTCTCCTACTAGGTTCAAAAACTTTCTTTCAGGACAAGTAATCGATACAAAATCATACTTTATTCATCCCCTTGCGACTGACAAGGGTCTGACTCGACGAGATTTGTTCGACGTAGGTCGCTCACAAGCCATTCTGTTCAACTTTCTCGGCACGGATAAGGTGTCGGTAGGGACTTGTATAGAAATAGGTGCTAGCGCAATGGTAGCCACACAATTAAGGGTTATGGTGATTGAGCCCCATAATATTCATGATCATCCCATGATTCGTGAGATCGTGGACTATACCGTGCCAACCCTGAAAGAGGCAGCAAGTTTGCTGGCAGCACTATTATGAGTCTCCACGCTGAGGACCTTGAATGTAGTGTTTGCCATGCAGTGTTTCACAAGATGAATCAGCACCATTGCCCTGGCCCCCAAGTAAACATGGATGACATCCTCTCCTGTGTTCATTGTGCTCAGTCCTACCATAAAGACAATGGGCACGAGTGTTCCGTTGAGGGCGCAGATGCCAACCTTACGTGTCGATGGTGTCTACAGATTTACGATGCTGTTGTGGGACATTCGTGTCCCATCGGCACCAGAGTACCCCCCATCACTGACCCGGAGGTGCAATCCGGGTGGAGCCAATCTATAGAAGCCGGTGGTGGGGTCAAATATGATGGGGGTAAGCTGCGCTATGACCTTATCCCAGTCGAAGCAATGGAAGAAGTCGTGTGGAATTACACGATGGGCTCCTTTAAGTACGACGATCACAATTGGCGCAAAGGCATGTCGTTTAGTCGTATGTACGCGGCTCTAGAGCGTCACGCGAAGGATTGGAATAAAGGGGAACAGCGCGACAAAAAGGACACTCAGCACCATATGGCTGCGGTGATCTTCTACGCGCTCAATCTCATGCAGCTCGAAATCGAGCGTCCTGATTACGATGATCGCTGGAACAAGAATGCTCAGGCCGCTACTGGGTTTATGAATGACCCTGATTATATAACGGAAAGGAAAGAATTGTGATAACCCTCGATTCCCTCGGTAAGATGTGCCATGAAATGATGCGCGATCACGAGCGCGAGTACCACTATGGACAAATGGAGGTCGAAGCGGTCAATGAGTGCCCGGAGCCAGCCAGTGAGCCTCAACCATCCCTACCAATCTACCAATCCATCCAAGAGCAGTGCATTGCATTCCTCGACGATGCCAGAATGTACCTGGACTTTCGCCTCCTACGCGCCATTCAGTGTATCGTTGAAGGCGGAGTCGGAGGCACAGATGGAAGAGGAGACCTGGACCTTATTGCTGAGGCTATCGACCAAGTGCGATGCTTCCGAGATACCAAACGACACGGCATTGGATGGGATCGACTTCGCGGCATGGGTATCAATGAAGTTGAAAGAGCGGCCAAGCAAGCCCTGACAGACGAAGAGACCCACGGAGACCCCCATACCACACGCAGATGGTAATGTATCCAGCCAGGAGATGGTGTGAAGCTTGTCGAGTAGTTCACATCGTCTACTGCCCTATTGACGAAGAACAGCCTTGGTGTGATCGCTGCGATGAGCACCATGGATGGAGGGAGCACAAGATGGAACCAGAGGGAACCATATATGACCAATGCAATAGATGCGGGTATTACCATCATGGGGAAACTGGTTGTCATACGTTTGCGATAGATTCGCTCATGAATCCCAAACCAATTGGTGCCGAGGAAGCCATGGACGATGTCAATAAGCTCCCTTACTCCTGGTGTAATGAATGTCAGGCTTCTATGCCAACAGAGCATGCTGTTCACGGAGATAAGCCTGTCACAGATAAGTGGTTTTGTGCTTCTCATCAACAATGGGAAGGTGTTGTGCCTGCGCCGGATACAGAGGATGTGAATATCATCACCACAGCGCCTGTGGAGGGCACTGTGTCACTCCATATCATATGCGAGTGCATAGACTGCGTTAACAGACGAGTGGCCGAGGAAGCCGTTGTGGGACCTTACGGGTCCTATACTTGGTATCGACAACACATCCAAGAGCTTGCCGAGGCGGAATGGCAGGCCCACGACCATAAGCGTTTAGATTATTGCGGAGATAAGTATAATATCTTTTGGATGATTGATGATATCATGGCTGATAGTGGCTATGATTTTGAGACGATCTGGATTGCTTGGGCCACCAGGCATTTCCGTGGTATGCTTCGCGCCATGCGACAAGGATACTACCAAAACGCTGCTAAGCGAGCCCTCGACCTGATGGGCTGGCTGTTCTTACTCCTCGCTAAGTACAAACCTCGCAACTCGCAGTAAATTTCCAAACTACCCTTACAATTAAATAGAGAGCAGTTCCACCCACATCAAATCGTCACTTACTAATGTGGCTTAGGGCGCTTTGCGTCCGTTCGGGGAGGAAGTCTGGATAAGTCAGGAGACTTCCAATGGCACAGACTGTTGTAAGTGGCGCAATTCGTGTCACAAATGTATCTCAAATTATTACACGCACCTTCTCTGCCGCTGTCACAGTGTCTAACTGGGATGTCCAGGAATACACATTGGATAATGGGATAAGCGACTTTATCGTTTCTCGCGCCCATCTATCGAATGCTGGTTTCTTGATGCTGATGGCAACCTCAATTGTGCGTGTCAACTTTGGCGAACTTCCCAGCGCAGCGAGCTTTGGGTCTGACGGATATCAGTTCAAAGACCTCTTTGCCCGAATTGGTAGCGGGATCAGTGGGGACCTGAATCTTCACTTTTCTAACAGCTCCGGGGATTCGGCTGTAATTACGGTCATTCAAGGGATGTAAGCTATGAGCGTAAATGTTGTAGTTTCTGGCACTGTGCGGGTTGTAAGCGGCACAGATACCACCTTTACGAAAGGTTTTTCAGCCACATATACCGCATCGCACTATGTCATTCGAGACCTCGTGTTACTGAATGGCGCAAGCGAAGTTGTATTGTCTCTCGCTGAAATTTCTAATCCAGGGTTTACTCTGGTTATCGGTGGTGTTTCTGGAGTTCGAATTAATCCCGGACTCAATATTGCATCCTTAATTTCCGGTCCTTCAGCAGTAGCATTTGCTTCTGTTGGGATTGCATTCAAGGATTTGTACACACAAATCGGAAGCGGCCAAAGTGGTCCTATAAGTATGCATTTTTCTAACAGTTCAGGCGATTCCGCCACTGTTACAATCGTACAGGGTATGTAGATCAAATGGCTAAATCGAAAGACCCAAACGATTTTATGCGTAAGGTTGTAAGGGTTCGTCGAAGACTTCCGGGCGTTGTTAATCGTGCTCAGGAGAAAACTGCTGAGTGGCTAGAGACAATGGGGAAGCAAACTACGGGATTCATGGATAGAACGGGGTCCTTGAGGTCTACAATTAAAGGTGGTGTAGTGACAAAAGCCAAGCCTGGAATGTTACGGGCTGATGCGTTTCTAACCGCTGGCGATGAGAATGTTTCGTATCCAGACCCCGAGACCGGGGAACTCGTTAAAACCAGTGATTATGCTGCCGCAGTGGAGCTTGGAGGAATAAATCCCAGATCAAGATCAGGGATGAACCCTCCACATCCTTATATACAGCCTACGGTGGATTTAGCAGTCAGCTTGGATATCGTGTCTAAAAATCTCAAGGCGGAGTTACTGAAAGCATTTCTATGAGTCGTTTAGAGTTTAAGCAGACAATATTTGCTGATTTGAACGTGAGCGCCATCAAGGATCATCTTGGTGTTGTGACAGTCAGTAATCAACGTGTCTACTATGCGTGGCCACAGGAACAGCCTGCTCTGACCGATGAACCAAAAGATGCTGGCGAAGGCTGGGTGACCTATCATGAAAAATATACGCCCATTGCATGGAATCAGATCAGGGAAGACTTCCTGTTCGAGGTCAACATTTTCCATACCCGAGTTTCCGCCTGTGAGCAAGTGCTCGACCAGCTAGACAATCTCTGGCATTGGAAGATGGCGGGGCACAATAGCCGTGTGATCGGTAGCGGAACCGTACAATACAACGTCCTGTTTTCGCAAAGGGTGCAGACCCAGGACTATTTTGCCGAGGATGGTGCGTATGCCAGAGCTGGTGGTCCTAAATTATACAGGAAACAAGCCCTTTATCAATTCGCGGCTGTAAAACTGCCGTTTAAGAGTGGGGCCAGTTAGGAGAAATTCTCATGGGAACAATCGAAAACCTAGAACTAGGGCCTGCTATCGTCGAATTTGGCGTTAGCGGTGCGCTAGTTGACCTTGGATTTACCAAGGGTGGGGTTACCATGACAATTACCACTGACGTGGCTGATGTGACAACCGACCAGTTTGGTACGGTTATCATGAAGCAAATCCTCGTCGGGCGTAATGTTGTTGTGCGTTGCCCATTTGCCGAAACCGATCTCGCAAAGATCAGTTCGTTCATCCCTCTTGCGTCGGGGGTAACAGACGCTACAAGTGCTTCACAGAAGAAGGTAATCATCAACACCCCTGTTGGTGCGGACCTTGTGGCTTCTGCGTCGAACCAACTGAAGCTTACGAAGAGCATTGGTAGTGCGACATCTACTGATCCAAACGACGTGTTCAAGTTCTTTAAGGCCGCTGCAACAGGGGCTGTGGAGGTTAACTTCTCCATTGAGGACCAGCGTGTTTGGGAAGTAGAGTTCCAGGTTTACCCGGATGCAGACCAAGATTTTGCTCTTGGAGTCTTCGGAGACGAAACCGCCACTGAATAATTGCTGGGGGCTACGGCCCCCACATTTCACAGGGAAACCTGGGGAGGAAAATAATGCCTGTAGCAATGAAATACCTTGATCTTGATGCGATCCATCGCCCCGAAGGACGCATTAGGATTGGGGAAGTTGATTATGATGTTTATCCTATTTCTGTTAAGGCACTCGTGAATCTTGCTGTACTCACTGAGGCTACCGAGAACACAGAAGATGGTACATATCAAATTAGCAAGGCGATAGATGTTATCGAAGAGATTTTTCCGGCTTGTCCTCGCACTACGCTAGAGAGTTTATCTATGAAACAAATCAACCTGTTGATTGAGTTTTGTGGAAGTCTCGGTGAAGAGGCTGTGGAAAAAAACTCAGACGCTCCGACGAAGACAAAGAAGACGAAACAAGCAGCAAAGGCGTAGACTTTCCTCTACTCATGGCTGAGGTGATGGAATTTTACGGCATGTCTTTTGCGGAGCTAATTAGCCTTACCGTAGTTTGGTTTTGCAAACTTTACTCTCGTATTGCACTGGTCGAAGCTCGCAGACAAATGTCTTGGTTACCCACTTTCGCCATGCCTCACATGGACAAAGCAGCGGGTCAGAAAATGATGCGCGATCTTGCGAAAAAAGCTCGCGGAATCCAACCCAATGTCCTTCCTGGCAGTGCAGACGAATCATCCATTAATCGTGGGTGGTCGAGATTGCGCCAGCAAGGTATTCACGCGAAAAGACTATAATGGCAACAGCGTTTTCCTTGGGAACAATCTATTCGAAGCTTGTCTTGGACTTAACCGAGTTCAACAAGTCAATGACTTTGGCAACTCAGCAAGTTGTAAAGCTTCGTGGCACTCTCAAGGGCCTCAATTCCACTACCAAACAAACCACAGCAAGCATGGTAAAATTTGGCACTGTGACACAGCAAGCAGCCAAAAAAGGTGTTGGTGGGTTTGGTAGATTGATTAAGTCTCTCGGGGGATTGGGGAGCCTAATCAAGACTGTTGGTGCGTCAATAAAGACAATGTTTGTTTTTGCTGGCATTGCCTTGTTTATGAAATTTATAAAAGGCGTAGCCACGGAATTATTGGGCTTCCAGGAGGCTATGACTGGTGTAAGAGCAGTCCTCCAGCTTGGAAAAGAAACCTTCCAGATCAAAGCACTAACCAAGGCAGCTAGAGCCCTTGGTGCGAGCACTATTTTCACACAAACAGAAGTTGCTAAGGGCATGGAACTCATGTCCAGAGCCTCGTTGGGCACAGTAGAGATTATCGAGCAGTTGCCTCACGCTCTTAACCTTGCCATTGCTGGTGGTGTAGGTTTCACAGAGGGCGTGAATATCATGATCACGACCATGAAGCAGTTTAGCACAGATACCACGCTGGATGCTGAAAAAGTCGCTGACGTAATGGCACACGTGACATCAAGATTCAAAACGAATCTTAGCGAACTTGGGATTGCGCTTCGCTTTGTTGGTGGTGAAGCTTCAACAATGGGTGTGTCTTTCAAGGAAACAGCTCTTGCTATCGGTCTTTTATCTGATCGTGGTATCAGCGCATCTCGTGCTGGGACAACTTTACGTCGTGTGATGTTTTCTTTGAATAAAACTAGCGCACGTTCAGTAGCAATTCTTGAAGATGTTGGCTTGACGATGAATGACATTTCTACGATTCAAACCAAGAGCCTTTTCAAGTCTATGAATAAGCTGCGAAAAGCTGGAATGAACATGAATCAAGTGCTCGACTTTTTCCAGATTCGTGGAACTGCTGGTGGTGCAGCTTTCATGGAAATGGCCGATGCGATGGCTTTCGCAAGAGCAGCAGCACAAGATTTAAAAGGTACTGCGGCTGAAATGGCGAAGGTGATGATGGATAATGTTAATAAACAATTGAAAATATTGTGGTCTGCGATTATCCATTTAGCTGGCACAATTTTTGGCGAAGGGTTGGAGTCATTAACAGCACTGATTGCCGCTTTTACATCACTGGTAAGTTGGATTGATAGAGCTATACAAGGATATGGACTTCTCTTTGATGCAATAAAGAAAAAGGGACAAGCTAAGTGGATAGAAAAATTAGGTGAAGAAGAAGGTAAAAAAGTCAATGATTTCATGGATCAAATGATTGCAGATAATCCATTAGCCGGTCATGGATTAGTCAAAATTGGTAGAGATGCCATGGCTGAAACGAAAAACCAGGCAGATTTACTTAGAGCAGCTCAAGACGCTGCGGTGTCTCCTCCAGAAAAGCAAGCGGAATATAAGACCCTGATAAAAGATATTACCGAATCTGGCTTGATGGAAAAGATGATAGATACGGAAGAACGTATTGAAGCCAGTGAGCAAATTTACGATAAAGATGCGTCCGAACAAAGCAAGAAGATGAACGACTTTATGAGGCGCATTGTTGAAATGCAACGTACAACTGGTAAGGATATTAATAAATTCCTTAAGGATGCTGGGCTTACACCAAAGGTAACCCAGGTTTCAGATGATCCAAACGAGCCGGGTGATGCTGCTGGTGCCAAAAGAAAAGCTGACACAAAACGTAGAAAGGAAGCGTCTAGGTTAAAGAAGGTTCTGAAAGACAGAAATAGGATTCTTGACCAAGAGCATAACCTTCTGTTAATGAACAATAAGCTTGAATTGGAACGGTACAAATTATCCTTGCAGGGTATGGACCAAGAAGAACAAAACGAGCTTGTTATGCGTAAGAGCCAAGAGTTGGCTCGCAAAGCATTTGCAGATAAAGCAAGGATTCTAAAGGCTCAATTGGCCAATCAAATGGCGCATACCATTGACATGGTCAAGCTACAGCAAGAAGTAGATGCGGATCAATCTAAATCACAAGAAGCGATTCTTAGGTCTAAAATTGCACAACTTGAAAAAGAACTTGAGCTTTACAATGTAAAACAAAGCAATCTTGTGATAGATGAGCAACAAGCTAAAGCTATTCGAGAGACTAACAAAGAGCTTGATAAGCAAAATGCTAAATGGGAACACCAAGCAACGCTAAAAGAGGGTGAACAAGATATGACAGAAATGGGCATGCGGATGAAAGGCATGTCTGAGGAATCTATTACACAAGCTAGGTTTGATTTCGATCAAGGCGCTGTGCTTGATGAGATTATTCATAAGCAAAACACTCTTAAAACAATGCAGGCTAACCCACCTACAGAGCACTTAGATTTGTATAACAAAGAGGTGCTGGCACTTCAACAGGAAATTGAACAGTTGCAGCAGCGGAGTGAAATACTCTCCGCCGAAGAAGCACTATTCCAGATGCAAGACCAGTTAACCATGGCTGCAGATTTTGCAGATGCTTGGACTGGTGGATTCCAGGATATTCTCGGCCAAATTGCCCAGGGCGAGTTGGACTTAATTACGACGTTGGACAATCTGGCTAACAAGCTGGCCAATGATGTATTCAAACCATTATTTGATGATATTAATGCTGCTCTGAAAGAAACATTCATAAGATGGGTAAG
>Ga0114923_10002252_pt1 | contig 13135 bp, 11 predicted proteins | sample SumtaG_FD_89578 | JGI IMG/M metagenome (GOLD analysis project Ga0114923, IMG submission 89578) | Deep subsurface microbial communities from Indian Ocean to uncover new lineages of life (NeLLi) - Sumatra_00157 metaG | ecosystem: Environmental > Aquatic > Marine > Oceanic > Sediment | place: near... | reverse complement strand
AGTAATAAGTGAAGATACGGGTCGCAGCCTTGAGTCAATTGAGGTAACTGATTTGGGAAGAGCAGATAAAGTTTGGGCGGATAAAGACAACGCCAGGATTATTGGGGGCAAAGGCTCAAAATCAGGAATAAATGCAAGAATCACTCTTCTCAAGAAGCAGGTCGCAGAAAGTGACTCGGAATTTGATAGAGAGAAGTTTGAAGAGAGACTTGCGAAGCTTTCGGGGGGCGTTGCACAGATAAACGTTGGAGCAGCTACTGAAATTGAACTGAATGAGAAGAAAGAAAGAGTAAAAGATGCTGTAGGCGCAACAAAAGCAGCGGTTGAGGCGGGAATTGTTCCCGGAGGAGGAGTTGCACTTCTTAAGGCAAAGAAGGCATTGAAAAAACTTCAAGTAGACAACGATGATGAAAGAGTGGGGGTCGAAATTGTTGAAGACGCGATGGAACAGCCGATACGATGGCTTGCAAAAAACGCAGGAGAAGATGACGGATACGTTTTGAGGAAAGTATTGGAAGCAAAAAACGGAGACTTTGGCTACAATGCTCTAACAGGAAAATTTGGTTCAATGACGAAATTTGGGATATTAGATCCGCTTAAGGTAACCCGATCTGCGCTTCAAAACGCAGCTTCAGTTGCCATGATGGTGTTAACAACGGAAGGTCTTATTACGGATATTCCAGAGAAAGAAAAAGCACCTCCAGCTATGCCACCCGGAATGGGTGGGGGAATGGGAATGTAATTTCTCAATTAGACTCCATTAACTTCCTTTTAAGACCTTTTTTTAATTTCACAAATTAATGCCGGTTTGAATTTAAATTCCGATTAGTGTATAAATTGGAGAAATGCTGGAAACAGAAAGGCCCCGTATAGTACTTGTCATAAGATCAATTGTTCAGAGAAACGAAGATGGGATACTTTTAATTCGTAGATCTGAAAAAGACAGTTATTTGCCGGGTGTTTGGGAGTTTCCCGGTGGCAAACTGGATAAGGATCAAGAAGTCAGGCAAGAAACGGGTTTAGATATAGAAACCACTCAACATTTAATGCGCGTAGAAGACTACATGATAGAAAGTGGCAAGTACGGCGGACTACCTTATATAGTTTTGGTTGGATTAGCCAGAGTGGTAGGAGGTGGATTAGTACTCAGCGAGGAACATGATAAATCGAAATGGATTAGATCAGAAGCAGGTCTTGAAGGATTGGATACAAAACCCGAAGTAAGAATGGCGCTTCCACTTTTTAGAAATGAATTAGGTTGGGATAGTTAGTGAGTGTTTTTTAATTGGAGCTTCTTAACGAGGAAGGAGGTTTAGAGGATTAATAGCATTTCCGTTTTCAAAAACCTCAAGATGTAAATGATCACCATACGCTCTCCCCGTCGCACCCATTTCTCCCAAAACCGTTGACGTGGTAACTTCTTGGTTTTTAGAGACGAATATTTTTGAAAGGTGAGCATAAAAAGACATTGTTCCCTCATTGTGGCTGACCAATACGGCATTTCCATAACCGTATGTTGAATATTGTATTCCTTCGACATCGCCGGACATGATGGGGCGGATAGGGTCACCGGTTATCCCGTCAAGATCGATTCCGGGATGATAGAAACGATAACCCTGTGTTATTTTAATAAACTCAACAGGGTATTGAAGCGCAATTTCGGTTTTGAATACAGTAGGGGCTTGGGTAATTACACTTTCTTGAATTTCTTCGGTGAAAGGGTGGCTGGTAGGTAAGAAACTGCTAGCAATAGCAAGAATTGCCAGGTTTGTACCGAGTAACTTTTGGATTTTGTTGTGTTCAAATATGTGCCTGAAAAAGCGGGAAACTTTATTACCACGTCGACTGCGACGTATTTTGCCCAAATCGGGAAATAGGGGAGCAACATTAACACTTTTTCGCCTTTTGACTAATTGTAAGTCAAGGCGATGTTTCGTAAGCAGATTTATTGATAGTTGCATAAATTGTACTCCTGGTTCCAGCCGGAGTAGTTGTTCGTTTGCTTTTGGCAAACGAAAAGCCCAATCTAGGCTTGAGAAATTGACAAGAAAGCTACTTCACAAAAAATCCCGCAATATTTGCGAGATTCGGTATTCTAGCTCGTAAAAATGAAAAAGTCAAATAATCTTCGTATTATCTTCGGGTATTATTCAGGGATACTAAATAAGAGACGGACCTCGAAGCCTGGGCTTTCTTTATTTGGAGTTGTTAAAAAGAGTCTGGAGGCCTAGATGGGAATCGAACCCATGCATAGTCGTTTTGCAGACGACTGTGTTTCCACTTCACCACTAGGCCACTGGTCAGGCTTATTTTACATAAATTTGGTTCTAAACACAAAATCCCCAAGACAACCCCGGAGGCTTTCAAGTTTACTAACGAAACAAATACGGGTGCTAATTATGCTATTAATACTTGTTTTTTTCTGAACTTGACCTTTTAGGGTTGAGTAGTTTATATTCGTTTGTTACACTACATTCTGATGAGAAAATTGATAACTATAGTACTTGTCCTTTTGGGGTTGGCACTTCTTGCAGGAGCCGCTTTTTTTTCAATAGGTTATTTTAAGCCAAAAACTGCAGGAGTAGTAATCAAAACAAATCCCGCTTCTTTGGTTTTTGTTAATGGAGAGGAATTAGGGAGAACACCTGTTGATAGTAAGAAATTAGAACCGGGTGAAGCAATAATTAAACTTATCCCCGAGTCTTTTGAGACGCCATTAACCCCATATGAAACGAAAATTGATCTTGTCCCGGGAATTCAAACGGCAATAAATTGGGACTTCGGAGAAACAATTGAGGCCTCGGGCGGTGAGGTTGTTTCATATGAGAAAATAGATAAAGGCGATACGGCACTTGCGACAATTTCGGTGCCTGATACGGCACAGGTTGCAATAGACGGCCAAGTTAAGGGCTTTACTCCTTTTAAAACCTCTTCCATAACGCCGGGCAGGCACACAATCACTGTTAGTTTTGAGGGTTATTTAGAAAGAGTGATTGATGCGCAGTTGCGCGAGGGGTACAAATTGACGGTAGTTGTTGACTTAGCAAAAAGCAACGAGATTATTCCGGAAGAAGAGGAAGAAGTTGAGGAGGAAGTTGAGGAGGAAGAGATCATAAAGATTCTTTCGACTTCTGTTGGATTTTTAAGAGTAAGAAGCGAATCGTCTACTTTGGGAGAGGAAGTTGGAAGAGTTGAACCTGGGGAGACATATAAGGTTTTAGAAAAGGATGAATCTACCGGATGGTATAAAATTGAATACGAGAAAGGGGAAGAAGGATGGATCTCAAATCAGTACGCCGAAATAATAAGCAACGAAGATGTAGAGGATGAGGGCGAAGTATCTCCAACTCCCACTACACAAGCTGAGGCAAACTAGACAATCGACATCCCACCGTAAAGTATTAGAACAATCATTCCAAGCCAAATTATAACTGAAGCAATAAGGGACTTGTCGGTTAGAAGTAGTTTCTCCGGAGCTTCAGATTTACCATCAAATATTAAATGTTGATATCTCATTATTCCGAAAATTACAACCGGGATGGTGATCATTAGAAGTTTGCTTATTGTTGTAGTACGGGATATTTCGGCCAAGAATAACCAAACAGGAGTCGTCGCGGTTGGGGATTCGAAGAATGTAAAAAGGGCCCAACTCATCCATGCGGCATTTCCAAACATAGAAACGTAAGAGTTTAGTAGCTCGCGTTGGTATTTTGTAAGACTTTTCCTGGTCACCCCTGACGATTCAAGGATGTTTAGCTCAGCCCTTCTTTTACCGGAAGCTAAAAATAAAGCGACAGAGATTACACAAAGCAGGAACCAAACGGATAGGTGGGCGTTGATGACGAAAGCTCCGGCATACACTCTTATAATGAACCCTGCAGCGATTATTAGAATATCGATTATTGCGATATTTTTCAGGCCCAGACTGTAAACGATTTGAAGCGCAATATATCCGGCAACCGATAGGAAAAATAGCGTATTAATTCCGGATGCAAGGTAAAGCGAGGTGGTTGCAAGTAAAAGCATTGTTATTAGCGCAGTTGAAACAGGAAGCCGCTTTGCAGCCAGGGGTCTCTTTTTTTTAATTGGATGAAGGCGATCGCTTTTGATATCAAGCAGGTCGTTAAAAATATAGGCAGCTGAAGTTGCAAAGCTAAATGAAATAAAAGCAAGAAGAACCCTCGTATAGAAAAAGTCAGAGTACAAATTTCCACTAAAAATAAGTGCTGCAAAAAGAGCAAAATTTTTAGTCCAATGGACGGGGCGGGTTATTTTGATAATTTCGGCCGGTATGTTAACCATAAGAGGAGACCTCCAATTACAATAAGAACACCAATAATTGTATACAACTTATATGAAGCATTCAAATTGAGCGCAATTATTCCCAAGGCTGCGGTGAGTATCCAGTAGAATATGGCGACCTGTCTTTTGCTCAAACCTATAGAGCGTAATTTGTGGTGGAGGTGTCCGGCGTCTCCCCAAACAGGAGATTTTCCGGTAAGCACTCTTCTTATTACTGCGTATCCAGTATCCGCGATGGGTATGCCAAGCACAACTATCAGGGTACCAACTTTAGTAGTTGAAAGAATTGCAAGTATTGCCAGGAGGTATCCTGCTAAAGTTGATCCGGAATAGCCCGGCATGATTTTTTGGGGGAAGAAATTCCAAGGCAGGAAACCCAAGTAGGAACCCATTGTAACCGAAGCTAATATTATTACCGGCCATTGTGCGATATCTGCTGAGTATCCTAGAGAGAGAACCGCAATGGTGAGAGCGGCTATTGAAACAATTCCAGGAAGCTGCCCATCAACTCCTTTCGCTCCCATATTTAGCATGTTCATGAGAAAAACTATCCAAAAAAGGGCGAAAATATCAGAAAGAATCCATATACTTCTTCCCTCACCAAATAAACTAAAAACGATTTGAGGGTGGGAAAGGTCCAGGACCCCATTGAAAGGATTAGAGAGAAAGGCGATTCCAATTCCCGAAATTATGGGTATTCCTGCAATCAGGAATTGAAGGAAAAGCCTTACATATGGATTAATATTATATTTGTCATCTAATACACCCAATAAAACAATAAAGAAAGCTCCGACTAAAATACCGATTAAGTGCTTATCTACAGGGAGAAAGATTAAAGACGTAAGCAAGAATGCGACGAGACAGGCCATTCCACCACCCCTGGGAACAGGGTATTTATGTATTACTTTTGGATGCCTGCTTTTTTTCGGATCGTCAATTATTCCAATTTTCCCGGCAATCTTAATGATAAAAGGTGTTGTGATGTAGGCAATTAGTGCTGCTACTGCTGCGGGGAGTATTAATAGTTCTAGGTAGTTGGTCATGGTTTAAAAACTTCCGACGAGGAAGATTATTTCAATTGTAGCAATAAATGAAATAATGCTTACGGAAAAGGCTGAGAGAACGAGGATTTTTTTCAAGAAATCGTTATCAAGAATATATGCAAGAAAAGTGTTTAAGATTGTTACTCCTAGAGTGACAATTCCGGGAGCGACGAGGCCAATCGAAGTTGTGAGTTGTTCTTGGCTTTTCGCAAGACCGTAGTAAAGAGGAACTTCGGGGGGCAGAAAATTTTGTAGTAAAAGAATGGTTATAATATTTAAAATTCCCAAGATAAACGCAACGTATACAAACCTAACAAGAGGGATGCTCTTAATGAGAATCTTACTCTTTTTGTTTAAGCTTCGCGAAAACCCCACTGAGCGGGGATGAAGCGAAGCAGCGGATAAACTCTTTGGGCGTTTGAGAGAAAGCCGAGGGTTTTTGAGGCGAAGTCTCAAACCCTGCTTCCCCCCTGGTTGTCCATTTATCTTAATTGGAATAGTTCTTTTGTCTGGTTTTTTTCTAATCATGATGACACTTTTTTAATATGAGGAACTGATTTTAACCCATCAGGTTGTCATCTGGCAATTAATGTCCGCACTTTAGGGTTAAGAAGCTTCCATATTTCCGCTTTTTCTATGGTCTTTATAAACACGTAGTTTGTATCTATGAACGAATTTAGTTCGGCAAAATAATCTGTGTCGGGAAGGACGATAATGTAGGAAGGCATGTCTTGATTCAAACTAGTTATTGTTTCCTCCGGGGTAGAGAAATCTCTTATGTGGTAGTTTGCAACATATTTGCCGGGAGGGAGGCGCTTTGATAAGGCATAAATTGCTGAACCATCTCCCCAAACGAAAACTTTTTCACTTTTTTTAGTTGAAGAGACAATAAAATCTGCAATTTGGTAGTTTCTTGGGACATGAGAACCATATGTGGCTAGATAAGCTTCTTTATTTAGTTTGCCTGTGGCGAAATTTACAAAATTGCTGTAGTAGGGGATAGTTGAATATCGCCAGAAGTTGAAGTAATACGGTACGAATGCGAAGAGTGTTAGGGGTATTATTACTAGAACTTGTTCAAAGTTTTTAAGAGAGAAAAACATTCCTAATAGCAGTGATACTGCCGGGATTGACTGGAGAAGGTAGTGGGGATAGGGGCGTTCGGAAAGTGTGACAGCAAATAAGCTTAAAAGGAGCCATGAGGTGATAAATATGAACTGCTTTGAAAGCTTTTTTCTTTTTAGATATAAAAATACGTGCCCGACAAATACGACAGCCGCACGTATAAGAAGAGGCATGTTTTTTTCAAAAAAAGACCTTTGAACATCATCGGGTCTCCAACTGGATAGATATCCTACGTTTTGCAGGTATGCCGCTACAAGATATTCAAAAGCCGCCCCTCTTGCGAAATACCAAGCAAAAGTAAGCAGTATTGGGGCGAGAAAGCCCATTGCCAAATAAAGTGTGTTATAAGCAATTTTTTTCAAGTTATTGATATTTGCCTTTTTAAGAGTAATTATCCAAAGGAAGATAATTACAGGAAGGTCGAAAGCGGCGGGTACTTTATAAAGAGTTGCTACCGAAAAAAGAAGACCTGAGAGAAAGATGTTTTTAAAGTTAAGTTTTTTGGAAAGAAGTACATAGAAAGCCAGCATCGTTGGTCCAATCATGAATATCTCTGCGTTTGCAATATTTCCTTCAAGAAGAGGGAGGGTTGTAAGAAGCGCAAATATTACGGTGGACACAATGTGCAATCTTTTATTTTTAGGGAAAAGTAGTTCAGATAGCTTCCAAAAGATAAAGACAGTGGCTAGGTGCCAAATAGCAAGAATGACCTTAAACCAAAATAAGCCTCCAGCAACAGCAGCCATTATATACAGAAGCGGAGGTTTGTTGTCGTGAATTTGACTGTAAAGAGGGATTCCACGTCTTATTGCTTCGCCCAAAGACAGATAAATCATCTCATCTCCATACGAATAGGGTTCAAAGAAGGAGGGAATTCTAAGAACTAGTACGAAACAAAGCAGACCAAATAACCATTTGGGGGTGCGAAGTGCCTTAAGAACCTGTTTCATTCTTTTTCCATCCATACGAATTTGAGGTTGCCAAGCGTTTTGACCTCGCTTTCAGTATAGCCAGACAAGCTTATCTCTTCAATAGCTCCGCTTGTTGTAACACCGACTCTTTCTGTATTTTCGGGGATAGTTCTTACAATATCCTCATCTCCCATTAATGCAGTTCCGACGAAGAAGGGTAGGTCTCCGGCGTTGGGTGGGATATAGATTGGGGAGGGAAAACCGTAATATTTTGTTTCCCAAAGATGATGGCTCCCCGCATTCCAATTAATTAAAAAATCTCTATCAGTTTTTGTCTCTTTGACGTAAACAGACATTTCTCTGAATGGCAGTTTAACGGGATGGGTAAAGTAATGATAATCAATTAGGGCAAAAAAGAATATCGTGATACTTAGAATTATCATTGATGCCGAACCGCGTCTGTTAGAGGCGAGAAGGAGCATGGCGGCGGGTATTGTATAAAGCAAATATCTATTAAAAAATATTGACTGGAAATATTGGGAAATTACCCAAGTTGCAAGAATTGGAATTAGAAACCAGGAAAGTAAAAATAGTGTCTTTTTGTATCTTTTAAGCCAATTTCTTGTAATTAGTCCAATCAGAACTAGAACTAGAGATATTTGATAAAGGGGAATACCGATTATTGGTATTTTGAAGGTATCATTTTTTATGCCATTTGCCAGATAGTCAAAAAGAAGTACGGTGAGGTCTTTTAAGTTCGGAGTGCCAAGCCAAAAACCCCCTCCAACCATTTTTGTTTGGTTATATAAAGGTATGACCCAAGGTAAGTACCCGATTCCAACGAAAAGGAACGCCTTGAACATTTTTGTTGCCCTTTTCTTTTCTCCTGCCGCGAATTCATACAGGAACCATATTCCTTGGGTAAAAATTATAAAAAATGCAAAATGATGTGAATATAGGGCCCAAAGCGTGGCTATTATATACGGGACCCAGCGCCTTTTTAGGAAAAAATACATGGAAGCGGCAACTCCTAATGACATTATTGAATACATTCGACCTTCGAATGCGTATGTAAAGAAAAAAGGATTGAGAAAGGTCAAAAGTGCGGCCAGAATACCGGTTTTTCGACCGAAAAGGTGCACACCGATTTTGTAAGTAAAGAAAACTGTTCCAAGGAAGAAAGTAAGTGCAAGACCACGGATATATACCTCATCGGTTCCCAGTGTATTAAAAACAATCCATTCAAAAATGTTCCAAAGAGGTGGGGAAGTGTCGGTAGCAATAATCTTTAAGATTTCCGGCAAACTCTTCATAGAAAGTATTGCTGAAAATCCCTCGTCACCCCACAAACTTGTATTAAAGGCAGTTTCCATAGAATTTAGTTTAACACCCCAAAGCCTAAGAGGTAAATTACTATTGATTACACGTAAGTTTGTGTATAGTTGTAAAAGAATGAATTACAGAAATAAAGTATTTACGGAGGCGGAAATTAAGGGAAAGAATTTTGAGGAAGACACCTTTTCCGGATGTAAGTTTTTAGACATTAGCTTCAGGTTTGCTAACTTCACCAGTTGCGAATTTAGATTTTGTGATTTTACGGGGAGCTTTTTTGATATTGTGAGTTTCACAAAATGCAATTTTCCCGAAACCAAACTAAGCAATTTTGATTTTTCTGGTACACAAATAACAAGCTGCGATTTTAGTAAGGCGGTTATGGTTAATTGTATTTTTCAGCAACTGAAAACGGGCGACAAGAATAGAAGGAAGAAATTTAGCTTAAGGAAAAGCGTGTTTGAGGCAGCTGAGCTTACGAGTACCGTATTTATTCTTTGTAATCTTGGCGCGGTAAGTTTTCAGAACGCAAAACTGAAGGGTGTGGTATTTGAGAAATGTGATCTAACACAAGCTGATCTCTCCGGAGCGGATATCAATGGATCGAACTTTGAAGGTTCCAAAATAGGGAAGACGAAGCTGAATTTGGACGGGTTTATTAAATTCGCTAATTCCAAAGGGTTTATTTTGGGAGATTAAGAGGTAGTTTAATGCCTATGCATATACTATGGGTAATTATTTTATTAACGGTAGGGGAGAGGGTAGTAAAAAAATCCAAGGGTACAAAACTCCAAGTATCCAAACATTATTTAAACTAATGGTTAGCGAAGAAATAACGGAAAAATTCTTATACTTAAACCTTTTCTGTCACTTTGTATTGAATGTATTTCCCAAGCATAAGTCTTGTGTGAGCATCAATCCCCGGTAGAGCCGAAAAGAAAAATCCTACAATCGGCATTAGTACAAACTCGAGTGGCCCCAGAAGAGCCTTCCACATTGGAAAATCATTGGGTCTTTTTGGTCTGTAAATTTTATCTAAAACAAGCATTACCAGAAGAAACACCAACGCCATCGAAAGAATAATGGAAGACAACCTTGGGACGGTGTGGCCGAGTGCGGTTCTTGCGAACCTTGGATTAAGAAGGGCCGGTAGTTGAAGGCCGATTGTAATTGCAAACCAATGAACCGGCCATAAAAAATGAGATTGAATAACGTAAAGAACTCTCATTGTTTTTTCTAAAAATGGCACCCCCGGAGTTAGTAAGTATTTTTTTATGATCCATGGGTCGTCTGACACTCCCCATGCCCAACGCTTTCTTTGGTTGTACATACTTTTCATTGTTTTCATAAATGAACTTGACTCTACGGCGTCTGCGTAAAGAGGTAAATAATTTGCTTCAACCTCAACTCCACCCCGCATTTTATAATATGCCTTGAAGAATATCCCCCAATCTTCCGGTATTTTGTCAGCATCCCAATAATCAACCTCATGCAACAGCTTAAAAGACAGAGAATAATTAGCGTGGTTAATTAGTCGGTCTCGTCTTGGGAGTTGTGAAAGGTGGAAAATTGACCCCAGTATACTTGGAACCCTTATAATTGCGGGAACTTTCCATATATTATTGTAAAAAAGCACCGCTGGCTGCCAGAATTTTTTGTACCTATCTGGATCATCTAAAAATTTAAATGTAAGAGATGCAAAATGATTTGGGTGAAAAACATGGTCGGCATCGCAACTGGTTGCAACGAAATAATCAATGCCTTTTTTACTTTTATCAATAATGTTCTTTTTAAACCAAATTGCTGCAAAGCGTTCATTTGAGGATTTTCCTGCGATTTCTCCTTGGACAAGTTGATGAGTCGTAACAAAAAACTCCGGAAAGATTTTTCCATATTTTTTCTTTAGAGCTTTAATTTTTTCTTTCCTGTCTCTGCTGGGTTCATTTTTTTCGGTAGCTAATATAATATTCAGCTGATTTTTTGGAAGAGTTTGTTTTGCAAGTGAAGCGAAAGTTCTGTCTAGAATTTTTAAGGGCTCTTTATAAGTGCAGATTATTATTGCATGCTCGACCTTTTTCCAGTCTGGAAAGCTTTTCAAGTCACTTACCCAATCAAAATTCATTGAAGCCTGAATTCTGAAGTGTGCAATTATTCCCGTTATGGCAATTTGTAGTGATTGATAGAACCAATATACGTTATAAATGAGGATAAAATATGCGACAATAGTTGGTATGACAAAGATGCCCCAATATGGAAACAAGATTATGTTCCACGAAACAAGGCCGGGAAGAATTTCAAGTAAGCGAAAGAGACCTCTTTCGTGTTTGAGAATAAATTTTCGGAACATAGTCATCTCGTTTGATAGCAGGGTGGTTGATTGTTAAATTTCTAACAATTCAACTATCTAATCTGGGAAATAAAGGTTTTTCGGATTTTATTCTTAGACGGCTGAATTGTTTTTCAATTTCCTCACTCGTTTCCGGTAAAAACGGCTTTATATCATAGGCAATTTGTCTGACCCTTCTTGTCAGGTTGGCAATTGCCGCCTTTTTCTGTTCCCCTTTCAGGTTCCAGACCGCCCTTTCGTTGATAAAGATGTCAGCTTTTCTTATTTCATTCCAAATAAAGTCAAGAGCTCTATCAACTTGATAGTTTTCAATATCTTTTGCGACCTCTTGACTTATTTTTTTATCTTTGCGTTTTTCAGTCTTTATGTTTTGTCCCTTTGCCAATCCTGCGACTCGAGCAGTTAAGTTTCCCAGGCCGTTTGCAAGGTCTGCCTGATAAACTTGCTCGATTCTTTTAATGGAAACATTAACATCTTCATTGAGTGGTCCATATCTCAGAAAAAAATATCTGACAGCATCTGTTCCGTATTTTTCTACAAGTTTAGACGGTCTTATTACATTTCCAAGTGATTTACTGATCTTTTGACCCTCCAGACTTATGAAGTCGTGTACAAGGATTGTTTTGGGAAGTTTGTATCCCGCGGATTTTAGCATCGCTGGCCAATAGATAGCATGAAATCTTAAGTTATCTTTGCCCAAGACGTGGACATCAGCCGGCCAGCAATTTTGCTGGGTACCATATGTGAGGTAATTAAGTAGGGCATCAAACCAGACGTAAATTGTATGTTCGGGATCGTCCGGAACGGGAATTCCCCATTTGACGCTTTGTCTACTAACAGAAAAATCCTTCAACCCGGATTTTATAAAATTTAGTACCTCATTACGTCTTTTTTTGGGAATTATGAATTTGGGATTGTCTTGGATGTATTTTACCAGGAATTTTTGGTATTTTGATAGACGGAAGAAATAATTTTCCTCCACAATATTTTGTGGTTTTTTTGTTGGGTGAAAAGGACACTTGCCATCTATCAGATCAGATTCTTCGACAAATGACTCACACCCCTCGCAATAAAGACCCTCATATTTGTCAGGATAGATGTCGCCGTTTTTCTTGGATTTGAGATAAAAATCTTGAGCGAATTTAATATGATCCTTGTCGGTAGTTCTTATGAATCTGTCGTAGGAGATGTTTAAGCTTTTCCATTCATCCTTGTCCGTTTGTACAATTTTATCAACGAATTTTATGGGGGTAATGCCCTTTTCTTTTGCACTTTTTTCCACCTTTTGGCCGTGTTCGTCAGTTCCTGTTAAAAAATAAGTTTCATCTCCGGCAAGGCGGTGATATCTTGCCAACACATCAGCCAGCATTTTTTGATATGAATGCCCAATGTGAATTACATCATTTGTGTAATCAATAGCAGTGGTTAAGTAATATTTTTTCTTGGTCATAATCGTATTTTACAGTAAATTGAAATTAGAACACACTTTCAATTTAATCTTGGGAAGTTTTTCCCCTTTCGCAGAAAACTATAGATGTGAGCTCTTGGACGAATGAGAAACAATTTTCGCTTCTGAGAGATTTTATTCCCGACAAAGAGGGAGAAGATGCTTCGGGCGTGAGCCCGTGGTATCTTCCTCAAAAGAGGTGGGGGAAGTCCAAGTTGTTTATCTTTCTTTTGAGGCTCGTGGGAAAATAGAATTATGTCTGTCTACGGCAAAGCCTGAGAAGTTTTTTATTTGCGTACAAACTTCTTAATCTTATCAGCCCATTGGTTTGCCCACTCTTCTGCCTCAATTTTCTGGAGGATCATTTTTACTCCTGGCCTTTTAATCTCGGATTGGACGGAGGCAATGGTAGCGCTTGAAACTTTAAGATTATTTTTGATGTTGCTGTAGCTTCTCCCTTTTTTTAACCAATAAGCGATAGCTAATCTTTTTGCAAAGGCTTCATACTCGCTTTCGGTAAAAAAATCGCCCAAAAATTTATCGACTTCATGAAGATCGTGAAGATCGCCAATGGCCTGCGCGAAAGTTTTTTTAATTTGTGATTTTAGTGAGGGGTGTAATTTGTTTT
>Ga0114923_10002251_pt1 | contig 13137 bp, 30 predicted proteins | sample SumtaG_FD_89578 | JGI IMG/M metagenome (GOLD analysis project Ga0114923, IMG submission 89578) | Deep subsurface microbial communities from Indian Ocean to uncover new lineages of life (NeLLi) - Sumatra_00157 metaG | ecosystem: Environmental > Aquatic > Marine > Oceanic > Sediment | place: near... | reverse complement strand
TATCCCAATCACCCAAGGAAACGTCTCAGCCGCAAGTACCTCAGGTAAAAGCCGTAGTCACGCTGCCTCTTGAGATCCTACGTACCATGCTGGGTGGCAACCACAGCCTACTCAAAAGCATGGTTGATAACCAGGGGATCACGGATCAGCAATTCCGAGCCCTGTCTGGTATTGTGCTGGCTGGGTCTGGAACGGCCGAGCAGTCCTAACCACCCCACAACGAGGTGAACAAAATGAATGACTACGAACGATTCGTCGGGAGGATAGTCCCCCGTCACCCCGGGCCGCGCTTCACGTTGGCGGATCGCCTGCTTCTCTTCGCCGCCCTGGCCTCTATCTGCGTTATAACAGCGATCGGCACGGTGATGATTGGTTGGGCTACCAAGATACATCCGGGAACGGTCATGATCTGCGAGTCGAACTCCGGGTACATCACTCCCATTCGGGAACCCGGCCTGCACTGGTGTTGGGGGAAGGCCACCACCTTCGCCGAAGAGAACCAAGTCGGTGGGGAAGTTCCCTATCTCTTCCAGGACGGCATACCGGGAGTGGTAGGGATCGACCTCACCTACCGCATCCCGACGGTCGTTAACTCTGATTCCTTCGACCCCTTGGTGATGATCTACATGATGTACCACACCCAGGAGCAGTTCGAACAGGAGGCCTTGCGCCAGGCTGTTATCTTCGGGGTGGCCGGGGCCTTTGACCGGATCGACTCTCAAGACTTCTTGGCCGATCCAGAGTCAGCGGTTATTCACCTCCATCCCCGGCTCCTGGCGGAGATGCGGGGGTATCTGGGGAGGAGAGGCCTACGGATCGAGGTCAAGGAACTGTCGATGCAAGGAGAGACTCGCATCCCGATCTATGAGGACTACGAGGTCTCCATCTAATTCTAAATCGGGCCCTGTTTCAGGGCCTCAACCAACTAAGGAAAGGAGCAAACTATGGGTGCCAATCCCTTCGATGCGCGACTTTCCCCCACTCGGGGGCTTTCTCTGGAGGAGGCCCAGGCTCGTGCTCAGAAGCTAACTCAGATCTGCGAAGCGAAGCGGGCCCAAAACCGAGCCAGTTGGGAGGAACATAAGCGGGAGCATCACGAACGACGCCTAGAGCAGGCCCTGGAGCACGAGGCTCTGGATGAATGCTTCTACCCCACCGTAGTCCGAGAGGCACGGGATCAAGAGGACGACATCCACTACAGTTACTTGGTGGACTTCGATCAGCTGCTGGAGCTGCCCACTCACAAGGAATACCTCCGGGCTCGCCGGGCTTGGGAACGCCGGTGCGCCATTGAGGAGGTGGAGCTCAATGTAACCGTGCAGCCTGGATTCCAAGGCCCTCAGAACGGTCGACAACTCTGGAGCCTGGCCGTCGCACTGTTGATGGGATTCGGCTTCCTCTCTTGCCTGGGCCAGATCGGGGCTCGAGGGCTCCTCTCTCTCCCGATCTGGATTGGGTTCTGGTTGGCCTTTACTTGGTTGCCGTTGGTCTACGTAGGTACCTTCAGTGGAGACGGGGGACGAGGAGCGTCGAGCAGCGCCATCTAAAAGAAAGCCCACTTAGATAGTCTGGGTGGGCTTTCTTTTAGCATCCTGGGAGCTAATATCTCTAGGACGGGCACTTTAATTTATTCTCATAGACCTTTTGAACCTTCAACTGGAAGATAAACATGCCCCGAAGGATTGGAGAGAAACCCATCAAGAGGTGGTGTCTGAAGTGCGGTCGGAAATTTAATGCCGACGGTAGATTCATGCGCACCTGTGCCGAATGCAAGCGGTCACCCTATTGGAGTGGCCATGGCATGATAGTCCCCGCTAACGTATTGCCAGCCAAACGGAAAGGAGTTCCTTCTTAGGAGGCAACATGAAGCTCGAAATCCAGACGCCCATCATTGTGGTGAAGCATTCGAAGTCGCGCGACTTGGACCCTCAGCACACTTTCGCGGTGTGGCAGATACCGACGGATGTCCAAGCACTCTTCGATAAATCCCGACAGTGCTCGAATCTGATTAAAGTCTTCGAGGGTACCTATATTGAGGCTCGTTCGGAGTGTCGGTTTTGGCTGGACAATCAGCACCGCCTGACCACTACCCTTTGGATCGAGAAGACCAGCGATCTGTTCGTGCTAGGAGAATCTGACTAATGCTGTACCATAAGATCCAGACCTTGTTCAAACGCACCGAGAAGGGCGAGATGATCACTGGGGCTTGGACTGATCCGGTCTTCGAGTATCTGGCTGGCAATCTGTGGCGCTGTACCGAGAAGATCGACGGCACCAACATCCGAGTGACCATTGATCCGATCAGTGAAACCATTCGATCTATAGGGCAGGCCGAAGTGAGATTCGATGGGCGCACTGACGACGCAGCTCTGCCTGCCAGGCTAGTGAATTGGATGGTAGGCAAGTTCTTTGACAAAACCATGCTAAAGACCCTCAAAGGGAAGTTCCCCGACGGGGCTATTCTCTATGGAGAAGGCTGCGGTGATGGTATTGGGAAGATGGGAGCCCACTACGGACCTCAGCAGGGGTTCGTTCTCTTCGACGTGAACGTGGGGGGTTGGTGGCTTCAGCAGGATGCGGTGAACGACGTCTGAGACGTTGGAGCTCAGGTGCGTCAAAGAAGTGGGCTGCTATACTCTTCACGAAGCGATTGACATCGTAGAGAAGGGATACAACTCAGAGTTCGGTAACTTCCTGGCGGAAGGACTGGTCGCTGAGCCCTGCGTGCCCATGTTTAATCGCAAGGGTGAGAGGGTCATCACCAAGATCAAGACCTGCGACTTCACGCGTACCGTCGAACTGGAGAAGTCATGAGTGCGGGAGGGAAAGAACCGTTCCGAAGGAACACCCGGCTCGACGACCTCGTCGCCACTATAATCGGAACCATCCTCGTTTGTGGGGGCCTGATCGGAATTCTGGTGGGTTTAGAAACCCTGATAGGTTTCAATGCGGGGTGCAAGTAGAGTGAAAGTCGGGGACGAGGTGTGGTATACTATCCCGGGCGACGACCCTCGCCAGTGGACTATCACTAGGCTCTGGGATACTAATACCTGCGGGCTCATGGCTTGTCTCTCTCGTCCCGACAAAGCCAAGAAGTTGGGCGTTGATCGATGCAACGCCCACATAGGAGATCTTGAACATGCATGAGATCACAGGTGATCTGTTCGAATCCGAGAAAGCGGACGCTATCTGCATCCTGACCAATGGCTTCGTCAATGCCCAGGGTGCCAACACTATGGGCAAGGGCTGTGCTGGGGAGGCCAAGCGGCGTTGGCCTGGAATCCAGATGGTCGTGGGCGCTCACCTGAAGCGCCACGAAATAGTCCACAATGACTGTCGTATCTTGACCACTCTCAATGACTTCGGCGAAGTAATCCTGGAAGTTCCTCCCGCCTTCGCTCGGCCCGTTATTGGAGCTGATCCTAGTATACGGGTCTGCGGAATCATTGTGCCGTACCACATCCTCACCTTTCCGACCAAGTACCATTGGAGTACCCCGTCTGACCTGCAGTTGATCCGCCGCAGCTGTACCCAGCTGATGACTCATGCTGACGCTCAAGGTTGGAACTCTGTGGTACTACCCCGTCCTGGATGCGGAGCCGGAGGTCTTTCTTGGGAGGACGAAGTTCGTCCTCTCATCTCACAGATCCTCGACCAGAGGTTCTGGGTCATTACATTTAGGTAGACATCATGAAAACTCATTACAAGCAATTCGTGGTACGCGACGTCGTCGAGCTCGATGAAGACTGTCCGGTCGATAACTTCATCTGGAAAGATGATTCCCTAAATGCCGAGGTTACTCTCAGCATCAGCGCCGGGAAGGTCTACATTAACCTCAACGCCGACGGGGAGGAGCAGGTGATCGAGTGTCCGGATGTGATCACCGGCCTCATACGCATGGCGGAGGCGTTGGATCGCCTCTACGGAGGTACGCCGGTCATGCCTGGGACTACCACCACCACTGACTAGGAGATGAAGCATGAACGTTTCAAGACGGAACTTCAACCTGGGATTCTTAGGAACCTTGGTAGCTTCCCTACTCCCCTTCCGTATCAGAGCAGATGAGATGGGAGATGAACTCTACCCAGGGGGTGGCTTCATCATCCAAGGCCGGGTGGCCTCGAAGCCCTCGCTCGAAAACCGTCAGAAAGAAGACGGATTCTGGGAATCGCTATCCCTCTTTCGGATAGCGACAGAGGGGGTGGGAATCTCTAAGTTCTACCCTATCGTGGTCCGAGGTGAGAGAGCTCTCTCCGTGTACCGACAGCTGGAGCTGGGCCAGGAGATTGAGATCCAGGGTGACCTGGAGAAAAGGAGTAACGGTACCTACTACATCGTTCTCGCCAGTTGGAGGAGACTTTAGGCCAATCAGAGAAGAGGAAATGATTCATGTTGAATCACCTGGTACTGGCTGGCCTCCTCGCAGATGCCGAGGAAGCCACCCGTATCGCCAAGCATCTCGTCGCAGACCGCGTCGAGAAGGAGAGAGAAGACTCATGAATTTGGAACGAGCCAACTGGAAGCTGGATGCCAACCGAGACTGGCACGTATCTTGGTTCCAGGAATGCCTACACATTATCGACCGCTTCACTCATCAGGAATGGCGCGAGGCTTCCAACAACGCCGCCGTCTTCAAGACCAACACCAATCTCTGCCACTACGTCCGTTGTTCGGTTCTCTGGGGCCCGGGCATCCTCGCCTTGCATCTGATCACCCTCTCCCTGTTCATGGGAGCTATAGTCTTCCTGCCCATCGAGATCCTGGGCCTGGCTGGTTACATAGTCATGCTGACGATGTTCGGCATCTTCGGGCTAGCCATCTATGGGACCATCAAGCTCAGCGACTACCTGGACGAAACCAATCTGGGTCGGCGCTTTAACCACCGACTGGACAGCTGGCTCTTTAGCCCAGTCAAGCGAACCGCCAAGTGGGTGGCTCACGGAACCACGGAACAGCTATCGTTCCGTAACCCCGAGGGTGTCTCTCTCTGGTCCATAGTGTGGGCCTTTGTGGTGACCCTCAAGCATCAGGTTTGCCCCCTGATCAAGATTGAGGACGAAGACTAATGATTGCCATCCACAAGAGGATCCTTTCTTTCCAGGCCTGGCTTCTGGCCACGATCATCGCGTTCGTGCTCTGCCTCTGTCTCTCCGTTATCAAGCACGTCAATGACCAGCCCGAGGCCGAAGTGACGGTTGCCCCCGGTGAGAGCCAGGTGGTAACTGAAGTCACCAATGGCGAGAGCCAAGTGGCGATAGAGGTCATCGATAACACCCTCGTCCTGTCGCGCGAAGCCGGTGCCAAGGAGACCTCAGAGTAAGAGGAGTTAAGCCAATGACGCATCCCCTCTGCTGCCATTCCTGTGCTCCCGTCATCGAGTTGAACCAACGCCACGAAGCGGGAGAGATCCCTGCAAGTATGGTCGGGGAGACCACCGGTGAGGTACTGCACGAGTTGGGCTGGGAAAATCCCTTCAAGCCTGGCACGGCAGAACTCAAGGAGACTTCGGTATGAAGACCTTCGAATATGGTAGCTGAAATCGCGGCCTTCGCGGCCCTAACTGCCTTCTTGATCCTAGTGATCAGGAGCTTGATCCCGGCGATCAAGGATTGGGTGAAAAGAAATGAAGACTGAAACCGAGACCCTCAGACGCATATACGGACGCATGTGCCAGCACGTGGCACTTAGCGCCGTCTTCGCAGGCATGCTGTTCGGCGGGGCCGGTCTAGCCTATCTTGTTCTGTCCGTGCTCTTCTTCAGTATACCTGTATTCTTTTTGTTCTTTGGTTCGGCCGTTGGTCTGGGAGCGTGGTTCACCTACCAGGTGGAGAAACTGGACGATCTGCGGAGCAAAGACCCCCGAATAACCATCAAGCTGGACATGGAGGGCTATGACGATGAGTAAAAAAGGTAGCCCCGAGGACCGTCAGGAATCGTTAGACTTTCTGAAGTCCCACGGTTGGGATGAAGAGAAGGCCAACCGCTTCCTTGATGACAAGATAGGGATCCGTATCCTACGGATACCCGGCAAGTGTCTGCTGGATGTCTTGAAGGAAGTATGTCAGGAAGGAATTCCGACCGGCGAGATCCAGGTTGAATTCCTGGTTCCCAGTGGTAACTGGGATGCCTTCAAGCAGCGTGCTGAAGGGGCCATCGCCAAACACGGAGGCTTTGTCTTCACCCCTGAAGAGAAGGCAGCCTGGGTCGGCGACGGCCCCAAGACCATTAACTAAGAGCTTGGAGGAATTATGCGGAATAGTACCACGGGAATGCTCATCAATCTGGTATACGGCGTCGTTTGGATTATCACCGTGGTGTCCGCACCCTTTCAGTGGCTCGGTAACCGGCGGCGGGTACGTAACCTGCCGCCGGTTGCGCCACCAACCTCAGGGCCTGATCGGCCTTTGAGATCAGAGGCACACATGAGTTTGAAACGAGCAGTCGGTTACTGCGAAGACGAGGGTTGTGACGATTACGCCAAGGGCGTCTTCCTCCTCAACCACGGCGAGGCGTTCTATTGCCCCCGCTGTCGTGAACAAGGGTACCTTCAACCTGAGCGGGGCTTCTACACCGGAGAAACGGGTATCTTCAAGGAAGTTCGGGTCGAGTACAACTTCGAGTCGGCGCACAAACTGTTCACAGAGGTGGCCGTGATCCGGGATGATAGCCTGTGGGGAGTCCACAGCATCTATACCCTCCAGTCACCTTTGATCAAGACTGAGAGGCGCGCCTTGAAGGTGGCGGAGTGTATGCTGGCCAGTCTCAACCGTAATACGAGCTTGCTTGCCCAAGGTGAGATACCTCGCACCACTGAGATCCTGTTGTCCTTCGATGACTCACCGGAGGAATTCTCTCGCCGGCTCAAAGAGGTTGCTGAAGGTTGGTCCAACTCCGCTTTGACCCGACATGTAGCCCGGGAGGACCTCTCGGCCTCCTCCCACTCAATCTGATGGACTACACTCAGCAGGACGTCATCGACAACCTGGGGTTGGTCCATATGGTTGCCCATCGGATGTACCATCTAACCAACAATGGAATAGTGGAGTATGATGACCTGGTCTCGGAAGGAACCTTGGGTCTGATCCACGCTCTCAGTAGATTCGACCCGAAGAAGGGTTTCAAGTTCTCTTCCTACGGAGTCATGTGCATTCGAGGCTACATGCTGGCTGGCAACCGCACCATCCTCAAGGAGATCTGGAAAGCCAAAGACTCGAGGTATGAAGTGCCTTCCTACACCTTCTCGATGTACGTGAAGGGTCGATCCGGAGGGTCGCACCTCCAGTACGAAGATGAGATGCAGCTAGTCCCGGGGATGGATGACCGGGGCCGGGGGCAGAAAGATATCTTTGAGAGCGTCCATCAGAATCGCATCTGGGAGCGGCTCTTTACGGTACTCAGTCCCAGGCAGCGGGAAGTAATCGGGATGCTGCGACAAGGGATAGTTCAGAGGGACATCTCTGCCCACCTAGGAATAAGTAGGCAAGCCGTCCACCAGGCTTACAAGATCGCCATCGAGAAGGCACAGAAGCACTTCCTAATCTCGGAGGAGGCAGCATGAGTAACCTGATCGCCAACGCCCTATGTTTTGCGGCCCAGATGCATGCGGAACAGACCGATAAGAACAACCAGCCCTACATCTGGCATCCCATTCGGGTAGCCCAGGGGCTCAAGAACGCCGGCTACGCCGAGACCTACCAAGCGGTTGGTCTCCTGCACGATGTGGTGGAGGACACTGCAGCCACCCTCGAACAGGTAGGAGAAAAGTTCGGTGGGGTGGTATTGGGTGGGGTAGACGCCATGACTCGTCGGGGTCACTACGAGCATGCCTCTGAAAATGAGAGGAAAGCTGGGAGATCCGAATGGGTCTGGGAGGAGACCTACAAGGAGTACATTCGGAGGTGTTGTGAACACTTGATTGGCCTCAAGGTCAAGCGGTACGATGTGTACGACAACGCCGATCCCCGGCGCTACTGTGCCGGGGTGCCCACGGGGCGATACATCTGGACTCTCGATCACTTGAATGAGATCGAGAAGGATGATGTCCTCGCCACTTGGGAAGGCATTCATAGGAGCCCGTGACATGGAGCTTGATGCGCTCATCGAAAAGTACAAGAACGAACTGAAAGCCCACGAGAGTGGGGAGATGATGTCAATGGCTGAGGCAGTGCACGGTGAGAAATGGTGTGAAATCATTCTCGCCGATCTGAAACAGCTCAAAGAGGACACCAATGAATGCACCCATAGGAAGCGTCACCCGGGCCTGCCATGGCCGCACTAGTGGCCGTCGCTAGGCTCAGGAAAAAAACCGGGTGAGCTAATTGTGCGCGCTCCTGGTAGGACTTGTTAGCTCTGAAGGGAGATAGAATGAGTAAGGCGATGAAAGAAGCATTAATGTTGGCAGGGGTGCTGATCTGCTGCTTGGTGTTCGTTTATGTGCTGATTATGAGAAGCGGCCCCATGGATCGCAATGCCCGGCCTTTCACTTACTCAAGTTCAGGTTCGATTGGGGCTATCATAGAGAAACAAGAAAGAGAAAAACGCGAGAGCGAAATGAATCCCCACTCTAAGCGATGCTGGACGGCCTATGATTTGAAGATCACGGTGCCCTTCTGGTGTGCTGAGTACATGGCGGAAGGGAGGAAGTAATGAGAATCAATCTCCCCGACCCTCACAGGAGATACAGCTGGCACTCGTGGTACGCTTGGCATCCGATATTCCTCGAACCGAATCAAATCCTTTTGTTTGAGCGGGTTGAGCGGAAGAAATCGACGCTAGCCCCGAGTCGCTGGGAGTATAGAGAAGACGAAAACACCCAGAGCCAGAACCCCAACAGTCCGCAAAGGAAACGAAATGCCCAATCCTAGTTCGATCAACCTCACAGCCAACCAACAGTTGGCTAGCACGGCCAACCAGGCCTTGGGTAAGGTACTCCAGTACTTGGAAAGTGCCGAGGCCTTCGCCATTGAACAGGCGCCTCTGTTGGTCCAGGAGGTCCTGCGCTTCGAGGTCCTCACCCGGGGATTCTGGCTCCTCTTCGGAATAGCCCTGCTTATCTGGTGCCCCATCGGTCTCCGTTTCGCCTTCCGGAAAGCGGATCAGAGGATAAAGCGGATAGACGCGCACTACCGGACCCTCAAGGAAGACAGGAACTCGGACTATGATACCGTAGAGACCATCTTCACTCTCACCCACTACGGCGTTCCTATATCAGCGGCAATCTCTGGCGTGACCGGACTGGTCATGGCCCTCTGCAGTCTCGAGCCCTTCATCAAGGTCCTCATTGCCCCCCGTCTCTTCCTGCTCGAGTACTTTCGGGCTTTGGTGGGGTAAACCAACCCGACCTGAAAGCCCACCTTCTTATTCTCTTAACTTTTTGAACCCCAACCAGGGAGAACCACACCATGTTCAAAGTAACCAAGTTCTACAAAGGCCAAGAGGCGTCCTCGGTAGAGAACATCGATCACGGCCAGATGGCCGACCTCCTCTTCGGAGAGGTTTTTCCGAACATGATGGGCGACGACAACTGGTCCGTGTCCATCGAGCCGATGTCATGAACCGGATTTCGCTCTTTCTTCTACTGTTCCTGCTCTCCGTAGGGTGTGCCACTACTCGTGACGAGGTAGTGAATGACCAAAACCTGGATCAGCAGCTCAACAGCTACATTGACGACTACTACGATCAGGTGGTTGACCAGTGCTTTGCCATTCACGGTAAAGCCTCTCTGGGACTGTCGAGTATCGACTGTGCCGTCAAGGGCAGCGAGATGCATCTGAGCTTTCCCACCATCGAGTACCACAACGCAGATAGCATCTATCTGAGTTCTCGTCGGATGGAAGCTAATTGGTGCGCCGCTGCCCAATCCAAAACTGGTAAGCGGGCCAGGTGGGCCCGTCACTTCCGCAAGGAAAATCGGGTGATGTCCCGACCTTGCTTCCAGGGTGCGGCGTTGCGTCGGTTGTTGAAAATGACTGCTGAACATGGCCCCGGTTGATCTCTCGCGTGAGGCGAAGTTGCTGTCTGGCTACAGCGGTCTCCATGACGGCTGCCCGCTTCACGGACATGCGACCGTTAAGGATGGGACCCGCCACGAGCAGCGATGTATCTGCAAAGAGATCTACGAGCACGACTCTGTCGTCCAGGCCCTACGGGATCAGGCGCGTCAGCTGGAAGCTGAAGTGGGTTTTCTTAAAGCGGTGATCGGACCGGAGGCTGGACCGTGATGACTGACATCTCGGGGCGGCTCTTGTACATCAAGATCTACTGCGAATTCTGTGGCAGGGAAGTTTGCCGAAAGCAGAAGGGCGATCGTAAGGCGTGGCACATCGAGTGTGTGCTCAAGGCGATCCGGGATGACTGACATCTCGCGTAAAGTGCTTGCGCCTCCGAACGAGAAGCTGCCGATGTCGATGCAGCAGAAGGAGCTGTCCTGCACCGTCCTAAATCCCTGCCGGTGCTGCGCCACGACCTGCTTCCACCCCGGGACGAACTGTGTCTGCGGGTCCTGGCCCGCGCTCCTCCGCGACCGGATGCCTGACGTCTTGCTTGAAGAAATAGCATGGCCGGATGAATGGGCACGAAAACACCCGATTAGATGGAAGTGGGTGAGATTCTGTGATTGGCTGAATTATACGTGGTGGGATCTACGAGGGAGACCAGAATGACTGACATATCGCACGAGGCAGTTAAGAGATGCGTCGATAGAGCTGAGGCAGACTCTAAAATGTGGGCTCGTAAAGTCCGTCCCCTCGATGTAGAGCGGGCGGAAGACGCAGAGATGTTCATTGGCCTGCGCGCTAAGGTGGATGAGGTCGAGGCTGACAATTCCGCCCAGTACAATGCTCTAAACGATAGGTCCGAGATGCTCGTGGCGCAGGAGAACGAGATTGTGGCCCTACAAGATAAGGTGAATGAGCTGGAGAGACAGCGTGATGCGCGTCGTTATCAGGGACAACATGACTGACATCCCGCGTGAAGTGCTCGCACCACCTAACAAGAATCTGCCGATGCCGGTGCATAGTGCACGCGGCGTGTTTCGGATGTCGACAGATGCAGCCAGGACGATCTCTGGCTTCGCGAAAGGAGGGGACGTGACCAAAGCACGTAACTGGACGGCGGTAGCCGCTTGGTTCCGGAGGGGTGGTCCTATGCAGCATAAGACCACCCCTCGTGGGGGCTCTGGTCCCGACTCGGAGATCGAGGACGGATTGGAGGAGTATCAAACAGAAGAAGCTCGAAGGGCAACAGATAAGCTCTTCAAAGCTACGCCAGAAGAATTGGGGAGAGTAGCTAACCAATCGAGGGATTTGATAGATCAGGGTATGGAGGAACTTCAAGAAGAGGAGGGGACCGGTCTGGTATCGCAACCTCCCACTAAAGGAGAGCCTGAGACATGAGAGTTGCCATTCTAACTGCTCTATTCATTTCGTCCCTGACCCTGGTAGGTCTGGGGACCAACGGCGCGGAGGCCACGGCGTCGACGATGACTACCTATCGTTGGGTGGAGAGCGACGGACTGATTGCCTTCACGGACAATCCGAAGCTCATTCCGAGCAAGTATCGCCAAGAGGCCGAGGAAGTGGATCTGAGCACCATGGCCCGGGGTAGACTTACCCACACGGGCTCCACCTCTGAGTACGCCCAATCTCTGCGGGCTCGCCTGGATCGACTCCGGGACCTGAACACCTCAGCCAGAGCCCAGGCCGCTGATTGGCCCCAACTATCTATCACCAAGACCCGTAGAATCAATCGGGAACTATTGGTGGGCGGGGGACGAGTGGTAGTGGTGCAGGAGCGACGGACCGTCGACGGCATCAACAAGCCCATGTACGTCACCTACGGCCCGGATGGCAAAGAGCTGATGGTAACTCCCTATCCAGTTACGGGAGTATACCAGGAAGTTCCGTACCCGCGGCACTAGTACAGAGAGGTCTCCGGCAGCTGGTTTCCCCTAAGCCAATCATCACGATGCTCAAGAGTGCCTCCTAAATACCTAATAAGGAAGGATGCCGGAGGCCTCGTTCCTCCCCTAAGGAGATTTCCATGCAGTGTGACCATCACGACTCGTTTCGTCAAATCGCACTCGCCTTCGATTGGATGCTCTGGGAAGACGGTACCGATAGAACCTGCAAACACTTCCCCAAGCTAGTACCTATTTGGCTCCGACCCTGTCCTTGGGATCTTGAGCAGCGGGAGCCGATAGGCTGTCTTTGCTGTACCGACCTCAATAAGGCTCTTAGCCAGTTTCACCAGGACATGCGTAGCTGGACCGAGTCTCGCTTCCATGAAGCCGAGTTAGTCCGGGAGGAACTGAACCTAGATGAGCGTCTCCGGGCGAGGTTCGACCACACCGCTGCAGATCGGCGCCAGCTGGGGTTCTACCGCCACCTGAATGAGCCGGAGCCGGAACGAGGGGAACCTCTTGGACCCAGGCCCGACTTTCTCCAACCTTATCAACCGAGGTAGCTATGGCAAATCCCAAGAGCTTGCGTGAAGTAGCCGCGATCGTCAATCACATTAGCTACAAGGACTGGGTCTTCCGGCTCTTAAGTCTGGACCGGGCGGAGGTAGGAGACTTAGGCTTCCTGCTCCAGGCCCGCTGGATGGGGCCGGACGCCGAGGACTTCTACGGAGAACCCGTTCAGCAAGTCTCTCGCAAGTGGTTCGTCAGTGCCTTCTCCTGCGAACGGGAGATCGTGGACACGGCTTGGGCTCTAATCGAGCGGGCCGAAATCCACGAAGCTCAGGAGTTCTTCCGGTATCAGGGGGAAGCCATCTTTAACCGCCACATCAAACCGGAAGCCCTCCTAGGAGTGGCCCGGGATGTACAAACCCGGGAATCAGGGTAGGAGGAAAGTTAGTGGAATTCTTTCTCTACTACGTACTTTGGCCTGCCCTATTAGGAGTGGGGGCATCCTGCACGGCTCTTCTGGCCCCCAGCCTGTTTTGGCCCTTCCTCGGAATTTGGGCGATGGCCACCTTCTTCTGGCCCGTGGGCACGGCTCGCAATCGGTACATGGAAGGCCTGGTGGCGAGCTTGGCGGAAGAAGCGAAGGAGGACCCGGAGCGCGCCCGCTGGAAGGGCACTCTCCTCGCCTTAGGGCCCCTGCTAGTCATGTTCTTAGCTATACAGCTGGGCAT
>Ga0114923_10002250_pt1 | contig 13141 bp, 7 predicted proteins | sample SumtaG_FD_89578 | JGI IMG/M metagenome (GOLD analysis project Ga0114923, IMG submission 89578) | Deep subsurface microbial communities from Indian Ocean to uncover new lineages of life (NeLLi) - Sumatra_00157 metaG | ecosystem: Environmental > Aquatic > Marine > Oceanic > Sediment | place: near... | reverse complement strand
TAGCCAGATTATCAATAGAGGCAGTGGATTGTTTCATAAGAAGTGGTATAGAAGAGTTGGTAACAATGGCTTTACCATAATCTGAAGATAAGAAGTCTTCAACGTCCTGGGTGATAGTAGTTAAGCCAAGATAATATTTTCTGGCTCTTTTGGCCATAGAATAAACAAAGCTGGCAGAGTCAGGATATTTCATTAGATACCAGGCCTCGTCGATAATTAAAAGACGTTTTTTAAGATCTTTTTTAACTCGAGTCCAGATAAAATCTAGAATCATAAACATGGCAATTGGCCTTAAAGCATCTTCTAGTTCTTGGATAGAGAAAACAGTAAAAGTATTATTAATATCAACATTAGTGTGTTGATCAAAAATGCCTCGGAAAGAACCTTTAACAAATTTTTCAAGTCTGGCAGCTAAAGACTCAGCTTGAATTTCTTCCATACCAATAAGGACTTTGTAGAGATCTTCTAAAAGAGGAGGTTCTTTTTTTTGAGTAGCTGGTTCGGGAGTAATACCTTTTTGTTTGTAGGTTAAGATAATGGCTCGGTCTAATAAAGCTTCTTCCTGGGGGGTAAGGTTACCCATGATAATTTTGAACAGAGAGTGGAGAGATAAAACCTTTTGGCTAAGTTCGTTTTGGCCTTCTTCGTAAACCTGAGACAAGTCAAAAGGATTGATTTTTGATTCAGAGTTAAAAGAAAATTTAATATATTGGCCGCCAACAGCTTCGCAAAGAGCCTGATATTCGTTTTCAGGATCAATAATAATAATTTCATTATCAAACATTAAAGATCTTAAAGCTTCTAATTTAACTAGATAAGATTTACCAGCACCAGATTTAGCAAAAACAACAGAGTTGGCATTTTCAAGAGAAAAGCGGTCAAGGATAATAAGAGAGCCATTATGTTCATTAATGCCGTATAAAATGCCTTGGTTTTGAGTTAATTCAGAAGAAGTAAATGGAAAAGTAGTAGCCAGACTAGTGGTGTCCATGTTTCTAGTGATCATAAGGCGATCCTGAGCAGTGGGAAGGGTGGTTTTAAAAGCTTGCTCTATTTGAAGACTAGCGGTTTTAGCCACAATTAAAAGGGCACCAAGAGTTGATTGAACTTGTTGGGTGGTTTTATTTAATTCTTCAAGGGTTTTAGCAGTAACAGTGATATAGAGTCCGAATTGAAAGAATCTTTCAGCACCTTTGGCAAGTTGAATTTGAAGGCCTTTGGCATCTTCAAGTTTAACCTTGGTAGAGGGATCAGCAATACGACCTCTTTCAACATCAGATTGAATTTCAGCTTCCATTTCACCAACCTTTCTTCTAAGGTCATCCATAATACCCTTGCCTTCGACAGGGTAAATATACATAGCGACATTAAGTGATTTTTCAAAATTAATTAAAGGAGCGAGCCAGTTAGCATTAACAAATCGAGGGTAGCCAGAGACAAAAAGAGTGCGAAAGTAGGTATTAGCAATTTTTTGATAACTAAAATCAATTTCAATGGCGCCAGGAGCAATAATGTCTTTAACAGAAGTCATGCCTTGAGCAAATTTATCTTTTAAACTAGGAGATGGAGGAGCAGGGGTTTTAGGAGCTTTAACTGGCTGAGATTTAGTGGGAGATTTAGGCGCAGGAGTGGTAGCTGGTTTAGGGCCAGGAGCAGTTGGTGAAGCAGGAGTTGTTTTTTTAATAAAAGGCAAATTAAATTTCATGGTTTTTTAGGTTTTTCAGGAGATGTTGGTGATTGATTAATAGTTGGCTGAGGTGACTCTTGAGAAACAGCAGCTTGAATAATAGGGGCGTTAAAATCTGAGGCCTGATTAAAATCAACTGAGCCAGAATCAGGATTATAGTATTGGAAAAGTAGCTTGATAAGCTCTGGAGTAGTAAGTTGTTTGGTTTTTAAACCAATGCGAACGAGCTGGCTAATAAGATGATCTCGTTTAGGAATAAGTTTGTTTTTAGCTTTTTGAAGAATATATTCTTTATCAAAAGGTAGGCCAGACTTTTTTTTAACTGATGATTTTAAAGTTGAAGAAATACCAAGTTCTAAACTAGAGAAGGGGATAACGAGATAGAATTTTTTATCTAAAACTTCATTTTCTTGAACAGTTTTTTGAATGAATTGATAATATTTTTCTAGCTGGTTTTTAAGTAAAGGATTTTTAATTTTGGGTTTTTGAGCATTTAAAAGAGCCAAATAGGCATTAATGTCTTTTTTTTGACTTCTAATAATAATTTGGATAGGAAAAGTAAGGGAGTTCAAAAGACCAGCATAAGCATAGATGATAGCGTCTTGTTCGCCTTCTGATAAAAGAGAGAAATTAACAGCAGTGGTTTGTAAAACTAAAGAACAAGAACCATCTTTTAAGATAATAATATTGTCTCTGACATCTTCAATGTCTAAGTGATCTTGAGTGCTGGCTTTGATGGGGGCAGGATTGTTCATAGGCTTTGAATTTTAATAGGCGGAATGATTTCACCTTTGGCTTCGAGCTTCATTATAGCAAAGCGAAACTCAGGGTGTTCAGCCATAATTTGATAAACACCGTCATTAAGGGGAGTGGCAATAAAGAATTGACCTAACTTATTAGATTTAAGAGCTCTGATGGGGTAGCCTTTATTGTCTTTGATTTCTAAGATAACACTAGGAATGATTTTGTTTTGTTTACTAAGGGTAACGCCAGTAATTAAATTAGGTTTTTTATCCATGTGGGGAAAGATAATATTAGAGGCAAAGACAGTTTGAGAGACTGGTTGACTGGAAGGAGGAGCGGGTTTAACAGTAGAAGGAGTAGTTGGTTTGGGTTGAGGTTTAGGTATGGGTTTGGCAGTGGGCTTAGCAATAGGCTTGGCGGCTGATTTGGGTTGGGGAACAGGAATAGGTTTTGGAGGGGCAACTGGAGTTGGCGCTGGCTTGGGAATAGAATGAGGCATGGCAGCAGCAGTTGATTCTAATGGGGCCTGGTAAAGAGTGGCATGAGGTAAAAGACACATTTGAGGAGTCATAAGCTTTCTAACACGAATACCCTTGATATTGGTTTTGCTGGGTGGGGTTTTAGGTTTAGTGGTGTCATCATTAATGGGGGAAGGTTTTTTGGAGCCAGAAACACCTAGGGCGCCAAAAAGATTATGAACGTGTTCTAAGTATTTATTTTCGGCTTGATCAAAGGCAGTAGTAGGAGAAGGCGGCAAGCTTTTTAAATATTCTTCTAATTGACCAGATTGAGCAACTTTAGTAGCTGATTGTTGAGTAGGTTTAGGCTTAGAAGGAGCAAAAATATCTAAGTTTTTTGACTGGGGGTGATAGGTAAATTGAGTGGGAGAGTAAATGGCTTTAACAAAGTTAATAAGCCATTGGTCTAAGGGGCGGTCTTCAAAAGGAAGAAAAGCTAGGGCGAAGCCAATAAAGCCAAACATGGGGCCAAGAGTCCATTTAATAAGAATGTTGGTGCTAGAGTTAAAGATTAACCAGGCAGTAACAACGCCAGCGGCTAACTCTAAAAATTGCTTAAGAGTCATGTTGCCAACAAGGCGGAATTTATAGGCGGTAATATTTTGAGGAATAGGGTGTTGTTCCATAAATTCATTATAGAGAAGGGAGAGGTAAGGTGACAAGAAGAGGGTGATTTAGTTTATTGATAAGAGAGTTGATAAGGTGATATGCTGAATAAAGCTACTAATTTAGTGGTTGTAATGATTATGAATGAAGTATCTAGAAAAGAACTATATAAAGAAGGGGAATTATTAAAAGATAGAAAGCCTGTTGATAAGGAGAGATTAGGAAAAATTAGGAAAACTGAAACAGGAATAAGAGCTGATAGGGGAATGGAGGGATTTGGATTAATAGGAGATGTGGATGTGGATAGTGCGCTAGCTAGGGTGAATAGAGCATCTTTTACAGCAGAAAGAGATGAAATATTAAAGGTGGCAAAAGAAGGAGAAGAAGGGACTGATTTGAAGGAATTGATGGTGTTTATTGAAACAGAAGAAGCAAGAAGAGAGTCATTTAAATTTATGAAACTAGGGGAATTTGAGGTTGGAGAAGAAGCAGGGGCAAGAGAAAAAAGGTCGCTTCAGATAATTGAATTACTAGGAGCGGGTTATTTGCAAGACGCCTTGATTGAAGGTAAGCATTGGGTGGAAGGTGAAGATGAAGATGGTTTGTTTGGAGAAAAAGCTTGGTCAGCAGCAGAAAAATTAATTAAAGGGGTGGACTTAGATGAGTTAGAAGACGAAGAATATAATGCTTGGGTATATTTAAAAGCCTGGGGTGAAGTGTTAGAAGATGGTAATAGTAAAAAAAGCGAGCCTAAAGGAAAAGATCCAAGAAAAACATTAATAGAATTTCAGGCAATGCTTAAAACTTATGGAATAGAAGCAGGGTCAATTTTATCAAAAGATGGAGTAATTAAATTTGAAGATGGGAAAACTTTGGAAGATAAGCTTGATAAGCTAGATGAGTTAGAAGTCCGATCAAAAGGACTATTAGAAGCAAAGAAAGAGGGGTTATTAGAGGAAGAAGAGATTGGAGAAGTTAATTTAGGAGAGATAATTAGAAAACTAGGAGAATGGCAGGTTGGTCGGGTGGCAGAAGCATATTTAAATACAAAGATGGGTGAATATTTGAATGCTGATATGGCTGGGAGTGACCAATTGCCAGTAAAGTGGACATTATCTGAAACTGGAGATAAAGAGGGATTGGTATTTACTAATGTTTGGGTTAATAAAAATATTCAGTTTATAACAATGTGTTTAGGGAGAGCAGGGTTTCAAAAAAAGTGGGAGGATATTGGTAGATTGGCAGTGTCTTTAAATATAATAAAAGAGGGGTTTAATGAGAACAGATTGGAGAAAGCAGAATTAGCAAAATTGGCAACCTTAGCACCAGCTTCGATGATGTTAACTTTAGCAGAAACAGTTCCAGGATTTGCAGAGGTAGTAATGCATGGGGCATTAACTGGGGTAAGGCACGGTTTAAATGGTGAACCGACAAAAATGATATTTGATAAAGATGATGATGGTAATGTAATTGGCAGTAGGATTCCAGAAAACGGAGAAGAAAAAGTTGAGCCTTTATTATTGGGGATGAATCCAGGAATTAGAAAGAACTTAGCAGAAGTATTAATCAAAGATGAAGATTTTCAAAAAAAAATTGAAGAAAAAGGAGAGAAGTTTCAGCCATGGGCAGTGGAGTTAGCATATTCATTTTTATGGGCAATTGGAGAAGGAATAGAAATTCCTTGGACGTTAACTAAGATTAGGTCAGCAGAAGAGTTAATCTTTTCTGTTTTAGGAGCTAATGTACAGATTTTTTATGAATGGCCAGGGGCTGTGGAAGCACAAGGGGGAGTATTGAGGCCTGGAAAGGCAATGCATGAGACATTGGCAGAAATTGATGAAGAAAATGAGTGGGAGGCAGGAACAGCCAATGAACAAGCAACTAAAATACTTAGATGGTTAACTCCGGCAATAATACCGTATGGAACTCATTTAACTGAAGTATTGAAATTTATGTCAATTAATCCAATGTCACAGGATACAATTTATTCATTATTTTGGGGCAAGATGCCAGTTTATGATGATTTAACTAAGATAGAATTAAAGGCATTGATTTCTTCAAAGGAATTGCCGGTGGGAACAACTATAGAAAATATTACTGATAGTGAATGGATAGCTTCGGCAGATTTACCTGAAGAAGTAAAAGAATCAGATGAATATAAAAGATTGGTAATGATGAGAGACTTAGAGTTTTCGGGGCCACTTGCTGATATTGAAGAACAGTTTAAAAGAGAGATATTATTAAGAGAAAGAAGAAGGTGGCAGGCAGTGTTTGGTCTTGTGCATGGAACAGGTAGTAAGCTTAGAGGAAGAGGTGTTTATGATAGAGTTCATAGATTTTTATTTGATGTTGAAAATACTAGTCATGTTAGATTTTTAATAAGTGAAATAAACAAATCAGAAGACGGAGCAGAAAAAGATAAGCTAAATCAGTTTCAAGAGAAATTAAGGGTTTTAAACTTTACAAGCGATGATGATGTTACAGAATTTTTAAAATTTGATGAGGGAAAAAAGAAGTATTTAAAAATTGATAAAAAAGATATAAAAGCCGATGATAAAATAATTAAGCATTTTAAAGTTGATGATGAAACAATTGAATATTTATTTAAAAATGAGGAAGCGGTTCAGAATCTGGCCAATGAAATTCATCAAAGGTTGGGGTGGGATTTAAATATCAATGAAGATATAGTAAAAGTAGCAATAAAAGAAGATGAGGAAGGTAAACTGGCAAAAAATTTAGTGGAGGCTAAATTAAAGGCTTTGAATTTTAAAGAGGACATTGAAGATGGTAGGGGTAGAATTAAAGAGGAGGCAATTGAATATTTATTTAAAAATGAGGAAGCGGTTAAAGATTTGGCTGAGGCGATGCATCAAGAATTTAAATGGGGCTTGAATATTAGTAAAGATAAAGCAAGAAGAGCAATAAAAGAATATGAGGCAGGCAGGCAGGTAAAGCTTTTTGTGAAAGATGAGTTTGATGATAAAAGTGAAGAGCGAGATAAGTTTTTTAAAGCAGTTAAACTTGAATTAGCTTTGAGAGATCTTGGTAGCTGGGGACATAGGGCGGATTTTAGAGAAGATAGGCCTGAAAAGGGTTCGTGGCGAGATAAATTGTTAGATAAAGCTTCATCTATGAGGGGATCTTTGGACGCCTTGCATTATAAATGGGCATATAATTATACGATTTATAAATTATTATCAGGGATAATGATAGATTGGCCGGAAATGTCGGTTATTGATGGAATAACAAAAATACTTGAAAAATTAAGAGGCGGTTATTTTGAGTATGGGAAGAGGACTGGCATGAGACCCCACGTAAGCGACACAGTGAAAACAATGCATATGTTTTTAACAGCAGCAGCAGCATTAAATGAAATAAGTATAGGAAGTGGTCAAAACTGGATAAAAAAACCAGAAGATGCTTTAAAAAAGTTGAGTGAGAAAGCAAAGGAACATTATCCTGATCAAGAAGATGTGCCAAATATAAAGTATTTTCCATTTTAATAATATATGGGCCAAATAAGTAAAGAAATACCTAAGGTACCAGAAGATCTTAAGAGATTGCAGGGCTTTGATGTTCATAGCTTGGCCCCACTTGGAGCAAAAAACCCTGAAAATCAAGTTGATTCTTTGGATGCTAAAAAACGATTGCTTTATTCGTTGATGGGACCGGTGATGGAAGCGGCTGATGGGAGATTAAAGAATTTATTGCAAACAAGAATAGATTTGAAACAGGGAGTAACTCATGCTGATTTATCCCAAAACTTATGGGATCCTGAATTGTATGAGCATTCATTGCCTCCAGTAAAGAATTTAAAAGATTGGAGTAATGAGATAGGCAATATTACAGAAGTAACAAGAACTGAGGAGGCCAAAGGAATTGATGTGGAGGAAAAAAGACATTTATTTGGAGAAAGAAAGTTTCATTTATATAGGCAAGGATTAATTCGTGAAGCTAGAAAAATGATTGATAATTGGATTTGGGAGGAACATAGAGAAAAATTTGAAAGATTTATTATAGAGGGAGGAGTGGGTTATGGAGACATTGAAAAAGAAATGGAGGGGGGATTTTTAAATAGATATGAAAGAGAATCGCCAATGCAAGGGTTTGTATTAGGAGTGGGGGAAAATGAAGATTTAGAAGAAATTTATTGGAGAAGAAGAGTTTTGGTAGATGAAGCTAGAGAGGTAATGGCGCAGGTGCAAAGAGGAGGTCATTTTAGTTCTTTAAAAGAACATGAGCAAGAAGGAATTAAAAGATTATCAGAGAGAGAAAACGCAGAAGGCATATTTTTAAGAAATTTGTTAAAAAGATTAGCAAAAAAAGAGGAGATCAATGATGATGTAATTAGAGATTTATTTACAAGTGATGAAAATGTTGAATTTATTACTCAAGCTATGTCTGAAAGGTTTGGGTGGGATTTAAATATTAGTGAGAATAAAGTAATAAAAACAGTAAAGGAAGATTTTGGAAGCACAGGAGATTTATTGAGAGCGATAAGAAAAGCATATCCATGGAGAACAGTGGGTAATGATCAATTATTTATTGAAAATGAGGATATGGCCAAAGGATTAGCAAAAGAAGATATATTGTTTGGAAAGGATAATTACAATGATTTATTAGAAGGTGAAAGCTATTTAGATGAGAATTATCAAGATCAGTTGAATAAAAGAGCGGGTATAATGTTTGGACAAGGGTTTACTAGCTTGTCTAGTAGCGAACAAAGAATGGTGATGGTGGGAACAGGAGAGGTGTTATCGCAGACAGAAATTATGAGGTGGATGACGGACTATAGAACAAGTGATGGTGATTGGATTAGAATGTCTCAAGAGCCAAATTATAATCAATGGACTAGCAAGAAGTTAGTTAATAAACAGGGACTATATTTATTGGCTGATATGCAGAGTGCGATGATTAATTCGTTTGGGGCTAGGCCAGAAATAAGAGCTTTGGATAAAAGGCAAATTGATGGTCAAAGAAATCAAGGCATGGGTAAATATAGATGGTTAGATGCTGATTTATGGCAAGTTTTTTATGGAGTACGAGGAAGGAGTTTAGAACCAGAAAATAAACATGAAGTTTTTAATGGATATGAGGATGCAGAGGCAAAGGAAGCGTTAGTAACTTATTTAAAAGGATTTAATGGGGAAGTAAGTTGGGCTGGAGGATTATGGTCAGAATGGAAAAAGGCCAGAAGAGCGGAGTATGAAGAAGAATTAAAGACAATAGATAAGTATGAAGAAAAACAAAAAACAACTTTTTTAAGACCAAGGTTTGAAGATTGGCTTTGGAGAAGAATGAGTCAAAGAGGCTTTGACTCATTTGCTCAAGAAATATATGTAAGTGGATGGAGATTATTAGCAGAAAAAGTTTTTATACAATTAAGATCAGAATGGATTGAATCAGAAACTTTATTGGGATTAAAACCTGATGATTTAATTAAAACTTTAAGTAATGATAAAATGAGTCAAAAAATAGGAGCATATGGAGTAAAGGAATTAAGTGAGTTGTATTTACAGGAGTCTACGGGACTTTTGGGAAGCATGTGGGAGAGTGGTACGTTGGGTTTAAGGTTAGCGTTGACTGGAAAGGGTAAAAAGGAAAAACAAGAATATAAACAGATGGCAGAAAGAAGAGATAGGGCATGGTATAGAGTAAAAAGAGATGTTGGAAGGTTTGCTCTTTTGACGCCTATTTATAAAAATCAAACATTGCTTGGAGGATTAGGAATGTGGTCTGGAGTTCAGGCGTTGATATATATGGCGCCAAGTCTTCCAATTATTGGTGGAGCTATTGGACTTTTTATTAAGGAACCAATGTTTTCTACAGTTTGGGGAATAGCAGGATTGCCACCGTTGGTTGTGGTTGGTTTGAGACTTTCGATTATGGCGTTATTGGCGGGAGCTAATACATTTTTAATGAAAAGACTTGTTTTAGCTTCAGCTAAGGCTTCGAGCGCTGATTCATTACGAAAAGAAGAAGCGGCGGAGAAGTATATATATGCTACGCAAGATGAAAATTTAAGAGAACTAATAGCCACTAACTCTAGAGGAAGAGTAATTTCTGAAAGTGTAAAAAATCGTGCATCAGTTATAATTTCAGAGAATCATAAATATAAGAAAAAGACATGAATGATATTAGTTCCAATCTTGAGGGACCACCATCAGAACCTTTAAGAGAAATACCAGCTAATTTTGAGGGACCACCATCAGAACCTTTAAGAGAAATACCAGCTAATCTTGAGGGACCACCATCAGAACCTTTATGAGAAGTGCCAGCTAATCTTGAGGGACCACCATCAGAACCTTTAAGAGAAGTGCCAGTTGGTGAAGAGCCTAAAAGATTAGAAAGGAAGTGGCTGGCGAAAGTGAGAAAAACTTTTTGGATATTAGTTTCGGTAGGAGGAATTGGTTTAATATATTATGTGGTGGAGCCTTATATTAGAAAGGAAGAGGCGATAATAAGGGAGGGTAGTGAAATAAATAATATTAGCAGTGAGGAAGCATTGAAAATGCTTGACATTAAAAAAAAGTTTTCTGCATTAGATAAGGATAAGTTTAAAAGCATGAATCGTGAGGTGAATTTAAGAGTGCATGATTTATTGCAAGGTGAAAGTACGCCAACAGATTTTTTAACAAATTTAATTTTTTCTAGAGGATTAGGATTTGAAGGCAAACAAAGAGCAAAAGATTTAGAGATTGATGTGAGTGAATTTACAGATACAGACATGGATATATTATTTGAAAGTCCTAAAGGTAAGGACAATGAAGAAACACCAAGCTGGTATATTGAGCAACAATTGATGTTTCTTTATTTACAAAGAGTAATAGAATATGATGATATTCCTGGAGTTGATTTGTCTGGAATAGAAGTTGACGGTACAGGATTGGCAACATATTTAGTTAAAAAGGGGAATGGAATAGAAGAAAGCGCGATTATAGAATTGCTTTTAAGGAGTTATATAAATAATGAGAGTTTATTAGATGCAGAAAAAATAACATTGAGAAATATTGTTGCGGGAATGGGATTTGAATGGAGAAGTGCAATAGAAAAAAGCCAGCCTTAGTTTAAAACTGAACCGAGAATAGGAATTTTACTAGCTCCGCGCATAACAGTTTGACCAATTTCAGCGCCAACACCTGGAGCACCCTTACCTTCAAGGGCGCCTTTAATAATTTCAAGAGTTTTTGGAACGGAAATAATAATGCCAAAGGCAATTAATTGATTAATGAGACCGATGTCAAATGTTTTTGCAGCTCCTGATGAATCTGCAGACCAATAGAGTCCAAGTGGAGCGGGAAACCAGGAAAATTTATCTACTCCTTTTATTGTGTTCCATTTGGTAACACTACCTGTAGCAGGATTATGGGCAAAAATTGCAGCTAAAAGAAGAAGTGAGAATGAAAGAGGAAAAACTAAAACATTGGCTAAAAAGCTTTTTGCCCAGGAACTAATAGCTTGATTACCCATGATTGATGAACCTAGGAATACAAAAGGTGAAAGAATAGTAGCTAAAATGATATTAACGTAACTGGATAAAAGCATAAAAAATGATTTAAATATGGCTTGGATGATTGACAGGCTGAAAATTAAGCCAACTATAGCACCAGCAATGGTTCCAAGGGCTCCTAGTTGGCTTTCTAAGGTTGCAGCCAGTGAGTTTAAAGTGTCCTGAATGGCATTAGCGACTTCGCCAACTGTGTATAAAGGTAACATGATTGAAAAAATATTCTCATAGTCGGTTTTTGGATCACAGCTAGTACCACAATGTTCTGGGTTAGTAAGCTTATCGATTAAACCACCGGGAATACCTAGTTCAGGGGCGTATTGGGTTTTAAAAGTGCTAGCAACGACTCTTAAAGTTATTTCAGAGATATCAACAATTAAGCCAGAAATGGCATAACTGAAAGTGACTAAAATTAATCCGATAATAATTTTTGGAAGAGCATGTTGGAGATTAACAACTGTTTGAGGATTAAGTTTGGATCGAAACATAATCATGAATCCAAAGACAACAAAGATGACAATAAAGAAGACGTAGCAAATGTTTCTAAAAAGTTTCCAGAGACCTAAGGTTGGAGCTAGGGCAACTGTTCCAGATTCATATTCAGCGAGGGCTGGTTCTATAAGATTTAATCTTGAACCAACATCGGCGATATACTCTTGAGTAGAAACAGGTGTATTATTATAAAAATAGCCATGAAGAAGCATTAATTGTTGCGAGGCTCCTGGTTGAACAGTGCCATTAGGAAGTCTGACTCCGCCTAGAAAAGCAGTCATTCCCCATAAAATATTACCCATGTTTTCTACGCTCCATGAAGTGAGATTGGTTGGCCCAGTTAAAGCGTCAACGAATTCACTTTGACTCATAAAACCAGGTACGCGGGTTGTTGGTTGAGCATGGGCGGGTTGGGGGAAAATAGCAACAAAAGAAACGATTAAAAGCAGGGAGATAATAAGACGATTGATGGATTTTGAGAGGCAGTTCATGATTAATTTAGATTAACAGATAATAATAGGTAAGGCAAGAATTATGGGCAAGTAGGATCGTATCTTAGATAACCATCAATTATTAAATTAGAAACAGAGTTTCCTAAACTTAAATTATCAAAGCTAGAGGTAGATCCATTAGTATAATCAACAGAAGCACCGGAGGAGTTACCAAGAGCAATACCATAAGGTTTACCAACAAAAATGATGTCTCCGGCTTGAATGGTTGTATAGCCAGAATGATAAGTATAGCCACCAGCAATACAAGTATTTTTATAGTCTGTCATATCATCAAATTCAGGGAATTGATGGCCAGAGGCTAATTCAACACTTTGAATAAAGGGAATAGTAACATCTTGGTTAATATAGCTATATTGATAAGGTAAAAGATTTTTTTTGATAGGAGTTAAGATTGAAGCAGGGAGATGATAATAATCAAGATAAAGCTGTTCACAGGCTACAAGAGCATCATCACTCATGGGTTTGGTATAACATTCATTTATAAGTTCAGTGAGGCTGATAGCTAGAATTTCTGGTGAGACAGGAACAGGGTCAGCATCAGCATTAAGACAGACGAGTGGAGTAGTAAGTTCAGCATCAAGGCCAGGTAATCTAGCAGAAAGAATAGCTTGATTACAGATGGCTGAGACACCATGATAAGCAAGAAGTTGAGGAAGGGGGTCATTATATTTTATTGTTAAATCAATAGAACCTGATTGTCCTGGAGCGATTGGATCAAGGCGAGTAACAGTGATATAGGCAGGGGAGTGATAGTAAGAAGATTCAGAAACTTTAATTAAAGCTGGGGAATAATTAATAACTTTAATATCATAGGCATCTAATCCTTGCGGAGAGACATATTGATCAGTAATAGTAATGTTAGCTGGGGTAGGAATAGTAGCTCCGTCAGAATCAATGGGAGGAGTTTTATAGTGGTAAGAGATGCGGTAGGTGGCAGTTGTGAGTTCAGTGGCTGGATCTGTAACTACGCTAACAAGAGATTTATCGGCGTCAAAATAGAGTAAGCCTTGAGCTATTTCACGTTCAGCAGTGGAATAGAAACTTGAGCCAGCAATAGTGGTAAGTAGAGTGGTGC
>Ga0114923_10002249_pt1 | contig 13144 bp, 11 predicted proteins | sample SumtaG_FD_89578 | JGI IMG/M metagenome (GOLD analysis project Ga0114923, IMG submission 89578) | Deep subsurface microbial communities from Indian Ocean to uncover new lineages of life (NeLLi) - Sumatra_00157 metaG | ecosystem: Environmental > Aquatic > Marine > Oceanic > Sediment | place: near... | reverse complement strand
TTGTATGCGATTACATCTTCATGAAGGAAGGCAGGGTGAGGATGTTTAACCGCTTTGGGCCTGCTGATTTGACCGCCTCAGGCGGGCAGAGGCTCCTTGATCTTATCAGCGGCAGAACGATCAACACCGTCTGCGGATATAACTACGTCACCGATTTTGCCGACTGGGTTAAGGGAGTGGAGGGGTTGTTGGGGATGTAAAGCGGACGCAAGGATATCGATCAATAACCATGTCCGATATCTTGCGTCCAGGGTCTGGGGTCTAGTGTCTGGGATCTGGAAAAACCCGGTAATCGGTAATCAGTGGTCGGTAAAATCCCGAGCCCCAGCCTGAACTCGAACCCGAACCCGAGTCTGTTCTCGAACCCGCCTGCCAGAGTCATTCTGGGTCCTTTTTAGTTTGTCATCGCGAACCATTACCTATATGAAGCGATCCCGGTTGCTATCAAGGCGATGTGTTTTAACGCATAGAAGTGCACGGCTTGTCCGCCATAGCTGGTCGAAAGGCGCTAACGACGGCGGAAGGAAAAGGAGGAAGGCTTAACTCTGGGTTTGTGCGCAGTTACTACAAAGGCGATGTTATTCACCACAGAGCCACAGAGTTCACAGAGAAAGGCCAAGTCGGAGAGTGAAACCTACCCCTGGGGTGGCCCAGGATTCAGATCTTTTCTTAGACAGGATCAACAGGATTTACAGGATTTTTTGGACAGGCTCAGGGTAAACAGCGGTTTCTATTAAAGCGATAAAGGCTGCCTCTCACAGAGCTCACAGAGGACACAGAGAAAGGCTAAATACTGGGGGATGCGCGTTTACTATAAAAGCGATGCTTTTCACCACTGCTTGTCCGCCATAGCTGGTCGAAAGGCGTTAGCGACGGCGGAAGGAAAATGAGGACACTGAGAAAACCTGGGGTTTTGGGGAAACACGCTTTCTATGAAAGCGATGATTTGCACAACGGAAGCACCCTTCGCCTGCCCTGAGCAAGTGAAACGCGTCGAGGGGTGTCTCCGTGGTAAAAAGCATCGCCTTTATAGAAACTGCAAATGCTGGATTCCGGATCGTTGTCCGGAATGACGGCGCAAGGTATTGTTGTTTCCCGGTATTAGATTTTCTCTGTGCCCTTCCGTTTTCGTTTATCCAGGGTGGAACGGTTCTGAGGTGAACCGTGGGGTCAGTTATCGTTTGGGACATTTTTTCTGATCGGAGGGGGTTCTTTTAATCGGCATCGAGAATGGAATCGAGTTCTGTAAGGAGTTGAGGAATATTGCTTTGCAACGCTTCCCAGAGAATATCCATATCCACGAAATCGTAGCCATGGATGAGGCGGTTTCGCATGCCGACGATTTTCGGCCACGGGATGTGCGCATGCTCAGTTTGGACCTCAAGAGGAATATGACTGGCAGCTTCCCCTATCAGTTCGACCAGGTGAGTGACAGCCAGACGAAGGACCTCTTCCTTTTCAAGGTCCTCTTTGCTTTTACCCTCTGTGAGTGCGACTGCCTTACGAGCGAAATCCCGCATGTGTCTGAGCCTGACTAACGGGTCACGCCTGGACATACTGCACCCTGGCCTCATCCATGACTCGTTCCCGGAAATATTTGCTCAGGCTTCTCGGTGTGTTGATCTCGACTTTCCTCCCCCCGAAGATCGACGAAAGTTCCATTTCCAGATCGTAAAGTTCAAATAACCCTACTTTGGCATCCGGTAAGAATTCCACCAGCACATCAATATCACTCTCCGGCCCGAAATCATCACGCAGAACGGAACCGAACAGCGATAGTTTCAGTATCTTATGCTGCATGCAAAATGCGGCAATTTGCTTTTCCCTGATGGGGCTGGGAATCTTGATATCCATGTTCTGAAGAATACTCAAGACATTAACAATTGGCAAGTCGGGGGACTTCTGGGAATTTGTGGTTACATGGTCGAGTGTCCGACTATGAAGTGAAAGCAGCGAATCGGGATAGTCCGACATGTTGCTAGGGTATTAACTCGCTCTTTAATCAAAAACCGCCCTCCAAATTGGAAAGGGCGGTTCCGGCTTCGCTCAAAGAGTTTCGGCGCGACAAGGGATTCAAAATTCAAGAGAAAGGCAATTTGCTGTATTTAAAGGAGCTGGATTAACCGAGATTTAAGCCTTCCTCCGATTGTCTCCGCCTGCCGTGAGCCCGTCGAACGGTGCCTCCAGTGAGTCACATTCCCTTGTCCGCCATAGCTTTAGCGAAGGAGGGTGTAGTAAGTGACGAACGGGTGGTAAAAAACCATTGCTTTAATAGTAACTACGCACTATCCCGGAATTTAGCCTTCTTCCGCGTCCTTCCGTCTTCGTTCTTCGAACTACGCCGTGACAAGCAGGGGTCGGGGGAAGTGCAATCCTTTAAACACGGGTTCGGGTTCGGACTCGGGCACGGGCTCGGGTTAACGGTTGCCGCTCTTCCCCAGATTAGGTTTTCTCTGTGTCCTCACTGACCTCAGTGGTAAAAAACATCGCCTCTATAGTAACTGCGCATTAACCCAGAATTTAGTTCTTCTCTGTGTCCTCTGTGATCTCTGTGAGAGACAGCCTTTATCGTTTTTGTAGCAACTGTGGTTTCCCCAGATTAAAGGGTTTACCCTGTGTCACCCTGCCTGCCCTGAGCAAGCGAAGCGCGTCGATGGGTGAACCCTGTGTTAAAAAACATCGCTTTTATAGAGAATGCAAAGGCTGGATTCCGGGTCGTGGCCCGGAATGACGGCGTAAGATAAAGTTGTTTCCTCCAGATTTGGCTTCTCTCAGTGTCGTCATTTTCCTCTGCGTTTCAAAACATCGCTTCAGGAGTAACTGCGAACTAACCCAGAATTTAGGTTTCCTCTGCGTTCGTTCAAGGAACTAAGCCGTGGCAGGTGGGGGCGGGGGAAGTGCAATCCTTTAAACACGGGTTCGGGCTCGGGCTCGGGTTCGGATTAACGATGACCGTTCTTTCCCCGCGTCTCCGAGTCTCCGTGTCCCCGCGTCCTATCGTGTCCCACAAATACCACCCGTCCATCGGCATCAACCACCTCGTTAACCTCCATGGCGCCGCGGACCGAGTTTCCGATGACGATTCTTTCGGCTGCGCCAAGGTCGGATAGTTTCAGTTCAGCCTCGATCGCTCCTGACGATTCCATGAACTTTTGGCGCCATATACCCGGAAGGAGGCCGCACTTAAGGTCCGGAGTGCTCCACCCCGAATTCTTGAATATGAAAACATTTGTGAAGGCTCCCTCAGTTAGATATCCGTGAATATTTGTAAAAAGGGTTTCCACATAACCAAGCTTTTTCGCTTTGGATAGTTCATGGTCGTAGCGCTCCCTGGATGTCGTTTTGTGGCGAAGCAGATCATCGTCAGGATCTGTTTTGTGGTGGCTGAGAACGACTCTCTTGGGCCCTTCATTCAGGGCCGTGAGCGGAAGCACTTCAACTGAGAGGTCTCCGGTTCTGGTAAGAATCAGACGCACAATAGCGGGTCCTCTGGCATGGCTTCCGAGTTGACCGCTCATTACCGTCTTTGCCTTGGCTCTGAGAAAAGGATAGCCCAGTTGCATGGCCGAACTTTTCATGCGGTCAAGGTGCTCTTCAAACCACAATAGCCATCCGTTGTCCTGAAGCAGGATCGTCTCAAAGAGATCAACGCGATCACGGGGATTGCTGTTCAAAAAAGCAGCTTTTAGAATGGTTTCATTGAATTCGTCTTCTGGTATGGAGTCAGCTACTATTCCGCTGCCTACACCCATTTCGCACATACCCGAAGTGGTGGAGATTATCGTACGGATGGCTATATTCATGACCAGGTTTCCTCCAGGCTCAAGAAACCCGATGGCCCCCGTGTAGATCTTTCTGGGTGTTTTTTCCAGGTCGGAGATGAACTGCATGGTGTTGATCTTGGGCGCTCCCGTTATTGAGCCGGGAGGGAATGTGGCCTCAAGCAGCTCAGCTAAACCGACCCCTTCCCTCATTGTGCACCTTACCTCCGAAGTCATCTGGAACAGTGTGCTGTAAGGTTCCACCCTGAAGGGTTCATTGACCTGGACCTTTCCGATCTCGGCAAGCTTTCCGAGGTCGTTACGCATGAGATCGATTATCATGCGGTTTTCAGCCATATTTTTCGGGTCGCTTCCAAGCCACCTCATGTTCTGTTCATCTGAATCCCGGTCTGCGCCTCTTGGTGCGGTACCTTTCATGGGGCGCGTTTGAAGCACATTCCCGCATTTCATCAGGAACAGTTCAGGGGAAAGGGAAACAATGCTGTAGCCGCCGCTGTTTATAAATGCCCCGTATGGGACTGGCTGCGAACGTCTGAGTCGCAGGTATAGCTGCCAGGCACCATGTCTCCAGCGAAACCTTGTCCTGGCTGTATAGTTGACCTGGTATGTTTCTCCATCACGAATAAGCTGCAGGATCTTCCGTACACACCCCTGGTACTCCTCTCTTGATACATCCAGGGAGTGGTCTATCGGTTCATCAGTGTGATCAGACGCCGGCATAACCAGGTGGTTTTCAATGCGTTCAACCTTTTCGTATAGGCCGAACCACAGTAAAGGAAACCCGGTTGAGATAATATCCGGGCGTCTCGGGGTCCAGGCAGTGCCCGCCTCATAACCAATGAACCCGGCTGCATACATGCCCTTCCGAGTGGCTTCTTCGATCTGTTCCAAGCTGGATTGGACCATCCGGCTGCTGAAGCACTGGATCACTGCCGCGGGATCCTGGAAGAGATAGGAGTAACTGTTTTCGTCATCTTTCCGGATGCTCTCAAGAAGGACAGTTCCACTTTTTTCGAAAACAGACTGATCAATTTCCCTGCCGGGACTTTTAAGAATCTTTCCGGTGCTCATGTACTATTTTTTACCATAAAATCCGAAATCCAGGGAAAGCACGCGGTTACAATAAAAACGATGGTTTTACCGCTGAGGTCGCGGAGGAAGTGGAGGACCGCAGAGAAAATCTAATTCGGGGGAGGCCAGCCACCATATAAGCGATATTTTTCACCACCCGTTCGTCACTTACTACAGAGAAGTGACTCACTAGAGGCACGGAGGTCACAGAGAAAATCAAAAAGGTGAGGCTATTGCCTTCACCCAAGCTGTTTGAGTCATCCAGGCCTTGATGAAAGTAAACTTTGATCTCGGCCTGTGGGACTCAATCAGCTGATTTCAAAGAAATCCTTCTCCCGCTGGGAGAAGGCAGGTGAATGAAATATATCATGCCCTGCTTGCAGGGGCGTCTTGTCGCACCGGAGTTACGACAGCTAAGCCGGAAGCCTTGGCGAAGACTGGTGAAACCTGTGATGAGTTAGCTCTGATCGCTTTTTTAAAAACCCGTGCCTTCCTCAGATTTCAGCCTCCCTCCGTGTGCTCTGTGACTCTGTGGTGAAAAACATCGCATTTATAATATCCGTTGTTTAACCCAGGTACACATTAGCCGGAAGAGCCGATTTTTTGAAGGCGACCTGCTTGATGGACTTTTTGCTAGTCCATCATCTATGATGTCTTCGGGAATTCAGGAATAGGAGTGAACTGCACATGAGTCACATGGATCACGAGAAGCTGCCCTCTGGGTCAAGTAGGACGGTTGCCGATGCGAGACTTTACCTGGTTGTGGCCGTGGTCTGCGCGGTCTACATCCTGTCTGCAAATCTCAAATCGTTATTATTGGCGGGATGGAACATCCGTCAGTTCGCGCCCCTTGTCATCGTGATAGTTATTTTTGCAGGGGTGATTCAAACCCTGCTCAATAAACCAAAAAGTCTAACCAACCTTGGAATTATCGGCAAAATGTATTTAGTGCTTGCCGTTACCTTACATGCCATCAACTCAACTGCAATTGGACAAAGCCGGGTAAATATCGGTGCGGGAATCTATATTATGGCTGTTTTGTACCTCGCCATGGTTGATACTATCCCCTCGCTGAGAGAAAGAGCATCCTTGTCGCCGGTCGGCGTCAAGGGAGCGACGGTCAGAATAGCCTCCTTTACCCTCCCATTGGCACTCCTTTTTTCCATGTACCTGGTGTGGGTTTTAACCGCTATTCCCAGAGAAGTGAGAAGCCTTCGCACCGTTCCCTACCAGGAAATGCTGGACAACCATGGTGTCCAAATGAGTGAGGATTATCGCTGGGAAGACCAAATGAAAGTGTATTTGAAAAAGGACATGCTCCTGCAAACAGAGTTATCGGATGGGACGTCTGTTTGGAAAAATGACGATGGTGAAATGCTCATTTACCGCATAGGAACCGTAGGTGAGGACTATGCCAGGTTTGGTTTCAATTCACCGTACGATTTTGAAAGAGTTATATGGAACGCTGGTATAACCCAGTTCGTGCCCTTGATCATGAAAAACATGCTCGTTTCGCCAAATGAATCAACAATAGCGTATCACCTTGAGTCGGACCGACTTAATGCCATCGTTGTCACAATGGAACTAAGCACAGGTAATGGCTTCGCTGAATTCCGAATGCATCCCAAAGATGGAACGTCTTATACCATTACCTACTCGGGTCCAATATTAGCGGATACGGTTAACCTGGTTGTTATGACGATGGAAAAACTGTTGAGTTAGTAGAGGTAATATGCCGCTTGGGAATGGCTAATCCCGGCACGCAGCACGCAGCACGCAGCACGCAGAATAAGATCAAGACTCAGAACCCGGAACCCGGAACCCGGAACCTGGTACCCGGAATCCGAGCCCATCCGCTTCGGTCAATCCGGGCCTCTAATAGCCCATTTCCTTACTCTCCCTCCTTCCAATAGCTTGATTCCAAACTCTCCCTCTCCCCGCCGTGTGGTTCGACAGGCTCACCATCCTGAGTTCAGTCGAAGGACCGAAGGAGGAGAGGGTCTGGTTGAGGGGGAAAGTGTCTACCAAGTTACGCCAGCGGCGTGAGCCTATATTTTCTTCGGAAATTGATTGTGCAGATAATGCGCGATAAAGGTTGGATGCGAACTGTGAATGCAATATGTGCGCAACCCATGAGGTGGCCTCTTAATGCGCGAATTAGCAATTTATCATATAAAACACCGTTTTACCATTTCCCAAAAGATTGGCACGGGGGTTGCTAATACTACAGTCGGCTGTGGGATAAATATTGATTGTTGGATAGGAGGAATGTCATGGAATTATTCTACTGGGCTCTGCTGGGCGGGCTGGTCGGCACCGTTATGATGGACATCGTTGGAGGGATTGTAGGCAAGCTTAAGATTGACTGGGGTGGCTGAGGAGGAGCCGCAGCCCTCGGTCGATGGCTATTAGGACTCCTCAATGGAAAATTTGTGCACAAGAACATAATCAAGTCCGACACCGTGAAGAATGAGAAGGTCGTTGGGTGGATCGGTCACTATGTCACCGGTGGTGCTCTCGCGCTTACCTATCCCGCCATTTTTCTCGGCTTCGGTATCGAGATGCCAGGCAATCACCTGATTCCCGGCCTCATCTGGGGGTTCGTGACTGTCCTCCTACCGTGGGCCGTTCTTTTTCCCGGTTTTGGGTGGGGTCTTTTTGGTGCCAGATCGCCCAAAAATGTGAGGCATCTACTCTCTCCCGCGGTCGAGCATACTATCTATGGGCTTGGATTGGGAATAGTATTGAATATGACCTCGTTTCTCTGACAAGCGATCTGGGCTGAGATTTCGTCCCGGATACGACGGAAGCCCATTGGAGAAACGTAACAAACATGGAAAGATATATTCGGGGGATCGCGGGATTCTTTGTCCTGATAAGCTTGGCTCTCGGCCTGTGGGTCAGCAAATGGTGGTTACTGTTCACTGTTTTCGTGGGATTGAATCTGCTCCAGTCATCATTTACCGGATGGTGCCTGATGGAGGACATACTTAGGAAATTCGGAGTGGGGAAGCCCAACCGCTAGAAATATTAAGCAAGTTTCCCTTAACTTGAATAGGACAAAATAATGATAGTTATGATTGCTGCATGAGTAAGAAATCAAAAAGAGGATGACAGCATGATGGGATGGGGTAATCAAGGCGGCGGAGTGTGTGGTGTGGGAGGAATCGGAATGATGATCATGATGATTTTTTTCTGGGCGATAATAATCATTGGCGCAATACTGATCATCCGCTATTTCACTGCAGGCCATAGAGGCCTTTCCGCCGGACAGGGGGGCGGGCCGGTAGCTGCTGAGCGGGATTCTCTAGAGACCCTTAGGGAACGGTACGCGAAGGGCGAGATCGAAACCCGGGAATTTGAAGAAAGGAAGCGGATTCTGGCGGGTGGAGGATGAGCGACAAGAGGTCCCGTCGGACTCTGTGGTAGTGCCAAAGTGCTCTGACATCTTGAAAAAAGGCATTATTCCCCTCACCGAAACCGTTGTTTTCCACGATTTAGATTTACCCTGCTAATCCTGCGTAATCCTGCGGTACGAGCGGCCTGCCAGTGGGGCGCCTTCCGCAGTCGCTAATGCCTGTCGCTCAGCTTCCGCCTTCGCTAAAGCTACGTCGGACAAGATGGTGGACAAGCTGCGGTCCTCTGCGTTAAAGCTTTTATCGCTTGTACAGAAACCGTTCTCTCAACCTGGATTCCTGCTCACGGCCTCCCGTCTTCGCTTTCAGCTTCGCCGTGGCAAGTCACTGTGACAAGCTGCCGTGACAGGTCCGGCTTCGTCCCTCGACAAGTGTAGGGCTTCGGCGTTAATACAAATTCTCTTTTAAATGCTGGATTCCGGATCACGATTTCATCGCGTCCGGAATGACGGAGATTGTAGGTTTTACCTTGACACCTGGATACCTGGATACAGCTTTACCTGGAATGACGATAGTGTTGATCCCCGTTCCCCCTCTTCCCCTTTTCCTGGTTTTTCCCCTCCGTGTCCCCGTGTCAGGCGGTTTTTATTCGTTTCGCCGTCACCCCCCCCCCATACCTGTCTCCCGCATCCAGGTACTCATTTCCCGCAGATGTCCTTAGGCGTTGACGCGGAGTAAACTATTGGAGGACAATTACACATCATGATTGATCTTCGCTACACCCTCGACCAGAAGCCACCTGCGGGCACGAACCTTTTGTACGCAGTACAGTGGCTGGTGGTGGTTCTGCCCCTGGTGGTGATAATAGCCCGCTTAATGGCTGCATTTCTGGAAATGGACCCCGGACAGGCAGCGATACTATTCCAGAAGATGCTGCTTCTGGTGGGCCTTGTGACGGCAGTCCAGTGCTACAGGGGGCACAGGTACCCTCTGGTGGACGGCCCCTCGGCGGCTCTCCTGCTATCGGTAGCTGCTCTCGCTCCGGAGGGGTACGGTACTGTGCTCGGCGGGATGCTCACCGGAAGCCTTCTTCTCTTTCTTCTGGGAGCGACAGGTCAGGTGGGCAGGTTGACAGCACTGTTTACAGGCCGGGTAGTAGGTGTAGTCCTCATCCTCATATCACTGACCTTTATTCCCTACCTGTATCCCATGGTCATAGGCAAAGGCCCAGGCCGACCTGATGGAGACCCCTTTGTTCTCGTAGTAGCCAGTATTGTAGCTCTGGCTATCATATTGATATCATATTATGGAAAAGGTTATTTCAAGAGCCTGTCCATCATTCTGGGTATATTGCTGGGGTATGGCATCATGGCGGCCAGCGCCAGGCTGGATCTGACTCACATAGCCAGTGTACCTTTCCTGTCGATTCCCTGGCCGCTGCTCGGTCCTCGTCCCGAGTTTTCCTTTGCGGGGGCAGTCTCCTTTTTCATGGCCAATGTCGCGGTCCTCATAAACGGCCTTGGAAGCTACACTGCTGTGGCTGAGGTCGTCGGGGACGAAGGTCTGGAAGATAGAGTCAGGAAGGGGATCACATTGACCGGCGTCGGCGGGATATTGGCCGCGTTCACGGGCACACTGGGAACGGTAAGCTACTCCCAGAGTCCGGGAGTTATCATGGTAACGCGTGTGGGCAGCCGGTACCCGGTTCTTCTCTGCGGAATCATATTTTGCGCTCTTTCATTTTTCACCTGGTTCACCGCTATCCTCATCAGCGTACCGGAGGGTGTAGTCGGGGCGGCGCTTTTCGTCACTCTGGCAGCCATGGTCGGCCTCGGCATCTCCATCATAGGCCGTGAATCGGGTGAAGATTCCATAAGGGATCATCTGGTGGTAGGACTTCCCCTGCTCCTCGGAACAAGCGCGTCGTTGCTGCCCGCCGGATTCCTGGAAATGCTCCCGACTGTCGTAAGGGGTCTTGTGGGAAACGGCCTCATCGTGGGGATAACGGCGGTGCTGGTGCTTGAGCACGGGATATTAAGGCGATCCAATATCCAAGATCCAAGATCCAAGAAGACATAGGACCAAGCTTACCCAGCATAATGACTTCAAGTTTATTATTGTTGTGCAGTTTTATCTTGGATTTTGGATCTTCCATCTTGGATGAGGCCTAATCATATTATGCGCGCCATGCTCCTCGAAAAACCCGCTCCCATTGTCACCTCTCCCCTCCGGATGGTTGAGATGGAGCCTCCAATCCCCGGACCGGATCAGATCGCCGTGAAGGTGGCAGCGTGCGGAGTGTGCCATACCGACCTCCACACCGTGGAGGGCGATCTGCAGCTTCCCGGGTTTCCCTTGATCCCTGGGCATCAGATAGTGGGAAGGGTCGAGGATCTCGGCGAAGAAGTTACACGGTTCAAGGTAGGGGACAGGGTGGGTATCGCCTGGCTGCACTGGACATGCGGTTCCTGCGGGTTCTGCTCTACAGGCAGGGAGAACCTTTGCGTCGAGGCGCAATTCACAGGGTTTCACCGTAATGGCGGATATTCGGAACTTGTCTGCGCTCCAGAAAGGTTCACCTACCATCTCCCGGACGGCTTTTCAGACAGTCAGGCCGCACCCCTTCTATGCGCCGGTATCATCGGGTACAGAGCCCTTGAACTGTCGGGGATACAGACAGGAGGACGGTTGGGCCTGTACGGGTTCGGCGCCTCGGCCCATGTAACTATCCAGATAGCGCATCACAGGGGTGTTGAGGTCTACGTATTCTCGAGGGGTGAGGATCACAGAAAACTGGCGGAGGAACTGGGAGCTGTCTGGACCGGGCGGGTGCCTGATCGTCCACCCGAGAGCCTGGATGCCTCCATTATTTTCGCGCCAGCAGGAGAACTGGTGCCGCCGGCCCTGGAAGCCCTGGACCGGGGGGGTACCCTGATTCTCGGCGGGATACACATGAGCTCTGTCCCGGCTCTGGATTACGAGCGTCACCTGTACTACGAAAAAACCCTTCGAAGTGTCACGGCCAGCACCCGAAGGGACGGGGAGGAGTTCCTTGAGCTTGCCGCCGCTATTCCGGTGCGTACGCGGGTTACAACGTACCCTTTGACGGAAGCAAACCGTGCCCTATTCGACCTCAAGGAAGGGAGGGTGGACGGTGCGGCTGTACTCGTCCCCTGAAAGAACCGTGGGAAGAGCGGTATCAACGTATCTACGTATCCAGGTGTGTAGGTAACGGCAAAGTGAAGAGAAACCGTTTGACACGGTGACACGGAGGGGAAAAACCAGGAAACGGGGAAACGGGGAAACGGGGATCAACACTATCGTCATTCCGGACACGGCAAGGCCGTGATCCGGAATCCAGCATTGAACAGTAACGAGGTATCGAGGTAACCAGGTGTCGAAGTAAAGGCACTGTTGCTGTAGAAGCGGTGTTTTTCACCACTGAGAAAAATGAGGACACAGAGAAAACCTACGACTAGGGTAAACCGTTCGTCATTCCGGACACGACCTCACATTAAATCCCGCTCCTTACTCTTCCCCTCCCTCGAGGGGAGGGGATTGAGGGGAGGCATAAAATTAGTTCTATTTCCTAACTCTTCTTCCCCCTTGAGGGGGGAAGACCAAGATGGGGGTGAAAAGATTGAGCCGGAACCCAGCTTAGAACTGTAACGAGGTATCGAGGTGTCTAAGTAAAAACGCCAGTCGGTGGTCCATGTTCCAGGTGTTTCCTGGATACTTAGGTACTTCGATGCCCCTCTTCCTCCTGGGTTCTGGCTCTTTTGCACTCCACACCTCGCACTCCGCACTGTCCTTTTCTCCCACTCCCCCTCTCGCCCCCTCTCCCCCTCTTTATGCTCCCCGTGTCACCGCGTCCCCGAGTCAGGTGGTTTTTCCCAGCTAGGAGTTTGAGTGGCTTCTCCGACAAACTCCTAGATCATTGTACTCCCGCCATCTACCGGCAGCCAGGTTCCGGTTATAAACCCGCTGTAATCGCTCGCGAAGAACAGGACCGCGCCGGCAACATCTTCGGACTGCCCAATGCGGCGCAGCGGCGTATGTGCTGCTGTAGCGTCCTTGGCCTCCTTCGGCAGCCAGGATGTAGCATCCGTTTCGGTGAGGCCCGGAGCCACCGTATTGACGGTGATCCCCTGAGGTCCCAGTTCGTGGGCCAAGGCTTTCGTAAAGGCATCCAACCCCGATTTGGCCGTCGTGTGGGCAACGAATCCGGTTCCTGGGGTGCGTGAAAGGCCGCTGCTTATGTTTACGATACGCCCCATGCCCTTTTCCACCATCGCGGGAATAACAGCCTGACAGCAGTTAAAGGACGCGCCTATTTCACCGCCCAGTTTTCCCATCATCTCATCCCACAGAAAGTCGGTGAAAGGTTTGACCGGAAAGCTTATGTTTGCGTTGTTGACCAGAATGTCCACATCGCCCAGGTCTTTTTGGATCGCGGCTACCATACCATCCACCTGCGACCGGTCTCTGGCATCAGCCTGAATGGCTAGAGCTCTGCCGCCTGCCGAATGGATCCGATCCACTACCTGGTCGGCGGCCTCCTTATTGGAGAGATAGTTCACCACTACGGCGGCCCCGTTTGCGGCCAGCAATTCACAACACGCGGCGCCGATCCCTCGGCTGCCTCCGGTGACCAGTGCAGTCCGTCCTCCGAGAATCATAACAACCTCCTTTTCTGTTGATAGGGCGCAAAAAGTCCATTCGTGGCTTTTTGCTCAACGGAAAGTGAAAAACGTGGTTTTCACTTTCCTCACGAATCAATGACTCATACTGCTGGTCACTGATTCGGGCGCCCCACACGGGGCGCGTTGATGATTTTTTGCGAAGTGATCAACATTAGTGCTATCATTTTGATACCACCCGCATTGATAGCGCTGCCATAACTGCACCCATACCCATTATGATGGACATGAGGAT
>Ga0114923_10002248_pt1 | contig 13144 bp, 24 predicted proteins | sample SumtaG_FD_89578 | JGI IMG/M metagenome (GOLD analysis project Ga0114923, IMG submission 89578) | Deep subsurface microbial communities from Indian Ocean to uncover new lineages of life (NeLLi) - Sumatra_00157 metaG | ecosystem: Environmental > Aquatic > Marine > Oceanic > Sediment | place: near... | reverse complement strand
TCACGGGTCAACTGTGCCAAAACCGCCCACTTGGGCCATGCAATAAGCGTGCCAAGACCAAAAAGTCAAACGAAGTCGGTCACTTGGAAGCGGGCCGGCGTGCGAAAATCCGCACAAGGGCCAATGTCGATTTTTCAGGAGCTTGGCATGCATCTTGCGTGCAACCCTGTTTCCTAAGTGATTACAGCCGGTTGCAAAGTAGGGGATATGTGGGTAGTCGGTGACAATTTTTGTCACTAGGTATTAAAAAATTTAATATTAAATAATTTAATACCAACCGCCGACAATTTGACGCAAAATAATTGCTTGACAACGAATAAATAATGTGTCACTTATGACACACAGGCCATATCATTAATCTAAAAAGGGGAGGTAGACGATCAAATGAATATCGGCACTTATTTACGGCTATTTAAGATGGGCGCAAAATTCATGAGGGCTTACTCCAAGGCCATAAAGGCTGAAGAGGCACGTGACGGTGATGTGAGTTGGCTTGATTACATCACTTGCATTTTAGAGGCGTTACAGACCATGAATGAGGATGATTTAAACACCATCTTGAAGGTTAAAGGGCAGCCGAAAATCGGTTAACAAAATAAATCATGAAAGGTGGTGATACGAATGAGCAAACTTAGTGCTAAAGAAGTCACTGAAAAACATGCTAGGCGGTTAAAAGGTTCGATTGAAGATATGCGGCTTGGCATTGAAAAGGTGACGGTTGCACCGACTGTGCAAGCTGCTGCAAAGCAGGAAAAAATGAAGGCTAAAATCGTGGCTGCTATTGACTCCGGCAAATGGGCTGCCGGGTTAAGGGCGGTGAGCTTGGAAGAGTGGAAAAGCAAGATAACCACGAAAGGGCTTCCCCGGATTGCAAGCGGTATTGACGGGGCGGGGGCGAAGGTTGAAAAGTTTTACGGTCAACTTTTACCTCACATCGACAAGGTACAGGCAGACATCAAAAAGCTGCCGGACTTGACGCTGGAGGATTCTATTAACCGCATGAGTACCTTTGTCAGAGGCATGGCAAAGTTCAGTTTTAAGAAGTAACATAAATAAATCTTTTGAGGGAGGTGATACAGATGCGGAATAGAAAAGCCACATTAGTACATCAAGAAGTTTTAGACCCAAGCGGTACAAGAATCTTTAACCTTGACTTTAGCAACCCGATTATTGCCCTTTACATCGGAGTGCTGGGCCGGTGGTTTGATAACAGTGACACAAATAACTGTCTGCTTCCCCGTAACATTTCTAAGATAGAAGTGGTTGACGGTTCGGACGTTATTTTTTCAATGAACATGGAAGATGCAATGGCCTTGTCACTTTATCACGCCGGGGTTATGCCGTTTGAAAGTTCATGTGCGGGTTCGTACATGGATAGTATCGCACAGTTAAAGATACCATTCGGGCGTAACGATTCTGATAATGAGTGGATGCTAGACCCGAAACGGTTTGTCAACCCTCAACTCAAAATCACTTACGCCTTCACGGAGTCTGCTGCGTATTGGGGTGCTGATACACAGAAATTAACTGTTCGTGCGCTTGTTTGTGAAAACCCGATACAGGAAGCAAGCGCATTTTTAATGAGTAAAAACGTTTACGGCTGGGCCAAAGCCACGTCCGGTGATGAAACGGTTGACCTTCCCCGTGACTACAAAGTGCGGATGATGATGTTACGGGCCAAAGATTCGGACACGCCGACTTGGGCTGAGTTCACCAACTTGAAAATAAGTTGTGACACAGACCGGTTTGTTGCGTTAAACGAATACTTGGAAGATATCGCACAGGAAAATCTTATCAAATACGGGTTGCAGCGTTTTCAAGGAATTTGTCACGGTGACGGTTCGGACACTGCAATTAAAGGCTACCATCCGTTTGCATGGAATTGGGGCGCACGTTCAGAGTCTTGGAATTTCGGCGCAATCAGTGAAATTGCAAGACCTTATTCCGGGTATTCTACCTTTGTGAGTGATAGCACACCGACCGCTTTGACGGCGGGGCAGCGTTGCATCCACACACATCAAGGCTGGAATTATTACGGGACTGAAGGTATCCTGTTCGGAAATCTCAATGACCCTGAAGAGTTTTTTGACCCTACGCCTTTTCAATCTGTCAAGGCGGTAATAACCCAAGCACAAACGGACGCAGCAGCAAGCGCAATCATCATGCAGCAGCTACGACCGTATTAACTAACACTCCCTTAATCGTTAACCATCAGACGCTTTAAGTTATGTTTTCTCTCAGGGAGTGTGGGGAAACCGCTTGCTTAAAGCGTCTTAATTTTTAAGGGGTAAAAGAAAATGAAAGTTAAATCAGGTCAAATATATACGGAGAAATACACATATTCACTGGATACAAACGTACAACAATTCTGGTTTTCACGGGGGAGGCCCGGCGGTGTTTTGGAGCTTGTATTCCTTTCGGTGTATAATATCTCTGCAAACTCAATCACTGGACTGTACTTTCTGATTGACCATCGTGGCGAAGTGACCCGGTTCTTATACGATGCGACCTTGGAAACTAAAACAGTCAATGCTCACTTTGAAACTCTTTATCTTGACCGGGGTGAAAAGCTGGGCGTTGAAATGGACGGCGGGGCTGTTGGCGATAATGTCGAAGTGACCGCACAGTGGATATGGCACGCCGATGAAGATATCCCATTGACTAAATAAGAGGTAAAAATGTATTACGCTTGGAATATCACATTGACAAGGGACAACGAATCAGCGACCCCGGAAAAGACTATTTTGTTACTTGAAAAGGGTACTATCATCAGATGTGAAACGGTTTTCCCCAGTGGATGCCAAGGGCTAGTTTACTGTCACATCGACCATGCTTTGCATCAGGTCTATCCTAAGAACCCGGATTATCAATACTCAGGAAACGGTGAAATGATTGTTGCCAGTGATGAATACGACTTAAAAGAAGAACCGTATCAGCTTGAATTTTACGGCTGGAATACCGATGAAATTTACGACCACACCATCACGGTACGCATTCAGATCGTACCGAAACGTGAAATTACCCGGCTGGCATTAGCGGAAATACTAAGGTTTGTAAACCTTAAAAAACCCGAAGGAGTTTAAATAATATCATGCAAAGAGGCGCACCCGACCATACAGTCTTGACCGAACAAAATTTTGCTCATTATAAAGACGTTGTTACCCGGCAACCCGCAATCCCGGTTAGCGCAACCCCGGTATGGGATACTATTATTGACGTTTCAATCCGGGGCGTTTGGGGTTATATGTGGGCTTGGAGTGATAGCCGGCTTTTCAGGCCACGGATAACTATTGACGATGTTATCGTTTTCATGATGACAATAACCGAATTAAAAGGCGGTGGGTTCTGGGGGCCGGAGAACACTTGGGGAAAATTTGGTTGCACACAGTATAGTGATGTCGGCGGTAACCTTCAATTCTGCATGTTCTATGATGAAAATTGGGGGCTATACATTCATAAAACATTAAAGATAGAAGTGCAAAGGGCCGGCGCATTAGGCACTCAGGCCAGTTGGGGTATATATTATAAGGAGCTACAATAATGGCAGGAGAAAATGACGAAACTAAATGGGTAGGCGTTCGACCGACTGACCCGGCGGAAACAATACCGGTTGAAGAACAAAGTCCATTAACCACCTTGCCCGTTTCCCCGGCTTTAGGTTATGACCCGTGGCCCGTTGAGGAACAAAGCCCGTTAACTTCGATTGAAGTAGAACCGACCGCCGGGAGTGGAAACTTTCCGGTCACTGAGTCTGCACCGTTAACCGATATACTGGTTGCACCATCGGCGGGCAGCCCGGAGTTTCTTACGTTAACTAAAAAGAGAACACCGGCAATCGCTGACCTTCAGGCAATGGAGGCTTTAGTTACCGTCTATGAAACCGGCGTGGTTGCTGCTGGTAGGTTTGACCATAGTTTCGCTGCGGTGACAGCCGGTAAAATTTGGGTAATCACGCAGCTAGGTGCTTATTGCGGGACTACGTGGGGAAACTCAAACTTTTATATTCGGCGTGGTGCTGATTGGCACGCTATTGCTTCACCGGCTGTAACAAACTTATTTTCTTGCTGGAATGGAAAGCTATTACTTGATGCAAGTGACTACATCTTGATGGAAAATAGAAGCGCAACAAACGGCGCAAATTATCATTTGTCACTTCGGGGTTATCAGGTTGACATCTATTAAAGGATAATGCTAAATGAGTTGACGTGATAAACTGTTACGGTACAAGTTTGTACTTCCTTTTACACATCTTATCAGAAGTTTAATATTTCGACCACTTCACAAATTAGATATGGAGGTTAATAAAATGGCAAGGGAAAAGATTATGCTGACAACTGAACAGCGTGACAAATTACAGGGGTTAGAAGGTGACATTGAGTGGCTGCAAGAGGAAATCAGGCGGGCTGAATATGTCGGCCTTGAAATCGGTGATTTAAAAGAGCGGTTTGACAAGATGAAAACCGTCCGGTTAAGGATGATTGAGGAATATGGCAGACCATAGAATATTGTTTGATAGTGATAAAGTTCAACCGCTTGAAGATTGGGTTGTTGAAGTCACGACCCCTATTGTTGAATGTATCGGTTATATCAGCGACCAGTTGGAAGCGTTATATCAGGAGCTTAAATAAATGTTAGTCGAAGTATGGTCAAACCTGATATCGGTTATGCAAACGATACTCCCGATGCTTTCACCGGCTAACCGGTTAAAGGTGACACAGATTATCCAGTGGGCGCAATCACAACCGAACAGGCCAAGTGGTATCAACCAGCTTGAAATTAATCAGGTGGTTACGATATTAAAGGCTATCCGGCCTCATATCCCACAAGCTCAACAGGAGAAAATAAACGCATCTATCTACTTTTTAGACGCACTTAATGGTAAACCGATAGCGTCATTTCTTACGCATCAAGGCACTTGCCAATGGTGGGGATTTTTCTGGTATGATAACAGTTGCCACACCGATGCAAAAGTAGTAATTAAAGAATGTCGGGATTATAAAAATCAGGGAGATTGTAATTCAAACGGTTGTTACTGGTACAATGGAAGTTGTCACTCAATACCGAAGCCACCGCCACCGCCAGCCGAGTTTTATAAAACTCAAAATACATGCCTTTCTGCCGGCTTTATGTGGTGGGATGGAAGTTGCCACGACCAAGCTAAACCACCACCGCCGGACAGGCCACCACCGCCACCGCCACCACCGGCTGAATTAGAATGCCCGCATTATTTAACGGAGGTCAAATGTTTAAGCAATGGTTGTTTCTGGTGGGGCGGGGCTTGTCACGACACCCCGGAAGTAGAACCTCCCGGCAAAGCAAACCCACTAAGAGAGTTCGCAAAGCAGGTGCAAACGCATTGCGGAACAATACCGTTAACCAGACCGTTAGAAATAATCAACTGCGGAATACTTCACGCAATTTTAACTATAACCGCAGACGTGTTTGAAGGTTTAAAGGTGAAATCATAATGGATTCAATCAGTGACATTGCACAAGATGCTATAATCGGCCCGCTTGATATCATAAGCGAATATGATTTTATGAATATGTGGCTGAACACGGACAGAATCGCTCGCTACGTTGACAATGCTTATTATCAATACTTTTCTGAAATATCTTATCTTGACCTTGAATGGTCGACAGAAATCGCATCCGTGGCAATAAGAATATCGCAAAACATAAGTGGTCGAATGTATGAAATGCTTAATGAAAAAATCTCTGCGGTAGACGATAACCTTCTGCATGTTCAAGGTGCGTTTTGGAATTTCATTACCGACAACTTAGGGATTAGATATAATGAAGATTCAAAAGCTTATTCGTGGATATCGGACGGTTGGTTAATGACGCTGGGCCACAGAGTTGACGATTTAGAAAATGCAAAGGACAACTTCACCGCCACAGAGCTTGATAAACTTTTCTTTGTGGTTGACAATTTCGACCATATAAAGTCTATAGTTGAGGGTGACTTGTCTTTTATCATCCAAGCTGTTCTTGATGAAGTAAGGCCGGAAATTACAAGTCAAGTCACTGCTGCGATTGCACCGTATGACAAAAGGCTGACAGAGGTTGAGGTTTTACTTGGCGCAACGCAATGGTGGTTTTTCGAATGGTTGCAGGACGTGTGGGCTTTCCTGTTAGAAGGTTCGACTCTCCCGATTGACCAGATTGAGGACGCTATGATAACCATAGGCGAATGGTTTATAGATGAAATCTATAAAATCACAGACCCGATTGAAAACGACATTGAAGCTATCGAACGGTGGATTTTTGAACACACCGATGAACCCGGTGGTGATGTAAGAGCAATCGTTATTGAGGAATTAAACAAAATTGATTGGTTAACCACCGGGCAAATAGTTGTTGTCAATCAGTTAATAGCTAATGCGCTTGTCGGTATCGGTGGTGGAAACGGTTTACCAGGCCCGCCGGGGCCACCTGGGCCAATGGGGCCAATAGGGCCAGCCGGGCCAATAGGGCCAGCAGGTGAAGGAAACGGCGCAGACATTGATAATATTAACCGTGACCTTTACACGAAGTTATGGAATGCAGACGCAATCACGACCAACACCGTAACCGGCGTTATGGATTGGATGCTAGTGACCTACGGTGAACGGTTCGGTGACTTGCAGGGGCAGCTTACCCCGATAACAGAATTCTTTACAGACGAAATGAAAACCGACTTAACAGGTCTAGTAGACAAATTTGGATCTCCCGAAGCAATCTTGACCTATTTGATACCAGATTCAGAGGGCCAAGAAACAGAAGTTCTTGACCTTATGCAGTTGTTAATCTCTATGACCTTTGAGAAAGGGATTGAAGGATGAATAGATTGTGGGGCGAAATTATCCAGTTATCCGGTTTGATATTTTTAATGATCGGCATTGCCATTGAGCTTTACTATAAAGCCGATATCGGTTACATTGCTATAACAGTCGGCAGTCTGCTATTTGCATTAGGCACTAAATATAAACATCGAGATAGGCGAAAATATGACAGAGCACGAAACCCCTTCAGAAGCGTTAACTGGTAGTATATTCGAAAGAATAAAATCGTTCTTTGAGTTGATGTGGGAAACTGTACTCGGAATGGAATATACCACGTTCTTACCATTGGGCGAAGGGCTGGGCGAAGCAATGGGCCGGTCTATTGATGGTAGGATATCGGCGCATTTATCTGAGGCACTAATTAAACAGGTTGACCGGCTGGGGATACCGGACGATATCAAGGCAACCTTACACGAAGTAGTAAAAGATAACGATGCGGGCAGTTTGTTGCTCGGCTATTTAATAATGTTTTCTTATTTTACAAGCTACGTAGGCGGTCATTCGGCAACCGCCGGGGAGCTTGCAGCGCACAACTGGCGTAACCAGTACCGGCCCACGTTGCCGGATATCGCATCTTTAATATTAACCATGTATAGAGATAGCAGCAAGACCGCATCGGTCAAAGATATGCTGCACAAACACGGCTACACCGATGAACGGATTGACGTTCTATTCGCTGCCTCAAAATCAATACCCGCACCGGATGAACTGAAACAGTTATTTTTACGGGGTGAGATAACAGAACAAGCCCTCATTGCAGGGTTTAAAAAATACGGTTTTAATGATAGTGAGATCGCAGAATTAAGGAAACTCTTTTACCCGATACCATCTTATCCCGACCTAATCCGCATGGCGGTGAGAGAAGCGTTCTATCCAGACTACGTTGAAGAATACGGCCTCATGGCTGAGTTGCCGGCTGAGTACCTTGAATGGACGCAGAAGCAAGGACTCTCAGAAGATTGGGCCAAGAAATATTGGGCTTCTCATTGGGAGCTTCCATCTATTTTACGTGGCTATGAAATGTTACACCGGGGAGTGATTGACGATGAACAGCTTGACAGTCTTTTTATGGCACAGGATATCATGCCGTGGTGGAGGGACAAACTAAAAGCGATATCTTATCATCCACTGACCCGTGTTGATGTGCGCCGGGTGTACCGAATGGGAATTATTAACCGTGACCAAGTTTATAGAACTTATCTTGATCTGGGATACAATGAAGAGAAAGCGGAATGGCTTACCCGGTTTACAGAAATGGAACAAGGGGAAAAGGAGCGTGACCTTTCGAAAGCGGAAGTCTTGTCAGCGTATGCGAAAAACATTATTTCGCAGCCGGAAACGAATCAAATGTTACTTGATTTAGGGTATGCACAGAATGAAGTAAATGTTTTAATCTCGATGAAAGATTATCAAGAATTAAAAGATAATAAATCAAGAGAGCTAAAACGTATTCAAAAGTTCTTTCATGCCGGTGCGTACACATCTAATCAGGCTATAAATGAGCTTGGAAGGCTCGATATGACCGGCTCAGAACAAGACACGACCATGAGGTTATGGGAAAGTGAAAAGCTGGCCCGGTTAGCGACACCATCGAAAAAGGACTTGGATTCACTTTTCAAGGCACAAGTAATTACCGATGCTCAATACCGGGAGGAAATGGGCCACTTGGGATTTGTGCCAAAATATATCGAGTGGTTCTTAACACTAACCCAGAAGGGCGGGGAGGCCGACTAAATCATGGGTGAGGACGTAACGAAGCTACTGCAAAATATCAAGAATATAAAAAAGGTTATTAACGGAGGAAAAGACAGTGACACAAAAGAAGAAAGCACCACCGACAAACCAGAAGGAAGTAAAAAAGAGTGATGATGCACAAGATAACCCGACCACAGATGGTGTCAAGCAAACTGATATCACGGGTGATGCGGATAATGAACTGGATGAAAAGAAAGGGCTACCGGATAAAGCTGATAATACCGGTAAAGGGTTTTATGGGCCGTATAAGGCATAAGTAAACCCGGCCCGGTCAATGACTTTACGACAGGCAAAATCAAAGTTTGCTTGGATGCTCGGTAATCTGATATGCTTTGCTTTCTCCCAAGGTTACGAAATTACAATGGGCGAAGGTACAATCACTATCGTTTATTGTAAGAACTGTAAGAAAAAAGTAAGCATCCACAGAAAGGGGAGCTTGCATCACATCGGGCTGGCTCAGGATATCGACCTTTCCAAAGATGGTGTTTACCTGACTGAAACATCAGACCATAGTGTGCTCGGCGCATACTGGATATCAATAGGCGGAAGCTGGGGCGGAGAGTTTGACGATGGCAACCATTACAGTTTACAGATTGACAATAGACGATAACAGGTAATAATTCTTACGGTAAAGGCAGCGTGTGCGGGATAACTTTTCCCGATTTTAATACTATTCCTTTATCATACTCACCGGACAATGTTTTGCTGACTGTTTCAACCCGGTAATCCTCCGGCAACCGGTTACGAAGCTCACTCAAAGGCGTAGGAAATCTTGTGTACTCATAAGTTTTTTCACCGGTTCTTTTTGCCGACTTCTTTACACCTTTGATTTTCTCTTCACCACCGAAGGTGTAATTTTTAGCACCCCGAATTTCCATCGTGTCAACCACCTTCTCAACTTTCATCATGCCTAAAACGTCAGCGTCTAAATCATCTTGTAACTTTTTGTAACCGGCCCGGTTGACAATTACCGAATCAGTGTCACAGTAAAAACAGTTAACCCGGCCCGCCTTTTCCATTATATACCATAGGTAAGTCCGGGCGTAGTCGGTGACGTGGGCTGCGATTGCCGGCATTGAGTTGCGACCTTCCTCTTGCTGCGATAAGGTCAGTTGGTCAAGGCCGTAAAATACCGTGTGCATATATTCCCGTTGCTCCTGAACATGCCATATCCGCTCACGGAAATTTCTATCATCGTGCGTGGGTTCTTCAGATACCATAATCGAATTGCGCTGACCAAACTTTCCATATAAAGAGTTTAATATTAATTTACAGATATAAGCAAACGCCGGATTTTTCTCTTTCCGGTATTGTAACCGTTTATTGTAAAAGTATTCGACAAACGTATCAAATAATTTTGCTTTCTGATACGCTGCGACCGTTTTAATCCTTTTTATATGACCGGCATGAATTGCGTGAAATAACGACCCGGTGGTTAGATAAGTGGTGAAGTTGCCGACCGGAAACATTAGCTTGTCATTCATCCGGTGGGCGTAAATCGGTTTGTCTGTTTGGAGTTCTACTTCAGCAACGTAAAGCCACTTGTTCGCACATTTGAGTAGCACTTCCGGTTTAACGTTGTGGCCCACTTTATCAAACTTTGTCGGGAAATAATTTTCTTTCATAATGAACGGATACATTGCGTTAACGTCTATCTTATAAAACCGTTGGCCTTTGAATTTACCCAGCTTGTAACATTCACACCGACCACCGAAATATGCTTTGCGTTCAAGCTCTAAAATATCATCTTGAGTATGAACACTGATTGTTTGAGGGATAAAAGAATGCGTATAACATGAAAAGGCGATTGACGGTAACGTGTAACCCCACGAACCCAGATCGTTTCCCCGGATGAAACTATAAAGACTACGGTATGCCTGAAATATTATCTCCACATCACGTTTGCAGTAAGGCCGTAGCTCGTCCACAGAGGCATTTAAAACGTCAGCGTCCAGTTTTGGCAAACCGATGGACTCACCGATCTTATGTACCGGGAAATTAAAGTAATTTTGTACGTTAACGAAGTCAATCCGCAATCTGTCTTTCTTGAATGAGGCTATGAAGGTATGACCCGCAAAGAATCTCTTGACACAGGCCCACCCTGACCCCTTTAGCATGGGTAATATGCCGGATACCCGGAGGTCAAACCAGATATTTGCCGATAATACCGTCAATCGCACTTGAGCATTGACCTTTGAAAGTACAAAATCGAACAGTTCAACCGGGTTCTCAGTGTCAAACCATTCGACCGTTTCCTTTCCTTTATAGCTGGCACGTTGCCAGTAAACAGCATAAGCCAGTACCATTTTATGAGTGCCTTTATCATCGACCGGTTTTGTTTCAGTGTCAAAGAATATAAAACGCTGCGGATAGCGCACACCTTTCTGTTTTACGATACCATGGGCTTTACGTTTTGAGTTGCCCGATGTTTGAGGTAACGCTGTCGATGTTAATTGCTTCAATAGTTAGCTCCGATTTATATTTCTCAATCAACCGCTTTGCTTCGGCAAGAGCTTGCTCCATTGTTAATACATCATCAGTGGCAACCGTTAACCACGTTTCAACATTAGCATTCTTAAAAGCATCAAAGGCGGTTATTTTATATGAATAGTGGAGCTTTGCGGTTTGCCTGTACGTTGATTGTTCAATAGTATTCCAACTAGGTTTGTATTTCTTCGGGATTGCTTGTAATTGGTCACGTTTTATTTCCCGGCCCGCAAACTCACGGAAGTCACGTAAAAAATCTTGTCTGCGGTATCCGATACCTTTACCTTTTAAAAAGTTAAGGGAATAACCCGCCGTCCATCCTTTCTGTAACATATCAGGGATGAAACGCCGGGCTAGACCACGCATCGAAGTTACAACCATTATGCCTCTCCTTTCATAATGTTAAAAATGACTGCGTAAGTCCTTGACCATTTCCTCAGTCATTGATATTATTTTGATTAGCTCGGCACATGCCTTGCCTATTACCTCTTCTCTCGGTGCATACACTTGGTGAACATCAGACATGATTAAACAAGCCCGGCGCAACTCTTTGCTCACACTGTCAAGTCTTGTACGTGCTCGTTTGCGTGTCTGGCCTTGTGTGCCGTCAACCATAATTATTTACCTCATGTTATGTGGTGGATTTATTTAATAGGAATAAAAACGGGGCGCAATCTCTCTCAAACGATTGACCGGAGTACGTATAGGACAGTCAACCGCCCTGTCTAATTGCGCCCCTTGCTGCTAAAACGGTATTTCTTCGGTAAAGCCTTCTGGTGGTTTTCCATCATCACTTTTCCAAACGTCCACTTCAAAGTCACGAAGGGTTTGACCCTTTGGTATTTTCTTTTTGCCCTTGTATGTTATCTTAACGTACTGGCCCATGCACGCCGGCAAGATCGAATCAAGGCGATAGCAACCGAAAAAATAAAGCACTTCACCATCGGCTGTCAATATGGTGTAAGCCTTCGAATCAAACCGGGTGGTTTTCATGTCAAGCATCCTGCCGGAGATTGTTTCACCTTTCTTGTTAAACTTAAATTCTACTGCCTCACTTCTGTTTTCCCATGCCATAATTTACTACCTCATTTGTTGGTTAGGAGTGTGTGGTTTAATAACCGTACTCTGTTAATAAATCCTCAATACATTCATGCTTCTTTTCCATAAACACCCTATACATTACCGGGTCAGTCCGCATGAACATCATTTGTCGCACCAATTGGTCAGTACCTTTGCCAGCTTCCTCACGCCTATCATTAGCATTGACAGTATACAGTAAAGCACAACACAATAATACAAGCATCCAAATTATAACTATTACCTTTTTCACTTTTCCTCACCCCCTTTCTTTTAATTCCTTTACCTCTGTTTGTAAAATCTTTATCTGTAATTCCGATTCTTCTAACCGGTAAAGCAATTTCGCACACTCGGAAGTATTAGCGTTTATATCATCCCTGTGTGCGTCCAGCCTCATGTGGCCATCGGATACCTCATGATAAAACTTTCTTAACTTTTTCCACCAGTTCATTTAATTATCTCCCTCAGTCTGGTTTAACCTCCAAGTACATTACATCAGAAGTATTTAAAAGTATCTCCCGCTCTTTTCCCTCTTTCCGATACTTAATAATAATCTCATCTTTCTTAGCATACATTTCAAAGTGGTCTGCGAATAAAACAGTCTGTAAACCTTCACCTTTAACTCTGTATTTTACAATCAAACTCTTCACCCCCTTTTATAGTTCAATCTTTTCCATAGCAGCTAAATATACTTTCCTCATTTCGTTATACCTCACCCGGCTAGTGCGCTTGTTCACAATCAGCCTGCACTTGTCAGTACAATATTTCCGGTAACGTGCAGAAGTAAAAGGTAACTCGCATTCTTTACAGACCAGTTCAAGGATAAACGGGTCAGCCTTCTTTGTACTTTTATACATTGGTTAATCACCCCCTTTACTTTTTATTTAATACGCCTGTTTAATTAGTTTGTCAAGGACTATTTATACATTTTATAATTATTATTTATAAATAATGTACGCAATATTCGTGCCAACATTTGTTGGCCCACTTGGCATGATACTT
>Ga0114923_10002247_pt1 | contig 13147 bp, 15 predicted proteins | sample SumtaG_FD_89578 | JGI IMG/M metagenome (GOLD analysis project Ga0114923, IMG submission 89578) | Deep subsurface microbial communities from Indian Ocean to uncover new lineages of life (NeLLi) - Sumatra_00157 metaG | ecosystem: Environmental > Aquatic > Marine > Oceanic > Sediment | place: near... | reverse complement strand
TGCGGACCATGCTGCGGACTCTGCTGCGGACCATGCTACGGACAGATTAGATTCTATCTCACCTTTTGCTGCTCTCATGTGTAGAGTTATGATGTCCTCAACTACCTTGATTACTTTTTTGTCACTTTCAGTCTTGGTAATATCTGTAAGTAAATAGATACACAGTTCATGATATACTCTAGTGTAATTATCAAACCCTATTGGGATTGCTTTGATGAATCGTATTGGAAATTCTTTGGCTTTTTTGTTTGGTAGATTCTCAAATAGATAATCTTCTAAGTGAGCTAGCCACATGGGTATTCCTAGTATTGTTTCATATTTTCTATGATCAGAAGAATGTATGGTGCAGCCAACAGCACAACCTTTTCCGTCTTCCCAGTATTGGCCTTTGATAATTTCATCTTCCATGTAATGAGATTCTAATTGAGATAGTACAGTATGTTTTAGTTTTTCATTATTGTGAAATGCTTGTAGAGTCATTTTATATTCTCTACAATATCATTTAATGCGTCTGAAAATGTGACTTTCCAAGTATTGTTTTTTCTTAGGTTAATTTGATGATCTTTTATTTTTTTGTAATTATTCTCTGTCATGGATACTGATGTTTTTCTCATATATTCCAGTGTATTCTGTTGTATTTTAAGTTTTCAGCGGCGGTGACATACCTTGAATTTGTTTGATTCAATTTGAGAAGCATAGCCTATAGTCTCACTCATTTGTATTGATTTGAGTTGCCTTTGATTCATGTAATAATATTATCCACATGGTTATATTAACATTACTTAACCATGTGGAAAATATAAATAACACACATGATACATTAAATCATTGACTAGATGGAAAAAAGATGAGACAGAATTTACAGTGGGAATCAGTTATAATGAAAAAAGAGGAATACAAAGTTACATACCAAAACCAATAATTGAATTTCTTGGAGAACCTACAACCTTAAAATTCAGTCTGAAAAATAACAAAGTAATCATAACATCAGGCGATTAAATGTAATGTGTGCCAACATCTTGTGAATTTTTTTTATCTGAAACCATTAAATGAGGCATTTGATAATGCACTGAATGTCTTCTACAAAATTAAAAAGACGACATAAAATATCAGATTATATCAGTAATAAAGAGGTCACTGCAAAACCCGAAGAAATAGATGCAGTACAACCATTTACAAAAAAACTAGTAGAAGTGTATGGTTATCCTAAATCACACATACAGACACACCCCCAATTTCGTGTTAAACGTAGACCATCAGATAATAAAAAAAGTTATCCAGTAGATATTGCAGTTTTTTCATCAAAAAAACATACAGATGAAAATATCGAAATAATTGTAGAATGTAAATCAAAAACACAAAATGATGGTAAAACTCAACTAGAAAATTATTTGACCCTATCACGAGCTAATATCGGGGTTTGGTTTAATGGTGAAGAATTTATAGCAATTAGAAAATATGAGAAATCTGGGAAAATATTCTTTGATGATCTTCCCGACATTCCAAAATTTGGTGAACGTTTGGAAGATATTGGTCAGTATAAACGCAAAGATCTCATACAACCACACAATCTTATTCATGAATTTCGTGCAATACGAAATTATTTAGCTGGTAATGCAGTAGGAATGACTAATGACTCTGCATTTGCACAAGAAGTAATCAATGTAATATTGTGTAAACTGTATGATGAAAAATATACTGAACCTGAAAATAAAATTAGATTTAGAGCAGGTTATGAAGAATCTACAGACAATGTTTTAAACAGAATTATGGAAATATTCTTAGATACAAAAAAAGAATATTCAGATGTTTTTGAAGATACAGACAGTATTAAACTAGATGGTAAATCACTCACATACATAGTTGGGAAAATACAAAAATTTAGTTTAATTGATGCTGAGCGAGATGTGGTTGGTGATGCATTTGAGGTTTTTATTGGTGCGTCATTGCGAGGCTCACAAGGACAATTCTTTACACCCCGAAACGTAGTAAAAACAGTAATTGAAATCATAGACCCTGAACCTGACGAATATGTTATTGATCCAGCATGTGGTTCAGGTGGTTTTTTATCTGAATGTTTGAGATATGTTCACAAAAAAATAGACATTCAAGGTAAAAAACTCAAATGGTCTGATGAACAAATTAAAGAAGAAAAAATAAAAAAAGTAACCAAATATTTTAGAGGATTAGAACGTGATGCGTTTCTCAGTAAAGTAGCTAAAGCATACATGATTATTTTGGGTGATGGTAAAAGTGGAATAAAAAGTGAAGATTCATTAAACTTACCTAAAAACTGGAATCCTGAAACAAATGCAATAATAAAATTAGGAATGTTTGATATAGTAATTACCAATCCACCTTTTGGTGCAAAAATTCCAGTAAAAGGAAAAGAGAAACTATCTCAATTTGACCTTTGTCATAACTGGGAAATGAGTAAAGATGGAATATGGAGTAAAGGTAAAGTCTTAGAATCTCAATCGCCACAAATTGCATTTATTGACAGATGTCTGGATTTTCTAAAAGAGGGTGGTCGTTTAGGTATTGTATTACCTGATGGTGTTCTTAGCAATACAACTGAAAAATACATACGACATAGCCTTTCTCAACGTACCGAATTAATTGGTGTTATTGATTTACCCAAGAGTACATTTTTACCATCAACACCAACAAAAACACATCTTCTTTTTTTGAGAAAAAAATTAAATCCAAACCCTAAATCGAATTTATTTTTAAGTTATGCTAAAACCTGCGGACATGACAAACGAGGTACAAAAACACCAACAGATGATATACGAGAAATCCCCCAATATCTAAAAAAGGTAAAAAATAACACTGAAACATCTAATCTTGGTCTTATTATTAACCATAACCAATTAAAAAATGATGTATGGTTACCAAAATATTATAATCCTGAAATTGATTTGGAATTAAAAAAATATGATGAGAAAAATTATGATATTACATCTATTGGAAAACTAATTGAAGATGGTATCATAACCGTTTCTTCTGGTGATGAAATAGGTAGTAGGAATTATGGTATAGGGGATATACCTTTTATTCGCACTAGTGAAATATCTAATCTTGAAGTAATAACTGATCCTACACATTGTACCTCAAAGGATATTTATGATGAGTATAAAGAAAAACAAAATATTCAAAATGAAGATATTTTGATGGTGTGTGATGGAACATATTTAATTGGAAGATGTGCAATGGTTACGGATTTAGACACTAAGATGATAATTCAAAGTCATTTTAAACAAATTAAAATAAAAAACAAAGAAAAAATATCTCCATACTTGTTACTTGCATTAATAAATTTGGAAATTGTTCAGAAACAACTTGAATCAAAATCATTCAGACAGGGAACAATCTCAACTTTAGGAAATAGGTTTGTTGAGATAAAATTACCAATCCCAAAAGATGAGATTATCAGAAAAAATCTTACAGATATAATGCAGACTGCAATTAAAACAAAACGTCAGGCAAAAAAAAGCCTTCTTAATTTTGATTTTAACTCAAAAATTGAGAATCTTATGGGAATCAAAAATAGAGGAAATCAAGGAAATTTATAATATTCAAGTATTACCTAGGTCTCGACAAGTTTACAGAACCAAAAAGCGGATTAGGATTTTACTTTATCTAATAACTCTTGGAGTGATGAAGTAGCTATTGTGATGTTATCTATTCCTTGTTGATATTTGGAGTGATTAAAATAATTCATTGCCTGAGATAGATCCGTAATTATTCTAAGGTATATTTCAAATACTTCTACTTTTTCATCTTGGGATAAAGTCATCGTTTAATTTTCTCATAATCATTTCTATCAAACCATTTTTTTTCTTCATCAGTTAATGGTGGAGTGACAAAGACGTCATGGTATTTTTTCATGTTTGTAATAGTCATGGCCATTGGTGAGAAAAATACGCCATTTTGAGATTGATTGTAATAAATTTCATTAGAATTTTCTCTATGATAGATGTATTTGGTTTTTCCTTTGCGTAATGTTCTTCTTGATTCTTGGATAGCTACAATATTCATGGTATCACCACCAACTGTTTTTACTGTATTCTTCCATGTGGAACGGTCAGCTATAAGATTTTGATAAGTCATATTATCTATCTTATCTTCCCTGGTGGTAGTTCCTCAATTGTTTCTTCAGGTATTTCTATAATGTGTGTAGAATCTGATTTTTTCTTTTTGGCTGCTTCAGCAACTTTTTGCCCTTTTCGTACACCTGCATCAAGTCCCATCACAACCAATACTTGACCACCTATTGCAGCCATTTGTAATGTAGCACTCATATCATCAGGTAACGCATCAATTATGGGAGCAACTAGCCCAATAGATGTGACAATACCTAACATGAATGTAGTTAGGGCTATAGTAGGATTAAATTCACTCCATGACTTTCCAGCCATTCCAGTGATAATTCTATATGATACTCCAATTATACAAATAGCAATAGTAACTAACACTGGTGATAATCCTAGAATTTCCATCTTAACAATCACTGATAGTTACTTTATTGTATAAGTCTTTTAATTGCTGGTCTCGACATCTATTTTCTTTCTGATGTTTATCCATTTTCTCATGTATTGTTTTATCCATGATGTCTATTTTGTCTAGTATTTTTTGGCTTGTTTCAATGTCTGTTTTCATGTGTTGATCTAGTAAGTCAAATTTCACATCGTATGGAGAATGAGGAAGTGCTAGTGCTTCGTGTTGTAATATTTTTGATTGTATAATTTCATTAAATAATGATTCGTTGATACTTGATTCGTTAGTGTCATTGTATAGACTATTCCCACCTAACCCGAGGGATGTTATGGCTATTAATAGAATTGTAGAGTTTGCTTTTTTGCCAAAGAGATTATTAGGAATGGTCATGCTTTATTAATTACCATATTGACTTGTGAGGTATTAATTACAGCAGCAGTTGAATTATAATTAATCACTGCAATTTGTATTGTATCTGTTTCAACTAATTCTACAATATCAGATCCTGATACTTGCACAAGCCCTGAATTTACAGTGTGTGGTGCATTAAAACTAATTATTCCACCATTCTTTAAAATCACAATTCCAATATCTAAAGAGCCACCACCAGACTTTTCCAGAGTAGCGGAATAATCAACTTTGTATTTTTTTGCACTAGGTTCATCTGCTACTAATTGTCCTTCATTGTTCACTCCTATTGAGAATCTCTCTAAATTGTTAAATGCCCAACTGGCACTAGTAATTACTTCAAAGGCGTCTTGAACAAGTGAAGATGAAATAATTGGTGTGCCAAAAACTTCTAGTCCTGCATCTCCTGTAAACATACTATCTGGCTCTCCTTGGTTGTTTTCTGATTTTACTTGGATTGATTTTTCGTTATTTGAGTGTGTGTTTAATATTCCTATATCTGAACCGACAAATGGAATATCCAAATCAAATTCAGTAGCAGATACAGGAACACCAAGTACAGTACGGGTTTTATTGTATGTAGTTTCTATAAATGAGTTCAGTGTAACTGGTTTTTGATCAACCAAATGATGTGGTGATATAGTTGTAAAACGAGTTTTCCCCGAACCATTATCCTCCACACTAAAAATTTGTAAATTAAGTAGCGTTGGCCCTATTTGGTATAAATCTCCTCCTAGGGAGATTGATTTCTCTACAGTAGTAAGACTGCCAGTAATAAATTTAGGATCAATGTATAATAAACTATCATCTGTAAATAATGTAACACCAAAAATATCCACACAGCTAATAGTAACTGGAGTAGTTGACTCATTATCAGAGATAAATGAGAGAAACGTAAAAAATGTCCCTACACTATTTCGAATACTGCATGTAGTAAGAACTGCTACAATTGGATTTCTTACAACTAATCCCTTATCACAATCTACACCAGCCACCACCAAAAGCCTATAAAATGGAAAGTTAACTATTCCTATACTATCAAAATCTTGAAGCCGAATATCAGTAAGAAATAACCTTGATGTTCCAAATAAATCCAAGAATCTGTTTGTAACATTTCCGTTAACTGATATATCATGGATGAATACTGATCTTACTGCATTAAGTGGATCTGTATTTTGGGTGAATGCACCTGTTCCAGTATATGTTATTGTTGTGTTTATTGTAGAAGCATAAATTTCTACGACACATCCTGTTCCTATTTTAATTGGTTTAGTTTGTGTGAATGAATCATCCATGATTATAGTAATGTCATCACCATCAGGAATTTCAAGATCAGTACCAAGTTCTGCTTCTAGTTGAGCTTGAGATAATACGTTAATTTGCCTTGGAGGATTTGGTCGTACAGGTGCTTTGAAGGTACTACCATTTTGCTCGATAGCTACTACTGCACTACTCTCTTGAGTTAGTAAAATATCATCTAGTTGTGAGATAGTTTTCTTTGTCATGCGTATACTAACACCTCTTGTAAATTAGTGACAAGTTCTTCACCCAAATTAGTTATTATTGTATTGTTATGTTTTAGTAACATCTCAAAAGTGTGTATAGTGTCATTATCTGCTCCTATCACATATAGTAATTCACCGTTATGTGGTCTGATGAACATTCCTTGGATAGCTGTAGTAAATGCAGAAATGTCTAGTTCATCTACAAATACCATTGTATTAATGTTAAATGATATTTTTAAAATATATCTTGATACTGTATTGTAAAAAGCAGAACCAATGTATATCATGGTACCATCAGCTTTTATAATTATATCTCGTGGGTCTTCTGTATTGGTTATTATTGAAAGTGTGGCTATTTGTGCAGAAAGTGTAGTTATGTCATATGGTGTAGGCATATTATACGCCATTATATTATCTGTGGCATCAACAATGTAGACTTTGGTACCTCTCTTAGCAATGGTAAATCCTTGTGGATTGGTTAGAGATATTACAAAACCATTATCTATTCCAGAATATGATGCAGTGGATAAATCTCTGGGAGAAGTCATGTTATACTGGAATATTCTTCTAGATGTAGTTCCAAGGATGTAGAATTTTGTATCATCTGGGTGTATGTATAATCCTCTTGCGTTAGATTCTTGGTCATTTATTGAGAATGCTGTAACAAAAGTGGAGCCTGTAGTGTTATATGCAGTTGGAACTGTATATTGTCGTACTTCATCAACCCCTGATGAATTTACAATGAGATATGACATTCCGTTTGAAAACCAAGATATTGATGCAGGTAAAGATACATCTGTAAGAAGTGTAGAGTTTATATTTTTGGCATGTTGAAGTTGTTTCCAACCACCAGCAAATGTTATGTATTCATTGTTATTCAAGAGAAGACTGCCACCTTTAATCCTGACGAGAAACCATCCTGTGCATAATCTATATCGAATAGTATTCTTCGCCCTTTTTCCCAAATAGGTACAACAATAGTAATAGGTGAAGATGATGTGTCACTTGTAAATTCACCAGCATCAATTTGTACAAGATTAGAAAGTATAAAATCAGTGAAAATATTTGTATTAACTCCTGATTCTTTGGTAACACCAACTAGTATAATATCTCCTACTGGTGCGTTTTTTAGTGAAATTACAACATCTTTGATAGTCCTTGTGTATGGTGCTGCTTCTGTTATGTATTTAATGCCTTCAAATAATGGAGAGTCCTCATCTGACAATGCATATACCCACGGTGCAATGTCTGGTAGTTTTACTGCTCTAGTTTTGTTTGTTTCATCATTGGCATCTTCTGTAACTAATTTCGTAGAGTCAGATATGTTACCAGTCTTTGCAGGGACTGCATTAATTCTAACACTCATACATCAAACACCACATCATTATTTAGATCATCTACAAACTGGTTATTCAAATCATCAATCCAACCATTACCAACTGGTGGTGTTATATCACCTGATTCAAATCCCTGAGGTGGATAATTTACAGTTTTACCTGAGACAAATTTTTGGGGTAAATATGTTCTAACCAATTTATGCTCCAAAGACTATCTTGTCTAAAAATAATAATTCAACAGATGTAATCTCAACATTAGATTTTATATTAAAATTAATTCCTGCTCTAATGGGAACATCAAATCGATGTAATCCCTTTGATTTTACAACAAAATCATTATCTGCTGCTAACTGAATGGTTTCTGAAAATACACCATCATATGTAATGGATAGTGTATAATCTGCATCACCTGTAGTGACTAGTGCTATCCACACTCTCATACTTCCTGATTCACCTGGAGAGAGTTCCTCTTTTGTAAATGTAATATTATTTGTTAATATCTTGGAATTAATAGCAATAGGAAAATTTTCTAATGTTAAATCTTTTTTAAAAATAGAGCTAGCCAATATGTTATCATTATCAGTTAAAACTATATAATATTCTACATTTTTGAAAACTTTGATTTTGTAGGATTTGCAATGTTTGGTGTGTTATTCATATTTTCTGCTTGTGGAGAATTATTATTACTATTATTATTATTACTATTATTATTATTATTACTATTATTTCCTAGTGGGTTATTTTTCATTTGATTAGTTGGGTTTTCCAGTTCTACACCTGAACCGTTTAGTCCTTGTTGGTCTTGATTCATTTCACCATCAATATCAGATGCTAATTCAGGTACACCAACATGTTCTGCTATCTTTCGTAATTCTTGGTCTGATAATTGATTTCTAGATAATAATAATTGAACCCACTGGGCTATCTGTTCTGGTTCTAAATCCTTCTTTGATTGTTTACCAAACATCATCTCAAAGTTTCCTGCCCTCCAGGGAATGGCAATTAATCCATCATATAATTTTGGGTCAGCTATACGATTAAATTCATACCATGGTTTGACAATCATTTCTTGAATCATAAATTTTAATTGAATGGGAAATTGAGATAGTCCAACTTCATCAAGTATAGCTGATTCTTCACCGTTTGCATATGATGGTCCTTCACTCTGTCCTGCAATTCTTCCCTTTGATGTTTGTACTGCTTTAAATATTGAACTCTGAAACAAGTCCATGAATGTTTGTGGATCTATTGGTCGAGTATCTGTTCCTATCTCATCTATCTTTAATCCCTTTACTCCATGTACAATATCCTCACTATCATGTAAGATTCTCATCTCCTCTAATTGCTTCTCTCTCTTCTAGTGATGATTTTTCTGCATCAATTACTAATCTAGGTAGATATCTCTTCATTACTTTGTATGATACATTTTGTAATCCATGTTTTATGTCCAAGTATGATTCTCTTTCTTTTACAATACTGCCATCTGGTGTATCTTCTAGATATGTAACCCGATTAGTTAGTTGTGCCATGATTCCAAATCCAAATATTTGTCCGTTAGTTTGATTCCAAACAAAATGCATTATTTCACCTGGTCTGAAATATCCATTATACTCAGCACCTCTAAACTCATACCATAATGGTCGTCTGTCTGGTGTCCACCAAATTCTCACCATTGATTCTATGGGTAATATTTGAAAGTCTTCAGGTTTTTTTGCTTTCCATATTGGTACTCTGCACCTAACAAAACAATTACCATACGCTAAGAGCTCTTTTGCAATCTGCCAGTTTAACCAGTTAAGATTGATATCTTTGGTCCATGATTCTACATATTTGGATAAGAAATTAGTTTTTGCTTTAAAATAATGATCACCGCCCGTACTCTTTGCTGCCAAAAAATCAACACCCATTCTTGCATCTTCATCATCAAAGTAACCTTTCACTTGTTCATGAAATGTAATCTTTGGAACATCAAATGGTCTGTAAGTAAATCCTTCACGTGGAAAATGATTTGCACCAATATTACTAAACCAGAATGGTTGACCAATGTCTCCTTGTGGAAAATCAGTTCCAATTTCACCGGCTCCAACATTTACTGTAGAACCACCAGATATACTTTCACCTCTCTCATATGCGTTTAATGCTTCTGCAAGTCCTGGAGTTGGGGGTGCTTCTGTTGGGTGTAATGAATAATGATATGCTTTAAATTTCATAGCTTTAGTTAATGCAAATGCTTCATCTTTTTGGATTATTCTTTTCTTGTAGGTGTCATCCCGAATTATTTTATGTTGAGGTTTTTGTGGAGATTTGGTTCTTTTTTTGTACTGTTTTTTTGGCTTTTTATTTTTAAAAAAGAGTTTTAATCTCTTGAAATTCATTAAATAAAGAATAATTCTATGTTATTTAATATTTAAGAGATTCAACAACAGCTCCAACTGATCATATCATTATTTCAAAGAACTAAATTAGTTCAAATGGCATTATTTATTTTACATTAATAATGGTTTATTGTTTAATTTATTCAAACCATAACGTCCACCGGTTCTATTGAATATTTTTCTAGGATATAACAATGGATTATACATTGCTGCATGCTTTCCACACATGGATAACTCTCGCCAGCATTTAGCTGATGTTTGTCTTGTAATTATTGGGCATTGCTCCACTCTTGTGGTAATTCGTTGTACTGGGAATGTTGATTTGATATCATTAACTAATTCTGTAAAAAATACATACTCTTTAAACCAAACTATAATCTTTGCCTGACAACGCATTATCTTGATCTGGTTCCTCTAAATGATGAAGCATTGTAACTAGAATCAGATGTGTGTGTAGTTGATTTTGAGAATGTTCCTTGAAATGTTGTATTTCCTGAAAAATGATTATCAGCAATAAAACAATGACAAATAGACACCACACTATCTGGTGGGTGAGCATATTTTATCTTTGGTGATTCTGTAGTTATTGGTTTTACAGTAAGAAAATCCTCTTCAATATCTGTACGCATTACCCCCTGCGTCATATCTTTGATTAGTGGATATGTCCTCCATTCATCACCATATGCTATGGCTAATTTTCTTCTTTTGAATGATTCATTGGTGTAATATTTTGGGTGTGGAATCTTCCATTTTACCATATTTATAAAATCCTCCATCATTGAGGTTTTATCTATTAGTAGATGAGTTATTTCCTCAGACCCTTCATCATCTATTTCTCCTGGATTGTCTTCCTCTACTTTAGTTATCTTACCCCTAGTCCATGTTCCAATAAATTTGCTATACCCCAACCCTTCTATTTTATTTCCTGTAGTATCATATCCTCCCTCCTGCATTGTCTTTACCTGTTTTACGCCATACCCTAAATCAGCAGCACCATAATCACAAAGATATTCTCTAAATAGTGCTATACCGTGATATGCCTCAGCTAGAGTTTCTGATAATTCATAGGATAGCCTCTCCTGATATATGACAAAGTATCTATCCCTATCAGGTGATAGTTTGCCCTCCTGACTAATGCCTAGCCATTTTAGTATTATAGTAAATACTGTCTGACCTTGGCCGTCATTTCCTGATCCCCAGTCAGCCCCAAATAGTACCTTGACCCGTTCAGGGAATACTGTTTTGAAATCTTGTATGTCTTCCCCACTCATAAAATAGAGATACCTGTATGGTTCTAGTGTAGCTAGTGCGTCTGATCTTGTGATTGGTTTTCTTGGTGCTTTATACCACAATCCATGCACATGAGCTATAGTCATTAGTCGTGGGTAATTCATTTCCTTATACTCTATAGAATATTCTTTTGGAATTTTGTACAGGTTAACTGCGTCAGCGATTGATAAAGGTACATGACAAGCTGATAATTGCGACAAATGATATCCAGGGAATGATTCATTTTCAGGGGCTTGTTGTACCCATTCTCCTTTATTATTATCATTCATGTATTCACCATATATTAGGCCATTATTACGCTCACCCAAATTATCCTCCCAAGGTCCAAATTGTAGTCCTTGTCTCCACCCCTGGTTTTTGTGTACGGTACCTACAGAGTCGATATAATCATCCTCGTTAGTGTAATGCCATTCTGACTGTGTTGTGTCTAGCCATGTAGCCTCTTGTGTTGATCCATATTCACCTCCAACTCCTCCAAAATATTCTATGCCTATCTTTTTTGACATTGCCTCTTTGGCTTTAGGTAAAGCTGATGCATCATGTATTTGATATTCATCATATATGGTTAGATCACCTGATTTTCCCTCAATCTTTCTATACCCACCCTCATCAGTCACATGCCAGTTAAATGAGCCATTTTTCCACTGTACCTTAGATCGTCTGCCTGGTAGTCCTCCATGATTTCCAAATATGCATGATTTTAGTATTGGTGAATTATTTAATAGGTCAGATCTATACTTTTGGTCTGCATATGTTGATAGTTTATCCTCATCAGGTGCTACATATGCTGTGGTGCTGTTATGGATAGTTGCTGCGATATATGCTGAGGACAAGGCAAAGAATGTTGTTTTGAATAGTTGTCTGGCCATCAGTAAATACATTCTCTTATGCTTGCTCTTCATAATTTCAATCCAATACTGGTACGGTACCAAAGAGTAATCTGTATCTGATATATTACCATACACTAGAGATATGAAATCTAGTTTGTTTTTTGGAAATTTAGGAAAATTAACTTGTTCAGTGCTATACTCACTGAATAATTCTATGCCATCATATAAGGTCTTCATCTTTTACATCTTTGGGCAATACGGATAAATGGTATTTATTATTTGAATAATTACCTGTGTCTTTTCTTTGGATAATATTCTTCTTAATGAACTCTCTAAATGCAGATGCTAGTGGTGTACCCCTTTGTAACACAAAGGTTTCGCCACGCATTTTAGATAAATTCACATTTGCGTTTGTTGCATTATAGATAGATTTATTGTTTGATGGATCTTCTTCTAGGGTTTTTAATGCTATATCTCTAATTTTTTCTTGAATTAATACATCCCTAGCCATTCCTTGAAGTGTTTTAGTCATGTTAGATATATGACCAATTTTGGCTAAATGATGTAGGTATGTATCTACTGAATACTCTAATCTAGACATATAATTACGATAAGTTTTTTTTTTGATGTTTAGTTCTTTTTTTATTTGTGCTTCATCATATCCATAATTTACCATATGTTGAAATTTATCATACTTGTTATCTCCAGGTATTTTCTCTGCAAATGCTGTAATATTTGAAACTTTTCCCATTAATAGAATAAATATTAAGTGTTAAATAAAAATTTATTGTAATTATGATTACTATAGTTATGATTACTATAGTTATGATTACTATAGTTATGATTACTATAGTTATGATTACTATAGTTATGATTACTATAGTTATGATTACTATAGTTAT
>Ga0114923_10002246_pt1 | contig 13149 bp, 14 predicted proteins | sample SumtaG_FD_89578 | JGI IMG/M metagenome (GOLD analysis project Ga0114923, IMG submission 89578) | Deep subsurface microbial communities from Indian Ocean to uncover new lineages of life (NeLLi) - Sumatra_00157 metaG | ecosystem: Environmental > Aquatic > Marine > Oceanic > Sediment | place: near... | reverse complement strand
TGGGAAACCCCAGAAATATTTAATGTTTTAGAAAAACTAGGGAATTTAGATCAACATGATTTATACACTACATTTAACATGGGAATCGGTTTAGTTGCAATTTTAGATGAGGAAAATGCCGAAAAATTGATTAATAAAACACAAAATTTAATTAAAATTGGTAAGATTGTTTCAGGAACACAAAAGGTAAAGTTGAAATAAATGACATTTTAAAACATAGTGTGCCGCAGATGATCTTATTTGCAAACTCTTGAGAGTCATGGATGACTCGAAAGAAGCTGCATACGGATGTGCCAGCTGATTTTCCACGCTTTAACGTGGTTAAAAATCAGCTGGAGCGCGTTTGCAAATAAGATCGTCGAAAGGCATACTAAAATGCTTTAAAATATCTTATAGGAAATATTTTAATGAAAATCGCAATCATACAATTTCCTGGTTCAAATTGCGAACGCGAAACTATTCTCGCGGTACGACGTGTCGGTATGGAACCGGTAGAAGTTTTATGGAACGGACCAGAAGAAAAATTATTATCATGTGATGGTTGCATTATCGTCGGAGGTTTTTCCTATGAAGATCGTTGTCGCGCCGGCGTAATTGCATCCCTTGACCCAATCATTAAAATATTAAAAACTTTCGATCAACACAATAAACCAATTTTAGGAATTTGTAATGGCGCACAAATTTTGGTGGAAAGTGGTTTAGTGCCGGGCCTTAATAATTATCAAATCAGCATGGCGTTAACTACCAACAAACGCGTTAAAAATAATAAAGTTCAAGGAACCGGTTTTTATAACACCTGGATTCATATCAAAAAATCTAATGGGGAACAAGATGCGTTTACCAAATATCTCGATAAGCCAATTTGTATTCCTGCCGCGCACGCCGAAGGAAGATTTATTGTACCACAAAAATTATTTGATGAGCTTTTACAAAAAAATGTTACCATGTTGCAATATTGCGATGCGAATGGAAAAACACATGATGAATTTCCGATAAATCCTAATGGATCACAACATAGTCTCGCAGCGATTGGCAACGTAAAAGGAAATGTTTTAGCAATTATGCCGCATCCAGAACGAACGATTAATGGTGACGCGATTTTTCAATCGATACGTGCTTATGCAGGCAAAATTAAAAAAGGTGTTTTATCCTTTCAGCCACCAAAATTATCTTTGCCAAAATATAAATTAAAAAGTAATGTTTTAGAAATGAAAGTGGAATTAATTATTACCGATAATGCGGCGATGTCGGTGCAAATGGCGCTGCAAAAATTAGGTTTTAATTGCAAAATCAAGCGTTACGTTCATTGGGAAATTGAACATCACGATGACGCAAATAATTTGCAAAAATCCTTGATTGAAAGCCATGAATTGTTTAATCTACGCAAAGAAATGTTGGTTGACCAATTACCAAAAAATAATATTGCGGTTTTAGTGCAAGATAAAGAAGATTTGATTGGGCGCAATAAATTGGAAATATTGCGGCATATGTCTGAATTCCAAAATATAGATGGAATAAAAAAAGGAATAATTTGGAGTATTGAAGCAAAAAATGGGATAACTGAAAAAATTATTGCCCAACATATTTTATTTAATCCATACGCACATGATGTTTTTACCTACGAGGAGAAAAAATTATGAACGAAAAAATAATTCGTGAAAAAATTAATAATTGTATTACTGATACTGATTTGCCATGCAAAAAACATAAAGGAAAAGTACGCGATACGTATGACTTAGAAAAATTTTTGTTGATCGCAGTAACAGACCGATTGAGCGCATTTGATCGTGTATTGGCCGCGATTCCTTTTAAAGGTCGAGTGTTGAATCAACTAAGCGCCTGGTGGTGCGAACAAACCAAACATATTATTGATAATCATATGATCGCACTCCCAAGCGCAAATGTTTCTTTGGTAAAAAAATGTAAGGTGTTCCCGGTAGAATTTATCGTGCGCGGCTACATTACCGGATCAACCAGCACCTCGCTTTGGACGCATTATAATGCAGGTGAACGTACTTATTGTGGTCACAAGTTGCCAGATGGTTTGATAAAAAACCAAGTTTTGCCGCAACCAATTTTAACTCCAACCACTAAAGAAGCCGTGCATGATCGTCCGTTAAGTGCTGCTGAAATTATTGAACTAAAATTATTAACCCAAGAAGAATGGGATTTTATTAGCAGAAAATCTTTAGAATTATTTAAATTCGGCCAGGAAATCGCGACAAAAAATGATTTGATTTTGGTGGATACCAAATATGAATTTGGGCGAGATGAAGCAGGAAATATTATTTTAATCGATGAAATTCATACGCCAGATTCAAGCCGTTTTTGGTTGGCAGAAAGTTATGAAGAATTATTTAAGCAAAATAAAGAGCCGGATAATTTAGATAAAGAAATACTTCGGCTTTGGTACAAAAAAAATTGCGACCCTTATAAGGATGAAACTTTGCCAAAAGCACCGGATGAATTAATTATTAAACTTTCGCGAAGTTATATCAAATTATATGAAATGATAACTGGAGAAAAATTTTCTTATGCATGATTACAAAAAAGATTTTATTCAATTTTGTCTTGATAATAAAGTAATTCGTTTTGGTGAATTCACTTTAAAATCGGGTCGCAAAAGCCCCTATTTTTTTAACGCCGGATTATTTAACACTGGAGAAATGATCGCGCGCCTTGGCGAATTTTATGCTCATGCAATTAATGAAGCGAATTTAAATTTTGATATGTTATTTGGCCCTGCGTACAAAGGAATTCCTTTAGTGGTAAGTACCGCCATCGCTTTAGCGCAAAAACACAATATCGATAAACCATTTTGTTTTAATCGTAAAACACCTAAAGAACACGGTGAAGGCGGCAAATTAATTGGCGCGCCGCTGCAGGGGAAAGTTCTGTTGATCGATGATGTGATTACCGCTGGCACCGCAATTCGCGAAATTATGCCTTTACTCTCCGAAAACCAAGCTCAACTAGGCGGAGTTTGTATTGCGTTAGATCGGCAAGAACAAGGTACTGGAAAAATTTCTGCGATTAAAGAAATCGAACAACAATATAATATTTCTGTAATAAACATTATAACGCTCGAAGACATTTTAGTTTATTTACAAAATTCGCCCGAATTTAATAAATACGCCACAACGCTCGATGCGTACCGCAAAAAATATGGTTGCTTGTCATAGAATATACTATATATTGATGCTATCGTAACTTGGTATTAAATATTAAGAATAAGGTGCCAAATGCATGCTTGTATGAACAAAATAGAAAGTGTTTGCCATGATCTTTTAATCGCTCCTCGTGATGATAATAAAGATGGTTATTTAGTAACTTATGTTAAAAGCAGCACTGAACATCTCGATCGTATTTTGTCTCGAATGACCGATAGATTTTGGGTATATAGCGGAAAAACCATTATAGTACTTAGTGTAAATAATCGTGTAGAAGCAGCTCGCCTGAGTACGCTTGAACAAACTATATCAGCATTTTCTCTCGTAATAGGTCGCTGGATTGCCGACTCTCTTAATGGAAAAAATTTAGATTATATCTTGGCATATATAATCGATAAAAAATCTATATTATTTGTTTCGGCAATAATCACTGTCTCAACCATACCGCCAATTATTTTGAGCGTTTTTTCACCCCAAAGCATGGATCAAAATTTAACTTTAAAATTCGGGTTACCTGTATATGCCTTGAATAATATACTTAACAATTACATTAAAAATATAGTCTCTGCACAAGAAAATAGGGTTTTGGCTGTCTTTGGTGGAACTCGAGGTGTCGGTTTGATTGGCATTGGAGTTGGATTTTATTTTTTTCGTTATCTAACAAAACTACCCATAAAAAATTCGTATATATTTGCATTCAAAAATTGTAATTTTTTGCTGATTAATTCTGGATTAATTATCTATTGGCTACGTTACCTCTACAAAAATCGTGACAAACTTGGAACGAACATACCCAAGGTTATCTTTAAATTCCGCGAGGTCAAACTATTTATTGAAAATTTATTATTGTTTGAAATACCAACCATCCTCTGGGTTTTTCTTAATCTCAAGTCCGAAAATTTAAATGAAGCAGAAAAATCCAATACAAATCTTCTTATTATTATAAATAACGCAATGTTGCAAGTATTTGTCGCAGGAATATTTGAGCGTGTGAAAGGTATTATCAAGAAAGTTAACAAAAAAGAAATTAACACGGATTTTTTTGTTTTATTCCTTAATGTTACGTTGTTTTGTGTAATACCCATAACTATAACAAATCTAATATTGGGTTTCACCTTAGAAAGTCCCGAGGATTCTAACTCAAAATCCACCAGTTTGATGTTCGCTTTAATTTCGTCTTTTCTGACTTTGCGCCAAGTTTTATTTTCAATCATGCAAAATTCCAATCTCATATATACAATTATAACGGAAACTGTTTCTTTAGGTGTAGCTAGCACTATATTTCTGCCTAGAAATCCTTCAAGAAATGATAATTTAATCAATCTCCTAGCTTGTTTAGGATACGCCGTGGTAAATAATTCACTTTATTCCTTATTCATCTTGACCCGTTATTGCCTGAAAAAACTGTGTCGCCCTGTAAAAAACAATTCCCCATCAATAAATACTTCTCCCTCTGAATACAATACTTTTGAGTCAAATTTAACAAATGAAACGCAAGGTTCTAGTATATTTGGAAAAATGTATACTTTCTTTGATAAAAATAGAACCACATGCCCTTTTGGTTGTCTCAAAAAAATATGTGATTATTTTTCTCCTTCGCAACCAAGATTAAACTAAGTATCATATACTGGAAAAAAATTGTGTTTTTTACCATTTCTTAAGGTTTATGGATTAAAATACGCTTAGGTGCAATCAAGTCTGTCATCCCACGACTTGATCGCGGGAGGAAAAATTGTCGCACTTACTACTTGAATCTGCCAATCTATCTGTAAATCTCCCGTTAAAGTTTCCTAATACCGCTTTCCTTATATGTAGAATTTTTTGTCGTAAAATTCCTCTTTCTGAGGCTGAGGCTGAGGCTGAAACTGCTGCACCTCTGGAACACTTGCAACTTTCCCTCCAAAAAAAGCATCTTTGCTTTGTAAACCCGATGGTTCCGAAGTATATACTCCTAAAATTTGTTGTTTCAACTCAAGTGCATCGTTATTTTCAGGATCAAGTTTAAAAACCTGTATTATTGCTTCTAAAGCTTTTTCAGATTCTCCTAATGCCTTAAAAGTATGTCCTTTATTACTCCACGCTTCAACAAAATCTTTGTTAAACTCAATAGCCTTATTAAAACAAATCATTGCTTCTTTATATTCTTTCATTTGCTTTAAATAATACCCTTTTAAATTCCAGATATCTGATCGTTTCGAATCTATACGTAAAGCAGCAGTAAGGCATTGCACAGCTTGCATAGATAATTTTTTTTGGTAATGAAGCACAAAAGCTTTTTCTCGTAATATATCAATTTTATTTGCTGGATTTAGTCCCAAAGCTTTATCGAAATATTCCAAAGCGCGATCACTTTCTTGTTGAAATTTCAGCGATAAACCTTGATTAAACCATATTTTACTATCTTGTTTTTCAAGTTGTAATGCCTCATCAAAGTTTTTAGTAGCTTCCTGATATTTTTCCTGCTCAAGGAATATTAAACCTTTTTTATTATACAATTGATAATCTTTGGTATCAGCAGTATCAGGGAAAGATTTTTTCTTTTTAACTAAAAATATTTTATCAATGGTTTGTATACTCTCATCATATTTTTTCTGACTTTGAAAATAATTAGCTTTGTGTAATAGTATATATGGAAGATTAAGCGCTGAAGCATCTATTACTTTATCAATACAAGAATGAGCATCATTAAATAATCCCTGATGACTATAAGACTGAGCCATAAAATACCAACTCATCATACCAATTTGATCTTTTGATGCTACTTTTGTGACTTGTTCAAAAAATTTTATTGCTGTATCATAAGGCCTTACCTTCGAGTAAAACTAGGCCAAACCTAAAATAAAATTTTGCATGGCGTTTTAGCGTACATTTAAAATGATCTAGTTTTTCTTTAACACGATCTGGTAACGTTAGACATTTAAGCTCATTAATATCAATATCCACATAATCATTAGCAGCGTTCATAAACGATCTAGCCTTATTATGCATATTGTTTGTATAATAGCATCGCCCAATAGCATAATTAACCCGCCACGCCATATATTTCCACATAAGGCTTTTTTGATGCCAATTTTTGTCTTCTGTTGAAACGTTTAATTGTTTCTTTATTGTTTCAAGGATACAACCCGTTCCAAGATGAATTTTATCAGGAGATTGTTTTATTTCCATGAACAGTCGGAAGTATTTTGATAAAAACCCGCATGCGGAATCGGAACCGCATGCAGAATCATAATATTCCAAACCATCGTAACGCTCTACATATTCCGCAGAAGAAAAACAACTACCAGCCTCCTTGTATTTTTTTAACTTATAGTATGACATACCTCGCCAAAAAGCAGCTTCACGCTTATAATCACTTTTACAATCCTCATGCTTATCATATGATTTTTTAAAACACTCAGCTGCTTTATTATATTCTTTTTTATCATAGTGCTTCCAGCCTTCACCATACCAGCCAAAAGCGTTTCTTGTTAGCTCTTTAAGTTTTTTAAACATGGTCTTTCTCTCTATGGTTCTGTTACAAAAATTTGTTTCCTAAATCGAATGAGTATATAGTATCATAAAATTGGTTAAATCCTACATTTATACCTGGCTTAATATGCTTCAATATTAAGTTAACCTCTACATAAATATTATTTTTTTGTTGTCATTTTTTGGTTTTTCTATGATCAACTCATCTGGTAAACTAAAATTTGCTACCTGTCTTTTCATGCCTTTTAATTCTTCTACAATTTCTGCAGTGCTTGGCCTTTCTTTTGCTTCTTTATTTCGACATCTATTAGTTAAACTGAAAAACATAAATGGGCATCTGTCTTCATCCAACTGTTAATACAATTTGCCTCGACCTACTTGTAAAGGAATACTCATAGCACTTTGTCTATTAGGATATGGCTCTTTTTCAGTCACTAACGCAACATAAACCATTCCTAATGCATATACATCAACTGGTTTCATTGCAAATCTACCTACTTCATTGTTTTCATCACCTAATACCATCTCAGGCGCCATATATACCCAGCATACTCCAAGATGCGATTTTTTGAAATTTTACGCAAAATTATCCATGCAATTTACCAATAAACTGATCTGGCGAAGTTATTTTTTTTGTTTTTAAATAATTAATAAATTCGGTAGAAATTTTAGTGTACGCATTTGGATTGATTAAATTCGCTGTGCCGATTTGTACTGCGGTTGCGCCGCACAACATAAATTCGGCAACATCAATTCCTGACATAATTCCGCCGATGCCGATGATTGGAATCGAAACTTTTTGATAAACTTCCCACACCGCGCGCAATGCTAAAGGCTTAATCGCAGGCCCACTTAAACCACCAATTACATTTCCCAATAATGGTTTCATGGTATTTGCATTGACCGCCATACCTAAATAAGTATTTACCAACGAAATTGCATCTGCACCACCTTGTTCGGCGGCACGCGCAATTTCTGCGATATCAGTCACATTTGGAGTTAATTTAACAATTATTGGTTGCTTGATTTTCTTTTTGACCATTGCGACAATTTTTTCAGTTACAACCGGATCTTGTGCAAGCAATCGATGTTTATTTTGTTTATGTTCGACGTTGGGGCAAGATAAATTTAATTCAAATAAGTGCGGAAAATTATCTTCGGCCAAAACTTTAGCGCATTCTACAAATTCTTCCGCGGATGTCCCTGCAATATTTACAATTATTTTAGTACCAATTTTTTTTAAACGATCGTAATGTGTTGCTTTAAAATGTTCCGCACCTTTATTTTCTAGGCCAATTGAATTTAATAATCCGGATGCGGTTTCGACTAAACGCGGCGGCGGATTGCCATCGCGCGGTTTTAACGTAACCGTTTTAGTAACAATCGCGCCGATTTTTGCTAAATCTAAAAATTCTGCAAACTCTTCCCCATAACGAAAAGTTCCTGATGCAACCCAGATGGGGTTTTTAAAGGTGGTGTTGCCGATCGCACTTTTTAAGTTCATATTAACATCTCCTATCAAGGGGTCAGGTATCGACAACGGACAAGCTCATAGCTTGTCCGTTGTCGATACCTGACCCCTCAAAAACTGGGCCGTCTTGGCAACACATTTTATAGCCTTCGTCTGTTTCAATTGCGCAGCCTCTGCAAGCTCCGATGCCGCACGCCATGTATGCTTCCATCGATAATTGTGCAGGAATTTTTTTATCGCGCGCAATGCGCGCAATTGCTTTTAACATCACGTTTGGGCCACTAGCATAAATTATTGCATCATTAGTTAAATGTTGTATTAACAAATCCGTCACTAAACCTTTTTCACCTAGCGACCCATCTTCAGTTGCGATATAAACTTGCGCGCCTAATTTTTTAAATTCATCAACACAAGTAATTAAATCTTTATTTTTAGCACCTAAAAAAATCGTGATGCTTTTTTGTTGCTGCTGCAAACTTTCCGCCAACGCATAAATTGGTGGAACGCCACAACCTCCGGCAATTAATAAATTATTTTTGCGGGAGGTTTTAGCAAATCCATTTCCTAATGGCCCTAAAATTTCAACTTCGTCACCTGCGCGAAGTTTACTTAAAATTTCCGTGCCAGTTCCTACAACACAATATAAAATACTAACACCATCATCATGTTTTTGATAAATAGCCAATGGAATGCGAAGTAAGTGATTATAAGTTTGCGCACGCGCTTTTATCATCACAAATTGCCCAGCAACGGATGATGCAGAAATTTCGGGAACATGAATGCGCATGCAAAAATGATTCTTTGCAACCAAATCATTTGTAATTATTTTAGTAACAAGACTTACAATTGACATATTTTCCCCGCTAGAATTGCTACTTCAACTTTGCCTTTCATTTCCCAATCAATGAACGGAGAATTAAATGATTTAGATTTTATTTGATCTTTTGTGTACACCCAAGTTTTTTTCGGATCGATTATAATAATATCTGCGATCGCACCTGGTTTTAGCGTACCTCTATTATGTTGTAAAATTTTATTTGGATTGCACGATAATTTATTAATTAATTCCGGCCAAGTTAAAATCCTCTTATTAACAAGCTGCATAATTGCTAAAGATAAAGCGGTTTCTAAACCAATCAAACCAAATGGCGCGTAATCAAATTCTTTTTCTTTGTCAACTTCCAAATGCGGTGCGTGATCGGTGGCGATCACATCAATCGTTCCATCTTTTAAGCCTTTACAAATTGCTTTAACATCATTTTTAGACCTCAAAGGCGGATTAACTTTGCAACGCGTATCATAATTTTGTAGTGCTTCATCGTTTAAAGTAAAATGATGCGGCGTTGCTTCGGCGGTTATTTTAACACCGCGTTTTTTTGCCTGGCGAATTAAATCAACACTTTGTGCGGTACTAACATGCGCGATATGTAAATGTACTCCCGTTAATGCCGCCAATTGAATATCGCGCCCCACAATAATACTTTCGGCTTCAGCGGGAATGCCGCGCAAACCTAAAGTTGTTGACCAATATCCTTCATGCATCACACCTTTGCCAAATAAATTTTTATCTTCGCAATGACAAATCACCGGTAAATTAAGCATCGCAGCGTATTCCATCACGCGACGTAATAATTTTGTATCATCTACCGAGTCACCATCATCTGAAATTGCAACACATCCAAGCTGCTGCATCTCCGCCATCTCAGTCATTTCTTTACCAAGACGATTTTTAGTTATCGCGCCAATCGGCAAAACATTTGCAAAACCTGCGTGCACAGACTTTTCTAAAATATAATTTATAAGTGCTGCGTTATCGCATGTGGGAATTGTGTTTGGCATCGCGCAAACCGTAGTAAAACCTCCGTATAATGCAGCACGCGCGCCGGTCGCAATCGTTTCTTTATTTTCTTCGCCCGGCTCGCGCAAATGCGTATGCATATCAATAAATCCCGGTGCAACAATTTTCCCGCGCGCATCAATAACTTTATCTGCTTTTGCTTTTATCTTTTTTTCTATCTTGATAATTTTTTTATTTTCGATTAATACATCTGCGACACCATTTCTTTTTTGGCTTGGGTCGATTACTTTGCCGTTCTTAATTAATATTTTCATGACACTGCCCTAAATTGATTTATCAAATACAAAACTGCCATTCTTATTGCAACCCCGTTGGTAACTTGTTCTAAAATTACCGCGTGTTTTCCGTCAGCAACATCGTTACTTAATTCTACTTCGCGATTAATTGGCCCGGGATGCATAATTACCACATCTTTTTTTGCATATTTTTTTAATAAATTTTTATTAATTCCAAAACGTTGTGCATATTCGCGAATCGTTGGAAAAAATGCATCCGTCTGACGTTCCAATTGAATTCGCAAAACATTAAGCACATCGGCGTTACGCAAAGCTTCTTTAATATCATAAGTAACTTTCACCCCTAATTTTTCAATTTCCGGTGGGATTAAAGTTTTTGGTCCACACAAAGTCACGCGCGCGCCCAATTTTTTTAATGCTAAAATATTACTTAACGCGACACGCGAATGCGCAATGTCGCCGATTAAACTTACTTTCAAACCATTTAAGTCGCCAAATTTTTCGTGCATTGTAAATGTATCAAGTAATGCTTGAGTAGGATGCTCATGAAACCCATCGCCCGCATTTACCACTGAAGCACTACACCACTCAGATAACATTTGTGGTGATCCCGCGCAACTATGACGCATCACTACAATTTCGGCGCGCATCGCCTCGATGTTGCGAATGGTATCTTTTAATGTTTCGCCTTTAACAAAACTAGAAGATGCGACCGACATGTTCATCGTATCTGCACCAATACGTTTTGCTGCCAATTCAAATGAAGCGCGCGTGCGAGTTGAAGGTTCACAAAATAACATTACGATGGTTGTACCGCGTAATGCAGGAACTTTTGGAATAGGCCGCTCCAAAACTTCTTTAAAACCTTTAGCTTGATCAAAGATTAAATTTATTTCATCTTTACTTAAGTCCGCAATTCCTAATAAATGTTTTTTGCGCCATTTTTTGGTTGGTTTGTCATTCATAGTTTCTCCAGGGAGGTGTCATCCTGAGCCAAAGGCGAAGGATCTCAAATTATGAGTTCCTTCGGTCGTGCGGAGTTTACCCTTGAGTGTAACGAAGGGCACTCCCTCAGGATGACATGCGCGTGCAGCAAGCACGCGCATGTCATTTCACAATTACCACATTATCCTCTTTATCAACTTCTTTTAAATTAACTTGTATCTGTTCGCGTTTGGCGGTTGCAATTTTTTTGCCAACAAAATCTGCTTGGATTGGAAGTTGCCGATGTCCGCGGTCAATCAAAACCGCTAAACGGATACTCGTCGGCCGACCTAAATCAATTAATGCATCCAATGCCGCACGCACGGTCCGGCCAGTATACAATACATCATCCACCAAAATAATTCGCTTTTTAGTTATATCACACGGAACATCGGTGGAATGCATCATCACCAAAGGCTGTGTATCAATTTCAGTTAAATCATCGCGATATAAAGTTATGTCTATTGCCCCAACCGTAATTTCAGTTTTTTCAATCGACTTAATGTATTTCGCGATTCTTTTAGCTAAATAATCTCCGCGGGTTTTGATACCGATAATAATTAAATCTTTAGTGCCACGATTGTTTTCCACGATTTCATGTGCCATACGTTTTAAGATGCGGGTCATTTCGGTTTTATCTAGAACTTTCGATTTACTTTTTTCCACTTACGACCCCTTCCAATTCTTGCATAATTTTTTTGGCGGCTTCTAAAGGACTCTCTGCTTGAATAATCGGCCGACCCACCACAATGTAATCAGCGCCCGCGGCAATTGCTTGACTCGGCGTCAACACCCGTCTTTGATCTTCTTTTTTATTCATCGCCCAAATCGGTCTTATGCCAGGTGTCACCACTAAAAAATCCTGCCCCAATTCGCGCTTAATCATACCAGCTTCCTGGGCTGAAGCAACCACGCCATCAAGTCCGGAAGATTTGGCTAAAGTAGCCAGTTCCAAGACTTTTTGCTGCACCTCACCTTGCATGCCGATTGCTTGCATATCATCTTTAGTCATGCTGGTTAAGATGGTCACGCCCAATAACAAAGGCCGAGATTTTACGTTTGCCGCGTTGACGCCTTCCATCGCCGCCTCCATCATGCGTCGCCCGCCTAGGCAATGCACATTCATCATGAAAACGCCCTTGCGCGCGCAGGCCAAAGCCGCATTTTTCACCGTATTAGGAATATCATGAAATTTAAGATCTAAGAAAACCTTCTTGCCGGCAAGATTCAACTTTTCCAGCAATTTATCGCCAAAATCGACAAAAGGCGCAATACCTACTTTAAAATGGGAAACTTCAGAAGAAAGAACATCGATCAGCTGGTTGGCTTTAGCAAAATCATCGATGTCTAAGGAGACAATTAGTCTATTCATTAAAACCATACAATACTAAAAATCTTGATTTTTTGCAACCTTTTTCCTAGATTTAAGGGCACATCTATAAATGCGATTTTTTTGAAATTGTCATCCTGAGAGAGCACAGCCCTTCGCTGCGCTCGAGGGTAAACTCTGCGACCGAAGGATCGGTACGCTCTATACTAGAGTGCGACAAATCTAAGTAAATTTGTTATTTTTCAATAAGATATAAGATGATAATTAACTTTAAGGGAATAATATGGGCAAAAAATATACTCATTTAACAATGGAGCATAGAGTCGCCATAGCTTGGATGTTAAAACGCAGAGCAAGTAAAACAGAGATCGCAAAACAACTTAAAGTTCATCGTTCAACAATTTATCGCGAACTCAAAAGAAATCATGATGAAAAATGGGGTTATTATACCCTGATTGCCAATGCAAAAGCAGCAAATCGGCAAATACATCAAAAAGAACGTAAGCTAGATCGCAACCCTGCCCTTTTAGAATACGTTATTGATAGCCTTAAATTAGGCTGGTCTCCTGAACAAATCGTCGGCCGCATGAAAAGAATTGGTGGTAAAGCTTTAATTTGTCATGAAACTA
>Ga0114923_10002245_pt1 | contig 13151 bp, 30 predicted proteins | sample SumtaG_FD_89578 | JGI IMG/M metagenome (GOLD analysis project Ga0114923, IMG submission 89578) | Deep subsurface microbial communities from Indian Ocean to uncover new lineages of life (NeLLi) - Sumatra_00157 metaG | ecosystem: Environmental > Aquatic > Marine > Oceanic > Sediment | place: near... | reverse complement strand
TATCCTCTGGCTCTTTGTCCTCAGAAGAATCATCAACGATTGGGGTTTTCCTAGTTTGATGCTTCAAAGCTTTTATCTCTCTAGCAATCTGAGGATTATCAATTAAAGCATCTCCTGCGAGGTTTCTGTGAATAAAGTAATGGTGTTTTTTACAATAAAATTTAACAACTAAAGGTTTATCATAATCTTCGTGATGTTTAATCTCTGCTAATTCTTTACATTTTAAGAATTGACATATTTGTCCCTTTGGTATTTTAATGTGATAATTTGCTGCTGCCTTTGCATTTATTTTCTTTCTATTACTATGAGCATACTTTCTTGCACCATTAGAATATACTTCTTTATGTTCTTTAGCATACTTAGCATTATACTTTCTTTTCCTTTCTTTTTGTTCTTTATTCAATGTCATTTTCTAATCCCACACTTCTTTAATTGAATATCAATAATGTCTCCCTCTTTCAATTTATAAATTTGTAAATCTTCTGGATTTAAAATAATAACATGACTTGATCCATACTTTTTTATTATCTTTTTCATATTATATATTGTTTATGTTCATTTAAAAATGTTTGGTTTTATTGTTACCATTATGTAATGTTTAAGAGGTTTTAAAAGGGTTGTAAATAATTAAGTATAATGGAAGGATGGAAATATTGGGAAGGTAAGAAAGTCTTTATAATTCTTAAAAGTAAACGAACATATCAAGGAGAAGTTCTTGAAGTTGAAATTGACCCTAACTCTCCATTGGTTTGGATTGTTATGATAGATAAGTTTGGTAACCGAGTTCAATTTGTTAATTCTGAAGTTGATGTTATTCAAGAGGAAGGGAAATGAATATTAACAATCAAGAGATTACAAAAGTTGACACAAAAAAGATAGTTCAAAGAATACTAAATTCAAATCCAATTGGAAAATGGCTAAATGAAGAAGAAACAAAAATAATAAATGACTTATTGAAATATCATAAAGAATATGAAAGCAAAAAGGGTATGGGAATAATTGGTTTTAAAATACAAAAAAATTATTACAATAAAAGAGGATTTATTCTTCATAGAACAAATGGGAGTAGTACAGATTTTAGTTATTTGAAATGTTTACAACCCCAAACACTAAACTCTAAAATTAAATCTGCTTGTAGAACCGCAATCACAGAAGACATCTTAAACTTTAAAAGAGAAGCATTCAAAAATTCACCAACATTGATATGCCCACTATCAAAAGAAATCCTTACATTTAACTCCTGCGATGTTGACCATTTTAATCCAACTTTTATTGAAATATTCAATGAATGGATAAAAGCCAAAAAGGTATCAAAACAAGATATAAATTCAACAGAAGATAATTCTGTAAGAACACTTTTTACAAACAAAGATTTAGAAAAAAGTTTTAGAGAGTTTCATAATTCCAAATGTAATTTAAGAATAATATCTCCAGCAATACATCGCAATATTAAAGGGGTTAAAAATGAGGGCATTTCAAAAATTTAAAGAGATTGATAAAATAGAAGATGTACAAGAGAAACATAGAGCTTGGCTTAAAGATTATGAAGGTATAATTTATTCTATTGCAGAAGAAGGCAAACATAAAATTAAATGGTTAACAGAAGCAGTAAGATACAGTGATAAGTTTTGGAAACCACCTATAAATTGTATTAAAGAACTAAAGAACAGATGTAGAATAGAGTTTGATGGAGATGAAGTAAAAGCAAAAGAATACCTGAAACAAACACAAAAAAAATTAAAAGAACTTAAAATTGGACATATTCGTTCAACACATAAAGGAAAGTCAGATTATCTTTGGATAGAATTTAATCAAGATGTAAGAGATAAAGAGAAAGAAGCATTTTTAATTTGGATTGCACCAGAAGGATCTGAAATAGATTTAAACTTTGCGTCTTCAAGAAAAGTTTTTCCAGTCTTATATGCAGTTCATTGGAAACACTCTTTTGAAAGGGAACTTCCAATAGAATACTTTGAAGGAGAACAAATTAATATTAAAGAACTTGGAATAAAAGTAAGCGAACAAAAAGTAAGGAAAAAAATAACAAAGAATAAATCATTTGAATATGTCACAGGAATAAAAGAAGCATCGAAGATATTTACCTTAGAAGGACAAGCAGAAAAGTTTAATGAAATACAACCAATTTTCTATGACAAATCTGGAATGTTTTGGTTATGGGATAATAATGAAAAGTGTTGGAAAGTAAGTGACGATGTAGATATTTTAAACATGATTCAAAAGACAACAGGGAAGGATGTAATAACATCAAAAAGTAGAACAGAGATATTAAATGCACTTAAACAAAAAGGAAGACTAAACATTCCAAAACCAACCAAAAAAACATGGATACAATTTAAAGATGAAATATATGATTTCAAAACAGGTGAAAAGTTCTTAGCAACACCAGAGTATTTTGTAACTAACCCCATCCCATATAAAGTAAGTGGAGATCCACAAACTCCAACAATGGATAGAATCTTTAAAGAGTGGGTTGGAGAAGAATATGTCCAAACATTATATGAAATAATTGCTTATTGTCTCCTTTCAGATTATCCCATTCATAGATTATTCTGTTTTATTGGAGCTGGACTAAATGGTAAAAGTTGCTTCCTTAGATTACTAAAGAAATTTATCGGAGAAACAAACTGTACTTCAACAGAATTAGATGTTCTTTTAAATTCAAGGTTTGAAATAACAAGATTACATAAAAAATTAGTTTGTATTATGGGGGAAACAAATTTTAGTGAAATGAGCAAGACTTCAATAATAAAGAAACTAACTGGACAAGATATAATTGGTTATGAGTATAAAAACAAAAATCCTTTTGAAGATGAAAACTATGCAAAGATTTTAATTGCAACAAATAACCTTCCAACCACAACAGATAAAACAATTGGATTTTATAGGAGATGGTTGATTATTGATTTCCCAACACAGTTCTCTGAAGAAAAAGAAATACTTAAAGAAATACCAGAAGAGGAGTATAACAATTTAGCAACTAATTCTATAATTATTCTAAATAAAGTGCTAGAAAAAAGAAACTTTAGTAATGAAGGGAGTGTTGAACAAAGAACAAAAAAGTATGAAGATCATTCAAATCCACTTGAAAAATTCATTAAAGAATTCATAAAAGAAGACTCAGATGGACATATTTTTAAATTCGAATTCGAAAAGAAGCTAAATGAATGGTGCAAAGAGAATAGATTTCGACAATTATCTGAGGTTGCAATAGGAAAAAAGATGAAAGAAAAGGGTTACGAACAAGCATTAGTAACAGCAAATTGGTTGATTGAAGGCAAAAAAAAGCAGTTAAGAGCATGGATTGGAATAATTTTCAAAGGGAATAATCAAGGTAATCAAGAAAAACAGCAAATCTCACTAGATTCACCATGAAGGGTTAAAGTGTAATTGGATGTTTAAGTTGATTTGCCTGATTAAAAATAATAAAAAATGAAACCAAAACAACAAAAACAAAACAACTGCCTCTTTTGTGGAAAAGAGTGTGAAAAAGAGTTTTGTAGCAAAAAATGTGAAAAAGCCTGGGTTCGCCAATTAAAAATGTTAGAGGACTTTATATGAAATCAAAAAAGTGTAAACATTGTAATAGATTAATCAAAAAAGGAACTGAAGCTTACTACAAAGGAAACTCACTTCACCGTAAATGTTTTGAAATATATAAATATCAGAAACTACACCCAAAAATTAGAAAAACTTTCCTTGATACAATAAAACAAGTTAAGGAAAGCAAATGACACGAGTTTACACCAGAACCATGCTAATTTTAATCATAATAGGTATCTCAGTAGCTTTTTTAGGAATATTCCTAATAAACTACAAAAAGCCCTTAATTATTACTGGTGGCGTTATTTCAATCACCTCAGCAATGTTAAACGATGACAAGCATGAAAAGTTCCTTAAGAACTTATTTAGAAGAAAATGATACTCAAAGGAGAATTAAGTAGTGTAGGCAGTAAGGTTTTTTATCAGGACAATTCTTTAGTGAATCACCTCTTTTCCTTGCAGTACGAAGCATCGATGGAACAATAGTACTACAACTGAGAGTTCCCTTGTCTCCTTTGAGACTTTAAAATGGATCAAGCAGGTTGGTTAGGTGTCTTAGCAGCTTTAGCATTTTTCATAATTGTCATTCTGCTTAAAAAATTCCTGGATAAATGGTTTGATTAATACCCAAACCTTAAAAGATATATTCACCTAACTAAAAAGGGATACTCCCACCCATATCGTTGGGAACAGATCCCCCTTATCCTCTTAACCGAATAACTATCGAAAGGTATATAAATACTACTTACTACATACTACTATGAAAATAAAATGTAAAAATAAAAGATGTATGGAATCAAATGGGGGCGTACCTTATGAATGGGATTACCATGGACAAAACCCTTTCTATGCAAATTGTCCTAGATGTAAATCTTCAATAAAGATCAAAGACTCAAAGAATACAAAAACCGAACTTGGAGGGAAGAGATAATGGAAAATGTAGGAATAAGAAAAGACCAGAAAGAGCAAATTAAAAAATTGTTAAGGTATGGTGATAGTATTAATGGTTTTGTTCAGAAGGCAGTAGATGATAAATTGAGACAACAAAAACAAAAGTGCCGAAAAGACAACAAAGGAGAATCAAAATGAATATTAAATTTATAGGAAAAAATATTGAAAGTGGTGAAGAAGGGTATATCTCTTTTTGGGGAGATAGAACAAAGTTTAGTTTTGAAATTACTTGGAATGAAAAAACTGAAGATGCCCTTATATTTGAAAAGGAATTAGGATTAAATTTAGAAAATCAATTAAGTGACTATTTTGGATTTGAAAGAGATGACGCAAAAGATGAGGAGAGCGAAAAATGAAACCAGATAAAATATTTTTTACAGTCCTTTTAAGCATAGGACTTGGTATGTGCTTTGCTGGAATATTTGGATTGTTTAGAGTTGGTTTTGTAGGAGTATTACTTTGTGTAGTTAGTGTCTTTGAATTTATGGGAATGGCTTTTGAAAAAGAAACAAAGCCAAAGGACGTAAATGAAGGAGGAGAATTAAAATGAATAGTGTTTATTTTGGTTTAGGATTTATGACAGGATGGTTTTTAGCAAATGCAATTATCATGGTAGCTATCTACTATAAGAAAAAACTAAAGTGCTTAAAAGATAGCGGAGGCGAACAAGAATGAAATATAGATATGAAAGGATTAACGAGGACACAGGAGTTGTTGTGGATAGGATTACTGTTGATAGTGCAGAAGAACTAATTAAGTGTATCAAAAACCTTGAGGAGTTTTTTAAGATGAACTATCAACAAGTCGCAAACCCGAGCTTTCACGAACTTAATCATAGTCCTCAGCCAAATGTAAGTGGAGCGAAAGAGCGTGAAGCTGAATCTACAGTTGAACATTTGGACTCTTCTGAGGACATTTCAAAATCAAAAGATGAAGATTGTGATTTTTATATAACAGGAACTGGCAAATGTAATAGCAAATATAGAGCAGGAAAACCTTGCAATGAAAGATTATGTCCTTGGAAGGGTGGGGGTTCTTATGCTATGGCTGTCCACGACCAACCAAATAGAATAAACAAATTCAGAAAGAAGAGCTTATGCGAACATAGTCCACAGAATGATTCGGAGGTGACAGAGGATAGTGACCTTGTAGTATCCCGAGAGGATAAACTATTAGAGATGCATCCAACGAAGGTAACTACTTCGCATGATAGGTCTGTGGACATTTCAAAGTCAAAAGAATCACAAATCGCAGATGAATTAAATAAGGATTACGCTAAAACCAAACAATCCGAAACGGAGGAAGGAAAATGACACTAAAACAAAAAGAAACTATTAAGGGATTAAAAGTAGAGAATAAGAAGTTTAAAAAGAAAATAAAGGAAAAAGAGTTTATTAGAAAAGTTGTAGTTGAAAAGATAGTTTACAAAGACTTATCAGAGAAACCAATTACAAATGAAGAAAAATATTTCTTACAAATTATTATGGATTATCCTAATGAAAAAGGAAATATTATTTTAGATACTAAAGAGAAGATTCAACGATTTAATGAAAATAGAGATAAATTTATTGACGTTATATTACCAAAAGGATTCGCATTACCAAAACAAAACGAAGGAGAGGATAAATAAGATGGCTAGAGAAAAGTTATTCATGGGAATAGTTATTGGATTTTTAATTGCATTCCTAGCTTTATCTTTCATTTTTAAGATACTCCCAGATAACAAGTATGAAGAAAAAGATTTTGAGGGGGTTTGGGTTTATCACTTTGAGGAGAAAGGATTAATTATTTACACTGATGAAATTAATGATTGTACTATCTCTGTAGATGAATCTGGAAAATATAAAGAATTTGGAGACATTGAATGTTTAAAAAATCTAAGATTGGCAGTTGTAATAAAGGAATCTCAAAATACACAAAAATAAAATGAAATACGCTTTAATAAGACAAGGAGAACTGAAATGGTAAATTCAATAAGTGGAATACTAATTACAACTTTTCTAATTTTGATAGTGGTAATGGTAATTTATCTTTATTTAAGGAAGGACGCAAAAACACGAAATTCCGAAGGGAGAGAAAAGTAAAATGGTATCAGAAAAAAGAATACAAGAGATAATTAAGAATAATGGGAAAATTATTCCTGAAGTTGAAAAATTCATTTTACAAGCAGAGATAGATATGGAAAAAGAGAATATGCAAGAACATTTAAGATTCGAGAGGGCATTAGGATGAGGTTCGTATCTCAACGAAATGGAGGAAAAGATGAGTGAGGACTTCAATTTAAGTAAAGAAAGAATGATATTACATTTAGATTTAGTTAATGATAAAACTCTAATTGGTTATCCAGAACCAAAGGTCAAAGAATTTATTCAGGAGAGAGATGAAATAGATAGAGAATTGTGGAGAAAAATAGATAAGATAATCAAATCCAATTTAAATAAAAGAAATAAAAGTGATTTAATAGATAAAGAGTTTGTTTTTGCTAATGAAAAAAAAGATAAATTAGCAGGAGATAAATTAATATGAAGTGCAGTTTTCAGCGACAAGGAGTAACAGAATGAAACAGTGTAATGAATGTGAAGGAATTGGAAGACAAACTTGCTATGATTGTGACGGGACTGGAAATTATGATGATGGAGAAGTTTGCGGTCTTTGTAGTGGAGAAGGAGAAATAGAATGTGAAAAATGTGGAGGCATAGGAGAAATAAAAGAAGATGAAAACTAATATAATACTTCAAGGAGATGCTTTAACAAAGTTGAAAGAACTTCCAGATGAAAGTATAAATTGTATTATGACATCTCCACCTTATTGGGCTTTAAGAGATTATGGAACAGATGTTGAAACAATTTGGGAAGGGGATGCAGATTTTAAAAATTGTGAGCATGAATGGGAAAATGGATTTCCAGCAGGAGATAAAAGAATAACTAAAAGAAGTGAAAGTAGAGCTGGATGGGAAAGACCTTCGAGAGAGGAATTCTCAAAAAGAAGTATTAAGAATGTTTGTCCAGTATGTAAAGAAGAATTTGAAGGAAAACCTGGACAGAAATTTTGTTCAAAAAAATGCCTTAACACTTTATCAAATGAGGAAAGAACAAACATGCAACAAAAATCAAATTTTTGCCAAAAATGTGGGGCGTGGAAAGGGCAATTAGGATTAGAACCAACTTTTGATTCATACATAAAACATCTCTGTGATATTTTTGATGAAGTAAAAAGAGTTCTACGAAAGGATGGAACTTGTTGGGTTAATCTCGGGGATACTTATTCAGGAAATAAAGAAGGAAAAACAGATAATAAGGTTTCTTCTTATTTAAAAGATAATAGTAATGGAATTAAAAAAAAGGTAGTTGGTGTTCCTGAAAAATCATTATCTATGATTCCAATGCGTTTCGCAATAGAAATGGTTAATCGTGGTTGGATATTAAGAAACAATATAATTTGGCAAAAACCAAATTGTATGCCTTCATCTGTAAAGGATAGATTTACAGTGGACTTTGAATATGTTTTTTTCTTTGTTAAAAGTAAGAAGTATTGGTTTGAAACACAATATGTTCCTGTTAAACAAAACAGTATTGACAGATTAAATAGGGCTGTTAGTAACAAAAATAAGTGGAAGGATGGACCAGATGGTCAAACAAAACACACTATGAATCAACCAAGATTGAATAAACATAAGAGATATAATAAAAGCTTAGCCCCCCATGAATTTGAATTTGGTGATAATATGGTTTCTCCTTTTAATCCTGAAAAAGGGCGTAACAAAAGAACTGTATGGAGCATCTGCCCAAGACCATTCAAAGAAGCTCACTTCGCAGTTTACCCAGAAAAACTTTGCGAAACTCCAATAAAAGCGGGATGTCCTGAAGGAGGAATAGTTATTGACCCATTCTTCGGAGCAGGAACAACTGGCTTGGTTGCATTAAAACAAAATAAAAAGTTCATAGGAATTGAATTAAATCCAGAATATGTAGAAATAGCTAAGAAAAGATTAAAACCATATCTTGAACAAACAAAATTATTCGCAAAAACAGCGAGGAACGAACAATGAAAATATTATACCTAACAATAAAAAAGAAATGGTTTGACTTAATAAAATCTGGAAAAAAGAAAATTGAATATAGAGAGATAAAACATTATTGGGAAAAGAGATTGTTTGAAGGTAATGGTAAGAAACTAAAACATTTTGATTATATTATTTTTACCAATGGATACAAAAAAGATTCACCAAAGTTAAAAGTAGAATATAAAGGACTTTCGTTAAAAGACTTTGATGGAAAACTTCATTACGCACTTCACTTGGGAAAAGTTGAGGAGATTAATGATTACGCTTTATCACAGAATGGGGTAAAAAATGAAACATGAAATAATACTTGATAAAAAAGAACTTGGTGAAAGAACTTTAAAAGATCACAAGGTTAGAAAACATAAACTATATTCAGAATTAGCTATTGGGAAGGAATTATTAGATGTGGGTTTTGCAGAATTTGCAAATCCATTTCTAAAAAATCCAATTGGAATAGACGTCCAAGATGTAGAAAAACCAAGGAATTATAAGAATGTTTATAGAGTAAATATGAACAAAGAGAGTTTTCCTTTTAGAGACAAACGTTTTGATAGTGTAATCGCAGGAGAAGTTATTGAACATGTAGAAAATCCTTCTCATGTTTTAAGGGAATGTAATAGGGTTCTTAAAAAGGGTGGGAAATTTATAGTTTCAACCCCACATGCCTGTTATTACTGGGAGATAATTAGAAACTTATTTTTTTCTTCTATACCTTCAATAGATGTTGGCGAACATTTGAGTAATTGGAATATCCTTGATTTTGAGAGGTTACTAATAAAAAATGGATTTTGTATAAAAAAGAAATACGGAAGTGTGTTAATAATTCGTATACCTTTTGGTGAAGGTAGGATAAAAGTTCCAATGAGAAGATTTCATAAATTAAGTTGGATTGTGGTTTATGAATGTGTAAAAGAGAAGGAAGCAGATAGTAGAATTTATACAAGAAGTAAAATTGATCCAAAAAACGCATATTATGGTTCAATAACTCCAGGGGTAGTAAAAATAGAAAATGAATGAGAAGAAAATAAAAAATGGTAAGATAAGAAAGTATATTTCAAAATTTATATCATTAAATAAGATAAAACTACAAAGGGGATATGGTTATATTTCTACATTTGGAATACCTTTTTTAGTAGCAAGAGAATTAGGGGAAATTTTTCCAAGATTAAATTGGGTTATTCTTTTCATAGTGGCAATTTGTGGAGTTTGGATTATTGGTCATATAGATTATAAAAAACTATGGAAAAATGAATTAGAGTATTCTTTTAAAAACAATCCTGAGTGGATTAAAATGATGAAAGAAAGGGGTGAATCAAAATGAAGATAAAATTGAAAAAAGTTAGGAATTGGGTTAGAAAGAAATTAGTTGAATCAAATATAGATTTAATTAATTATAATTATCCAGAGAAGATAAAAGGATTCAATATGGTTAAAAAGTGTTTTAATGAAGATGGATTACGACCTTATGAATCTTATCAACTTTACGCGATTGTGAATCGGTTATGTGAGAAAAGAAAGGGCAATCTCGCCGAGGTTGGAGTTTATAAAGGATACTCTGCAAAAATGATTTGTGAAACAAAGGGTTCAAACAGTTTATATTTATTTGATACTTTCAGCGGATTACCAAAACCAACAGAAATTGATAATCCTTACAAAGAAGGGGATTACTCCTCAACAGAAGAAGAGGTAAAACAATGTCTTAATAAATATGAAAACGTTGAAATTACTAAAGGAATATTTCCTTTTTCTGCAACAGAAAGAATTAAAAGTTTAAAGTTTATATTCGTTCATATAGATACTGATTTGTACGATTCAATACTTAATAGTTTAAATTTCTTTTATCCCAGAATGGAGCAAGGTGGAATTATGATGATTCACGATGCTTTAACTGATGGTGGAAAAGAAGCTATAAAAGATTTTTTCCAGGATAAACCTGAAATTCCTATAGAATTAAATGGGTTACATGTAATGATTGTAAGGCAGTAGATAAAAATGAAAAAGAAACAAGCAGAAGAATTATTAGAATCATCAGATAAATGTTCAAGGTGTAAACATGGGAAAATGAAAATTATTGAAGGTTTTATCAATATTGGAAATTTCTTTTTAAGATGCGAGGAGTGTGGATATCAATATGATAATTAAAATTAAATGCCCAAACAATACCAAAACCGATCAAGGAGGTAAGAGATAAAATGGAAATGACAATTTGTAAGGAGTGCAAATATGAGTCAATAACATACAACGCTAAAAAGTGTCATAAATGCGGGGGAGATTTGGAAATAATTGCTGCAGAGGCACAATATTTAGCAAAAGACAACAATTCCCAAGGAGAGAAAAATGGATAAGAAGCGACGACCAAGTAAAAGAAATTCAATTAAAGAAAATAAAAAACATCCTTACAAAAAGACCAGAATACAAATTAAAAAATTACTAAGAGTTTTTGGAACATTCTTATTTATAGTTGCAATGGTTGGATTATTTTTATGGGGAATGGGAATATTTTAAATAAAAAAGTTTTTAGGTGGGTGGTTATTCATCCACCTCACCTATTAAAATAAAAAATAATTCTAAGCAATACTTGAACTCTCGCTTCCTCCGAAGTTATCTGAACTATTCGATCCTCCAAAACTCTTACCTTGTACTGAAACGCCTCCAAGTTTGGTAATAGCAAATACTAATACTCCTATTAGGACTAACAATAACAATGCAACTCCAATGATTGTTCCAACTACTGGGAATTGTGTACTTGTATTAACTGCTCCCTTAGTATAGTTGAAGATTAAATTATCCGCATCTATTTGTCCTTGTGCATCATAAGTAACTGTGTACGATACATTAACAAGTTCGTCACTAAACGCGTAAGCATCACTTGTACCTGTTACATTAATTCTTGTTCCACCTGTTGCCAAAGTATAGTTATCAGAGTTAAGAATATTTTCCTCTGTTCCATTCGTGGCATTAGTCATAATAATCGAGGATGGTACTATTGCTGCGTTAATTAAACCTTGTGCTCCTTCTGGAATATTACCAGTACTTCCATTTGTCAAATTAATCGTTTCCTGGGTGAAAGCAGCCGAAGTTCGTGAGATTCCAGTGTTCCCAACTAAGTTACCAAAAAGGATTATAAAAATCAATAACACAAGTGCTATGATTGCTACCCCTATTGTCCATGCCAGAACCGTTTTCATACCGCCCATTCCTCCTGAATTTTTACTCATATTTTATTTTTACCTCCATTTTCCTTTGTATTATAAGTTGGCGGACTTTCACCGCCATGTTTTTTTTCTAAAAAATAAATAAATAAATTAATTTACTAATTGGAAATTATCCGAAACTAGCATTGCTACCACTTGAGACTTTACTCAATTTAGTAATAGCGAACACCAATACACCGATAAGGATCAATAACAATAACGCAACTCCAATGATTGTTCCAACTACTGGGAATTGTGTACTTGTATTAACTGCTCCCTTAGTATAATTAGTTATGAGGTTTTGAGTATCGTTGTAACCTTGTGTACCAGTTGAAAATCCAACATTACCTGATAAATTTCCGAATAGGATAAGCATTATCAATAACACAAGTGCTATAATTGCTACTCCTATAACCCAGGCCAGAACAGTTTTCATACCGCCCATACCTCCAGAACTTTTAGCCATAGTTTACCACCTCCATTATGTTAGTCCATATATGGACTATTTTATAAAGGTAAGTTAACTTAATCATTTTTATTTAAAATAAGTTAACTATTAAGTTTTTCTATTCGTGAATAACCAAACCGCAATTATCACTATGCTAAAAACTAAGATATATATCATTATTTCTAATGATATGAATCCAACTATAGTTCCTAATACAGATAAAACCAAAGTAGAAAAACAAGCAACAGCCATTGAAGCAAGTAATGATTCTACAATCTTTTTTTCTTTTTCCCCAAAGTAAAGACTAAGTGTTATTATTAACCATATTGCACCAATTATCCAAATCCAAAAATAAGGATAAGAAGAATTTGGTAATGTAAGAATATCTCCAATAGTTGGATTGTTAGACAAACTCGATAAATCTGGATAAGATACCATTATGGAGAAATCACCCCTTTCCACCAAGCCCATATTCCAATTATTAAAAATACAATTAAAAATCCATTGATAAGACTTGCAACAATTGGACTAACTCCTAATATTGTCGTCGGTAATTTAATTAAAATATTCCATAATCCAATTGTCATAGTCCTAACGGTTCTTGCAGGATTTACAATTGGTGTAACTTGCCACACACCTAAATTTTCATTTGGAGTTATATTTTGGAATGTATTCAACGCTGTCTGTGAATTATCTTGAACACCTGTTAAGTTTGAAGATAAAAAACCATAAGATTCATTAATCAAAGTATTGTTCATTATTGATAATTGTACGTTATTATCTTCTTGTGTGGTAAGTATGAATGCCATTAATCCAAGTACTAAAAGTGCTAAAATTCCCATATTAATAAATATTCTTTTTAAGTCCATTTATCCAACTTCCTCCTTCTTTATTCTAGTGATGAATATTATTGCTGTAACTATTAACCAAATT
>Ga0114923_10002244_pt1 | contig 13155 bp, 9 predicted proteins | sample SumtaG_FD_89578 | JGI IMG/M metagenome (GOLD analysis project Ga0114923, IMG submission 89578) | Deep subsurface microbial communities from Indian Ocean to uncover new lineages of life (NeLLi) - Sumatra_00157 metaG | ecosystem: Environmental > Aquatic > Marine > Oceanic > Sediment | place: near... | reverse complement strand
CTCTCGGCCTGGCTTGGAAACGCAATGCAATCCAACGCCATCCATGAGCTCTACCGCCTTGAAGAGAAGATCAAACAAACAACCGACGAAAAAATCATTGGGGACTGGCGAAAATTACAGGCATCGGACCATTTTTATTATATGTGTACAAAATACTTTGCCGACGGCGATGTACATAAATATTTTAATCCCTACCACTCGCCCTACGACTCTTATATAAACTTTATGAATGTGTTGAATAATCTCAATGGTCGTTGTTCCAAACTGCCGCGGGGGGACGCATCTTCTCCCACATCAGAACAGAGCACAACGGAGTGCTTTCTTGGTGCGGGATCGCAAAATAAGAACCCACCTGATTTGCAACCCGCAGGTTAGGCGCTGTGATCTTCTTTGCTACTTGAAGCAATTCTGATTTTCAGCCTCCTGGAAATTTTGCAACAGGGCAAGGTGATACAAAAAAGAGATTTCTAACTGGACTTAGTTCACTGTGATAACGTTGTTTGAGGTAAGATAGTGTTAACATTGCAAAAAGCTAACAATGCAGCAACAGTATCGGTATCAACCGGCAATCAACCTATTGAGAATTTATTGGCCAAGGAATGGCTATTGACCAACGAACGCGGCAGCTACGCATCATCAACGATTGTAGGCTGTAATGCCAGAGCGTATCACGGCCTGCTCATCGGCTCGTTAAGGCCGCCAGTTAACAGGGTAATGGCGCTGGCCAATTGCCTGGAGATGGTGATATTCAAAGAACAGGTATTTAATCTTTCAACCTTTGAATTCGGCGACAAATTTGCGCCGGCAGGTTTTACGCTTCTAAAGCAATTCCGCCGGGATACCGGGGTGCATTTTGACTATGAGCTGAAAAACCTTAAACTGACTAAATCCGTATATCTTCTCCGCGATACAGATACGGTTGCGCTGGTTTATGATTTTACCGGCGTCCGAGAGCCGGCGAAATTCGTTTTGCGGCCATTTGTTGGCTTAAGAGACTACCACACACTGCAAAAATCTTACGCTCCATTAAGTTTGAGCCGGGTCGGTGATGGTGTGTTGATTCGCCATGATATACCGAACAGCTGTGAGTTGCTTTTGAACTGCCCATCCACGGACTTCGAGAAGGACCGGCAATGGTGGTTTAATTTCGTATATCGTAATGACAGAGAAAGAGGCCAGGATTTTACCGAAGATTTATGGACGCCCGGCTTTTTCAAGTGCTGGATAGATTCACCGACTAAAATTATCCTCTGGGCAAGCCTGAACCCGCCCAGGGCGGGCCATAATCCTGAGTCCGCCCATGGCGGAAATACTGATATTGACACAGTTCGCGAGGATTTGCGCAGAGGCCAGGAAAACATAAAACGTAAAGCAAATAGCATCAGACGCAGTACCCGAGCCTCAATGCGAGATTCGAGAATCGGCAATGGCAATGGAGTATTGAGATTTGAGACACTTTGTTCAGCCGCCGACCAATTTATTACAACTCGTGACGCTGGAGCCAAGAACCAAGCCGGGGGCCACGATAGACGGGTCACAATTTTAGCCGGCTATCCATGGTTTGCAGACTGGGGCAGAGACGCTTTTATAGCCTTGCCGGGCCTATTGCTCTCAACCGGCAGGTTTGACGAGGCAAAGTCGGTTCTGGTCACCTTTGCCGCAGCAGCCGACGAGGGTATGATTCCAAATCGCTTCGACGACAGGAGCGATACCGCTCACTTTAACAGCGTCGATGCTTCTTTTTGGTTTGTCAACGCAGCTTTTCGATACCTGGAAGCCAGCGGCGACTCAAAGACCTTCATGTGGGAGCTTATGCCGGCAATCCGCTGGATTATAGACTCTTACCATAAGGGCACGCGGTTCGGTATACACGCTGAGGCCGATGGGCTTATAACCGCAGGTAATGACGAAACGCAACTAACCTGGATGGATGCCAAATACGACGGCATTGCTTTTACACCCAGATGCGGAAAGGCGGTAGAGGTTAACGCCCTGTGGTACAATTGTCTTTGTCTTTTAGCTCAATTTTATGCCCGCCGACCCCTGCCGGCAACAAGCAGGGGTGTCATCCCCGAGAAAGCGGGGATAGAAAACGCAAAGCATTACAAATCTATGGCGGATAAAGCCCAGAGGAGTTTCTGTGAATTATTCTGGAACCAGAAACGCGGTTACCTAAACGATTGCATTTCACCCGATGGTTCGGTCGATGAAAGCCTTCGGCCGAACCAGATATTTGCAGTTTCACTCCCGTTTTCACCATTGTCAGGCGAGCAACAAAAGTCGGTAGTAGATGCGGTGCAAAAAGAGTTGCTGACACCTTACGGCCTGCGAACGCTAAATATTCAGGATACCCGCTACAAAGGCCAATACACAGGCCCACAGCAGCAGCGTGATGAGGCTTATCACCAGGGTACAGTTTGGCCATATCTGATCGGGGCATTTGTAGAAAGCTTCTTGAAGGTCAATGAATTCAGCCGAGAAAGCAGGCAAACGGCAGCTGAGTTTATCCAGCCTTTGTTGCAGCATCTAACCGAAGACGGCTGCCTCTGGAGTGTCTCAGAGATATTTGATGGCGATGCCCCCCATAAACCGAGAGGATGTATCGCTCAGGCCTGGAGCGTAGCCGAACTCATCAGGGCATATCAGTTGATAAACAGCTAACGTACGTCCTGCTCCGGCGGAGACCCTCCGGGCTACGGTGGGCTTCGCCGAGACGAGCGATGCGTACCGCGGGCACGAGATACACAATACGTAACAGGAAATAGTTCGGCTTCGCTGTAGTTGTTCTCCATCCCAAAAGAGCCGCTGAACATACGCCCAGTTATAATCGTTAATTTCTGAAGGAGGGAGTCTATTTTTTTGTTTTTCCCGCACTTCGGTAAAAAATGGTATAATCTATGCAGTAGATGTAAGAGAACCGGTTAGTGTTGGAGGATAGAACAATGAGAATTACCGGAACCATAAGCACAGTCACATTCATATTAATCCTTGCCTTTAGCTGCTTTTCCCAAACTTGTGCACGAGCAGACCCGAACTCGACGACAGCTCAAATAAAGCCCATTATGCAGAGAGCTCTCAGAATTGGAGCCCAAACGCAGCAGAAAACCGCTGAAACTTCTCAAGCAGCCAGACAACCATCAAGGCCGAGACCAAATTCTGTAAAAATGGCGAATTTCTACCTAAGGAACGGACAGCTCGTATTTGGAAAGCTGGTCTCGGAAGATAAAAACAAAGTCACCATTGAACAACTAACTGCAAGCAAGATTATTGTAACGACTTACAGTAGAAGAGAAATTGACCCGAGGACACTGCAGATCAAAAACGTACCCGAGTACAAATACTATATAGACCTCGCCGAATATTTTTCCAGCCAAACATGGGATTTCCGGGACGACCCTGACGATTTTATACAGGCAATCCGTTGCTACGAAAAAGCCAAGCAGGCAATAGCGGGAACTTCCCGGCTGGATAGCGAAAGAATCGAGCAAATAAATGAAGAAATAAAGAGGCTACAAGCAGACAGAGAAGTTTGGACAAGAGAAGTAGAATCGCGTGCCAAGCTAAAGAAACTGGAATTTGAGACTGAAGTTCAAACAAGGCTAAATGGACTTGAAGACAGGATTAATACAAGCAGCCAAAAGATTGATGAGAGTGCGGAACAACTCGATAACATTATAAGAGAGATACAAGATAACCGTCAGAGGCTCGAACAAAGTTTTTCAAGGATGGACCAAGACATACGCCGGCAATTAAACATACTGGCAAGCCAGGTCGAAGCCAATAGAAGGATAATCGACCCGTTTTACGGGTATCTCAGCCCTCGATATCCTTATAGGTACTACAATAGGCCAGGTTATTGATGTCAGTCTGATTAGTGCAAACCAACGAGACAAACCGATGCCCTGTCTGTGCTGCCTGCAGGGTGGTCCCAATCCACGTTGTAGCAGTAAAAGGCCACAAGCTTGTCGAAGACGCCATATTTCTTAGATTTTCGTCGAGTTAACTCGTCCTTCTTTACGAATGTCACTCCCTCCTTAGATGCTGAGGCATTTGCCATCTTTCAGCACTTTAATTCTTCCCGAATCAAACAGCCGTCACAGGGACAGAATGCGCGAATGTTCTCTTCAGGCGTGGCGGGCGGTACCTCACAGCCCGGCATTAAGATGAATTTGTCCCCGCCGGCCTTGAGACACTCCACCGCAGCTTTGGCAACATCTTCGGGGCTGCCCTGCAGTAAAACGGCCGAAGGGTCAAAATTGCCGCACAACGTAATCTCCGGACCGACAAGTTCTCTGGCCTGGTCAAGCGGAACCATCCAATCAACATCTATAATATCGGCACCGCTTTGGGCCATGTATGCAATATGATTCTTTATATTGCCGCAGATATGCAACTTGACGGCAGCACCGGCCTCGTGAATGGCCGCGAAGAGTTTTTGCTCCAGAGGCAAAATATATTCTTTATACATATCCGGTGCGATAAGACCTGCCACCGCGTCACCGATTCCAATCATGTCGGCCCCAGCCTTGATTTGGGCAAGGGCAAAGGAAATTTCGTTTTGGATGATAATCCGGCCTGCCTCGACGAATATTTCCGGCTTATCTATCAGGTCCAGCATTGCACTTTCGACGCCCCGCAAGTCTGCATACTCTGCCATTGGGCCTTCCGCCCAGCCTAATACGCTGTGGGTCAGTCCGGCCTGGGCGGCCATCTTCCGCACACTTTCAATCCGCTGCTTCGTTCGTTCTGCGTTTTCAATATCCAGCGGTCTTACCTTCGATATATCGGCGGGTGTCTTTATTAATACGTCTTTGGGCTTTCCGACGCCGTCGGCGGGATATTCAAATTCCATCCCATAGGCGGATGCTTCCCGCCAGGGGTCACTTATAGCGCTTGCCTGGTCGAGATTAAACGCCCTTGTAACCGCAAGCTGTGCCTCGGCCAGAACATCGCCATCGAGGTAATAGTCTCTGTAGGTTCTGCCAATGAAATTGGCTGACCAGGCCATAAAAATAGGGGTAACAGCGGGACGGTCGTAAGAAGCGCCGTTTAGAATTGCATAAATTCGCTCTTTCGAAGTCATAAATCAGCTCGATGAACCGGTTTTCTTATCGTTTCGGCCCTGGATTTTCGCGCTTTGGCCGATAAGTCCTATCGCCGGGCTAAATGCTCGATTTGGAGGATTTTAAGTGATAAAGACCGAAGATTCACGCCCTTTTTCCAACCTTTTCAACTCACAAAACTACAAATTAAAGAAATGAGCTTGAGATTGCTGCTGATTCTGATAAAATGCTGAGTCCGTGAAATTTATAGGCGACTCGTACTTCGCAGCGACCCATCCTCCGCAGTAGCTCTGCTACGGAGGGCCGAAGCGCTGCTTCGCAGTGGTTGCCTGTCAATATCGCAGGCCAGATAAAGGATCCGTTAATAGCCAAATATAGGGAGGATTATGATTATGGCAAGAGTAGGAATTGTTGGATTCGGGTTCATGGGGCAGATGCACTACAAGTGCTGGAAGGCCATCGAAGGTGCGCAGGTTGCTGCCGTGTGCGATGTAAATCCCAACATAGAGGAAGACACCAAGAAAGCGGTCGGAAACATCGGAGACAGGGACGAGGCAATCGATTTTGGCAGCTTCGAGTTATACACGGATCTCGACAAGATGCTCAAGGACGCCAAACTGGATGCGGTTTCGATCACGCTGCCGACTTATCTGCACGCCGACTGCACGATAAAGGCGCTCGCCGCCGGAGTTAATGTCATGTGCGAGAAGCCGATGGCCCTTAACGTCGAAGACTGCGACCGGATGATAGCAGAGGCGAAGCGCAGCGGAAAGGTTTTACAAATCGGACACTGCGTGCGATTCTGGCCGGAATACGCCAAAACCAAACAGCTAATCGACAGCGGCAAGTACGGCAAAGTCATTGCAGCGACGTTCCAACGCCTCAGCGCGACTCCAACGTGGACAAAAGACAATTGGTGTATGGATGAAGAACGCAGCGGAGGAGCGGCCCTGGACCTGCATATTCACGACACGGATTATGTGCAGTATCTGTTCGGGATTCCGCGTGCGGTTTGCAGCTCCGGGGCAAAAGGTCCGGGCGGAATCCTGGCACACATAGTTACACAGTATTTTTATGACGATGATAAAGCGGTGACCGCAGAGGGCGGCTGCGCAATGATGCCGGCGTTCGAGTTTGAGATGAGTTTTAACATTGTGATGGAAAAAGCAACGATTCTTTACGACCTGACGCGGAAGCCGATGTTTAAGGTTTGCCCGGCCGAGGGAGAAGTTTTCACGCCGGAAGTAGAGAAAGGCGACGGCTGGTTCCTGCAGATAGCCCATTTTGCAAAAGCGATAAGCGGAGAGAAAGTCGAGGCCATAACGACGCTGGAGCAGTCGCGGAATTCGGTTAGAATCGTCGGGATCGAAAAGGAGTCGGCGAAAAAGAAGGAAATAGTATCGATTAACTGAGCAAGAAAAAGGAATTAAGTGGGAGAATGGCACAATGAAATGTAAAGATTGGCCGGTTGGGATTTGTAGTTGGTCGTTGCAGACGGATGTCGCGGGTGTGGCCGAAGCGATGAACAAAATTGGGATTGAGCATGTGCATCTGGGGGTCAGAGCTGCGTTAGAGGAAAAAGGAGACGATTTCTTAGCCGCGGTCCAGAAGCAAACATGGACGGTAAGCAGCACGATGATAGATTTCCCGCAGGAAGATTATTCGACGCTGGAGAGCATAAAAGTAACCGGCGGCATCGCACCGGACGAGCACTGGGAGCGGAGCCGCGAACTGTTTATAGGGGCGGTTGGGGTGACAGTCAAGCTGGGGGTGAGGTACATCGCGATGCACGCTGGGTTTGTCGATGAAAGTGATGTAGCATACGCCAAGAAATTTTACGACCGGATCAGATCTCTGGCCGATGCAGCAGGCGAGAAGGATGTTATGCTGCTGCTGGAGACCGGTCAGGAGACGGCCGAAGAGCTGCGGCACTTCCTGGAAGAATTGAATCATCCGGCGATAGGAGTCAATTTTGACCCTGCTAATATGATTCTTTACGACAAGGGCGTCCCGACAGAAGCTATACGGGTGCTGGCGCCGTGGGTGAAGCACATTCACATTAAGGATGCGATTCGCACGAAGCAGCACGGCACATGGGGTCTGGAGGTCCCCTGGGGCGACGGCGAAGTGGGGACCGAGGCGTTTTTGAATGTGCTCAAAGAAATCGGCTTTGATGGAGTTCTGGCTATCGAGCGTGAAGGTGGCGACGACAAGTTCTCAGATATCAAGCTGGCTGCGGAGCGCCTCAGTAGTTTTGGGCAATGAACCCGTTGGAAGTTCAGATTCCGGTGACACAAACGTGAACTTTAGTTAAGGAGAACGAAATGGAATGGAAACTGTACCTCGCTCTGAGCTTTGCGATGTTTATGGAGTACGCGATCTGGGGCGCCTGGATGCCCGTACTGGCCGCACGACTTCTGGGACCGCTGAAAATGAGCGGCAAGCAAACAGGCTGGATTTACGCCACACTGCCATTAGCCTGTATCTTTATGCCATTGGTGTCCGGGCAGCTCGCAGACCAGTATGTGAACACTGAGATAATCCTTGCCATTGCTCACTTAATCGGCGCAGCTCTAATGTTCATCGCAGTGCGCAAAACAACTTTCAAAGGCCTTTTTGTGGTCATGTTTCTTTACTGCCTGTGCTTTGCCGCCACGCTGCCGCTGGTCAATTCCATAATGTTTCACCACCTGGCGAAAAACAACCTCGACACCGGCCACTCGAAGTGGATCTTCTTCTGGGCGCCTGCCGCCTGGGCGCTTATCGGCTATTTTCTCACCGGTTGGCGGTGGAAGTTCAAAACCGGAGAACAGGGCCGCGACTGCCTCTACCTTGCAGCTATTCTCTCGGTAATAATGGGTATCGGATGCTTCCTGTTGCCCAATACGCCACCGGCGAAAGCCGGCACCGCCCCAATACTCCAGGCAATGAGTATGCTCGGTGATTCTAACTTCCTCGTCTTTATTGCCGTCTCAATGGTCTTCTTCGGCCTTATGCAATTCTATTTTCTCGGCACCGCTCAATTTATGCAGGATATGGGAATACCGAGCCAAAACGTACCCGCATCAATGGCCATCGCACAGGGCGTACAGGCAATTGCCACCATCGTCCTCATGACCTTATTGCTCGAAAAACTCGGAACAAAATGGACCTTGATCGTGGGCGCAACGTTCTGGCTGCTGTTGTACATAGTCTACATACAGGAAAAGCCACGATGGCTGATTGTCGTTTCCCAATCGTTCCACGGCCTGGCATACGTACTCTTTGTCATCGTCGGCCAGATATTTGCAGACAAACTGGCGTCAGATGAAATACGAGCTTCTATGCAGTCCCTGCTTTTTGCCGCCACGACAGGCATCGGCTTGTTCCTCGGAACCCAGTTCGCCGGCTTCATAATGGACAAATTCAGAAAAGAAGGCAAGTTCCAGTGGCGCCAGATTTTCATGGTGCCGGGCGCGATAGCACTCGTGTGCATTTTGGTGTTTGTATTTTTCTTAAAAGGTTAAGTGGGGAGAAACATTAGGCTGGGATTTATAAAGGGTCGTGATTAAGGATTACTGACGGCAGAGGAAAGTTTTTATACTGAAAATTCCTCAGCAGCAGGCTGACTTCGCGGCTTGAATTGCCATAGCGGCTGTTAATCTTTGGGCAGCTACCGGGCTAACTTCGATGCGTGTTCTCCAGGCATTGTAAGCAATCAGTCAGTTTATTTACCAATAAAAAGCCCTCACAAAGCCCGAGCTTGGCCTTTTTCGATGCCTTCTGATAAGAAGGCGGCAAATACCGATATCATTAAGCAAATCGCAAATACAATAGTGCTCTTCTTGGTCACACCCCTGGGAACGGGGGAAGCCTTCGGCCTTTCTGTAACAGGGGCACTTACAGATATTCTATTCTCTATTTTCTTGATGTACGAGCTCAAATAGTCTTTAAGCTCCTTGTCTTTATAACCATCCACTAAATCAATCAAAAACGAGTGGAAATGCTGAATTGTATAGTGAGAGGATGTATTCTTCTTTAACTCGGCTAACAGCTTTCCGTTCAGGGTTAACAGGTCCTTATAATAGGTGTATTTTTCCTCATTTGCTGCAACTTGCCCTTCAAGCTCTATAATCTTTGACTCTGTTGCCTGTATCTGATATTCCAAAGGCAGGTATTCGCTTCTGTCGCTGACATCGAACTGCAGTGTAACATTGCCTTCGTTTTTATCTAAAGCTCCAATTTTTATGTTTTTAAGCTTTGCCAAAACTGCTTTGTTTGTTCTTAAGACAAGCTCCAAGTCAAATCTGTTTTTTTCGATGCTCGCCATCTCGGCTTTGTATCCTCTTAGAGTATTAATTATCCCCTCTTCTGCCGAATACACCGGGATTACATTTTCAATGTTATCTCTTATCACTAACGATATCTCACGGATATCCTTTTTGGGTCCTGCAACCATAGTCACCTTGAGCAATTGAGCTTTTAATTGCCGAATCCGTTCCAATTTATCTGGATCCGCCGCTTCTACTTTTACTCTGAAAAGACCCATATATGGTGGCAAAACTTCAAAACTCACAAGCTGCCTCAAGTCTTCCCTTGTTCCGGCCGTGCTTATCAGCTTAGCATACTTGTTGAGGCCGTTTGCCTCTAATTTAGTTACAATCCTATCCATATTTTCAGCGTCGTAAAACCTATAGATACATTGGTCTTCAACATCATAGATACCTTGGTCTTTAACATCATAGAAACCCTGGTCTTTAACATCATAAACATAGGTTATTGTGTAGTTTCTCGACGAAAAGAAAAGGATTAGGCCAACAACAAGCGCCGGCAATACCGAGCCAAGAACAATGAGGTACTTACGTTTCCAAAGAACTCTGAAATAATCTATCAGATATATTTCGTCTTCGTAGGTGTTCGCTTCGGCCTGAACATTCGTTGGAACTGATTGGCTGTTTGGAACGCCGCTTTGTGAATTTGTCATCTTATCAATCTTCCGCCAGAATCGTAAAAGGACACAGAGCCCCCCAAAACCGGATATTACGCAATTCCTGTTGTTTCTCCGGGCTATTTCTTATTCCCGGATTACTTTTCTCAGGCAATCCGGACTTGGATAGTAGCGTCTCGGTAATCAGCGGTCAAGCTTTTTTAGATAATTTACGAACAAGCTATCTGATGCTTTGTTAAAAATAGCGATGGTTTATTTTCTCCTCCGCCGTCTTCGGTTCGCCGGATAGCTTTAGGGTCTCTTTGCGGAATTGTCTTTCTCTTTTTCCAGATGTTGAGCGACTTGTTTTAGCTGTTCGCTTATCTCTTTGTTTTGTCGCAGGAGTTCTTTAACAAGCTCCGGTTCATAGCGGCCCCCAGACTTATCCGGGCTTTCTCTTTTCTTCCCGAAGAATCCTTTACTACCTTTTAATTCTTAATCGACCCGGCATTTCGGCCTTGTCAAAAACCCATGGTTTCTACAGGATTTTAGCCAAAAGGCAATATTTTGCTCTTTTTACCTTGATTTGCAGCGTGAAAAGGGTATAATCATCGTAGCGGCTCTGGTAGCTCCCAAGGTGCTGAAAGGAGAAGGGTATGCAATTCCTTTTAGCTGGGTTTCTACAGGTCTTACAGCGGTATCACTCGGCATAAGGTACGCCATAAATACCCGCAAGACATAGAAACATTGGTTCTTACAGGTGAACATTATCATATTAGCAAGAAGCTATTTCACTTTTTGGTTAACTTGGCGAAAACTTGTACCGATATTACATTTGAAATCAGGGGAGATTGTACCGGCTTAAACGGGACAGCTAAAATGAGGATTGAAAATCTATCGGACGTTCTTCTTCTCGTTGTTTCGCCTAAAAGATGCGAAAGGAGATATCCAATGAAAAAATTACTGAATATTTCGCTTCTCTTGCTGGTGCTTGGTTTGTCTGGTCCCTTCGGTTGCAAGAGCATCATCGGTTCTCGTGAGACTGAGCCGGAAGAACCAGACCTCATGGAAAGACTTTTTAGGGACGAAGGGTTTTTTGAGAACCAGTATCCCCAACCCACAATTGCCGCCCCTCCAGTAGAAGAAGCGCCTGCTTTTGTCGAGCTAGAGCCGACGGTTATAATTCAGCCCACTCCGCATATAATCTCAAGGACTTATCCGTGCGCAGAATGTGGGACTATTCAGATGGACAAGGTCATGCCAAAGGAAGTTGTGTTAAACCAGCCGTTCGATTACTCTATCAACGTCACAAATCTAACAAGCATGATGCTGACCGATGTTGTGATAACCGAAAACCTTCCAGACAATTTCCAATTCACGGGCGCCATTCCAACAGCGCAAAAAAACGCGAACAATCTCAGGTGGGAAATGTATTCGCTTGAGCCAAAAGCCAGCAGGCAAATCATAATTTCCGGCATTGCTATCGACACCGGCCGTCTACAACATTACACAACCGCTATGGCCAACACCGTTCCAGCCTGTACAAGCGTGGAAGTTGTCCAGCCCAAGTTGGAGCTGACGATGACTGCGCCGGCCAAGGTTTTTCCATGCGACCCGATTCCAATAATATTTGTGGTGTCCAACTCAGGAACAGGGTCCATCCACGACGTCAAAATCGTAGATGCCCTTCCTGCAGGGCTACGGGCTTCTGACGGCACGAGCGAACTTGTATTTGATGCAGGTACCTTGACGACAGGTCAGTCGCGGCAATTCTTGGCCAAGCTCCAGCCCGCCAAAACCGGCAGATATGTTAATAGGGCCGTGGCCAGCTCGGCCAACGGTCTGAAGGCAAGCTCGGCGGCAGCCACAATGATTGTAGGCCAACCTGTGCTGGCAATCAAGAGGATCGGCTCTGAACGTTGGTACCTCGGCCGATTAGCCACCTATGAAATAACGGTTACCAATACGGGAAACCTACCGGCGAAAAATACCGTTATAGAAGATGTCATTCCCCCGGGAGTAACTTTTGTAGAGGCAACTGCGGAAGGAAGGCTTTCCGGATCAACGTTAACCTGGGAGCTGGGTATTCTTGCACCTAACGCTTCGAAAACAGTAAGTGTATCCTGCATGCCAATAAAAGAAGGTCCGCTGATGAATATCGCAACTGCAACTGCCTACTGTGCAAAGCCTGCAACTGTTTCGGCGAAGATCTCAGCCGCTGGAATACCCGGGGTACTGCTGGAAGTCATCGACATCGAGGACCCGATCATCATAGGCAACCTCGTGACATACGTGATTACGGTAACAAATCAGGGCTCCGCACATAGCACGAACATCCGTATTGCCTGCGTTCTGGAAGATAACGTTCGATACGTTTCGTCAGCCGGCACAAGTCCCGGCCAGATAAAGGGCAACACGGTGAGATTTGCTCCGTTAGGCATTCTTCCGCCAAAGGCCAAGGCGACCTGGCGTGTGGTTGCCACAGCCGTAGAGCCGGGAGATGTACGCTGTAAAGTCACTTTGAATTCCGATCAGCTTACTCGTCCTGTTGAAGAAACCGAAGCTACATATCTGTACGATTAGTTATGGTGGTAAAATACAGCACCACGACGGTGTTTGCGTCGTAGTGCCCTGCTGAAAATCCATTAGTTTCTAAGGTTCTGGCACGCCTGTCTTTATCATTTTCGTCCGGGCAGTTCCCATCGGCGTTACCCGCCTGCGCGGGCGCAGGCCTTGCGGAGACAAACTTATCTCTGTGAAAGCAGAGCTAAGCTTTCAGGAAATGGAAAATGAGAATGGCTTGAAGGAAAAGTCTTGCCTTACTCTGCCACAAAAGTTAGAATTTTACAAACGGTAGCTATCGGCAAGATAGATACTATGTGGGGACCCTGAGAGGTCGCAAAACGGGGACCCCTTTGTATTGGAGCTAAAACAAAAATGCAAATTCAGCTTGAGTTCCAAACCTTAATCGACCTTTTTAATAAGTCCCTCAGCAGGGTCAAACCGTTAGATAAGGAATGCCTGGAAATCATCAGAACAGAACGAGAAGAAAAGCTCACCTTCGAACAGTTAAAAACAAAGGCACAAGACTTTGCGTTGTGGCTTATTCGAGCCAGAGACATCAGAATAAAAGACAAAGTGGCGATATTAGGCAAAAACCGCGCGGACTGGGACGTAGCTCTTTGG
>Ga0114923_10002243_pt1 | contig 13156 bp, 9 predicted proteins | sample SumtaG_FD_89578 | JGI IMG/M metagenome (GOLD analysis project Ga0114923, IMG submission 89578) | Deep subsurface microbial communities from Indian Ocean to uncover new lineages of life (NeLLi) - Sumatra_00157 metaG | ecosystem: Environmental > Aquatic > Marine > Oceanic > Sediment | place: near... | reverse complement strand
TAGCATGGAAATTTTTTTGAATTAAAATTATGCAAATAGGGCGTCGGACTTCTAATCCGAAAGTCGCAGGTTCGAATCCTGCTAGGTCCGCTAATTTTCTATATTTTAAAAGATATTTCTGATTTCGGAAAAATATACATCTCTGTCCTCCCATATTAAGTAATTTCATCCAAGAACTTCGTCAAATTCTTAGGTATAATTTAATAAAACCTTAATATATCTCTTTTATTAAACAATTTTGCTTTAATAATCTTAAGTATTTCTAAAATTTAGTTCCACTAATTTTTAAAAATTGAGAATAATATATATTATGCTATTAAGGATTGCTTATGATAAAAAGACGTGATTTTTTCCACCAAAGAATAAAATACTCTTTCAATTGGAATCAAAAACATTTTAAAGAAAAATTAGGATTGAATCATGAAAATGAGGAATTAAAAAGAATGGAAGAATTTTTTAAAATGGTATATCAAGGAACAATCCCTAATAAATTATTTAATTCAAGAGAAATTCAAAGAATTTCTAAATTTAAGATTAGAGGACTGAAGGCTGCTTTTCTTAATAGTTTTAGTAAAAAGTTAATAAGGTCTGGAAAAATTAAAAAATATGATTCCAACTCTAAACTCCCAAATTATGCACGAAAAGTGTTTGAAAATTTTCAAAAGAATCAATTAAATAAAATCCCGGGGCATGATCCTATTTTAAAAAACATTTTAATAAGAGACCAAGATTCTATAGCTATTGAAGTGCCCATTTGGAATAAAATAAATAATGAATACATTACAGGTCACATAGATTTAGTTCAAATTAATGAGAATGTTATAAAAATAGTTGATTACAAACCTGAAGGAAATTTCTTATATTCACTACCTCAAGTTGCAACCTATGGCTTTTTATTTAAAAAAATACTCAATGTAAATGATTTAAAATGTCTAACTTTTAATAAAAAAGAAGTCTGGGAATACGATCCAGATATTTTAATAACAGATATTAAACAATATTTAATTTCTCAGAAAATAAAGGAAAGAATTTGGGAAAAGTTTTTATAATCCTGGATCTTATTTTTTCTTTTTTATCTGTTCAGATGTTACAATCTCTTCATCTGTTTTTATATATCCTTTAAAAACCAAATAACTCAAGAACATTGCAATTCCTGCAGTTAAGACCCCAAAACTAGCAATTATCGTTCCATTATATCTCAAATGTCGTAGTAACAATGCAATCCCTAACCCAGAAAATGATATGAAAATAATATTAATCCTAGAATCATCTGTGATAAGAAATTGCTTAAATTCTCTAATGTTTTCTTTAATTTTGCCATTTTTAATGAACTTTAATGATATAATAAGTCTAAGTCTGTAATAAATTAAATAAGGATACTTAAAATAATTTTGTTATTTTTTTTTAATATCACAAATATGGTTCAGAAATTAGAATATAATGGTTTACATTCAATTTGTATTAATTTATAAAATATTTTTTTTTCAAATTCTAAAAAATATTACCTTTTCTTTTTAAATTTGGAATATAACGCCTTGTCTAATATACGACCGATTCTTGTGGCAATTTGTTTGGCTATTTCAAATCTCTCCCCCTCAAGAATATTGTCTATTTCTTCCGGAGATGGTTTATGTCCTAATCTTTTCTCTAGTAAGTTCTCAATGATAGTAAGTACTGTATTATGTAATTTATCATGCTTGGGTAATTTTATATCAGTAGCATGAGACTTCATTTTTTCAATTGCAAAATGAAAATATTCAATTACTAAATCAAGGAAGTTTCCTTTTAATTCACTATGGAGCTTTATATTATCCGTAGCTGTTTTAGTGTCCTTTTCCTGCCAGTATAATTGATTTGGATTAATACCTGGGCTATTGATTCTCATTAGGGACGAGGTTATTCTTCTTTCAATCCAATTAAGCGTACTAATTTCTTGTTGTTTACGAATTTCTTTTCTTTTAATTTCTTTAACTTTTTCTTTTGATTCAATTATCTTCTTTATTTTTAATTTACGTAATTCCTCAAAATGTTCAAATCTTTTTATTAAATCGTAAGCAACACAGTAAGATACTGGAGATAAGTTGTCATGTCCTAACTTTAGCGGTTTTATATTTTCATATATTGGGCTATTATTATCCTTTAATTCCTTTATCCCTTCTTTTAATGATTTATCGGTCAGTCGAGCTAAAATAAATCCGTTAATGAGAAAGGGTTCGGTTATTGCATTGGTAATATTAACTAAATCTTGTTGTCGCTTTATTATTCGATCGATAATCAATTCTTCTAATTTTACCCAAACCCATTGTTCTGAATCTGTTATCCCATACATTTTTTTCAAACCCAAAAGATATAGTGCTTTCTCATTGGAGATTTTAAGATAAAATTCTATAATCCGGCTGATTTGTCTTACGATTTTTGAAAAGATATAATAAAAAATATCACGAGCCAAATTTGTTATAATCTCATTAAAATTTAAAATTAGTAATATCTGTGAATAATTTTTTAGATTTAAGTCGTGTATAAAGACTTTATCTATTATTTTTTTTTTTTTAATATATTCTTGGTAATCTCCTTTTGCATATCCCGGTTTCTCTTCTTTAAATTTTCCTATTTCGCTGAGTGATATTAGGTCAAATTTATCTATGTTATATCGAATCATATTTTGGTTAACTTTTTCCGCTATATCATCATCTATATTGATTAAATGTAACACATCAAAGATTCCATATTTATTCAAGTTATAAATCGTTTCATCAAAACTATTCTCATTCATACTTTCTAAAAAATAAACAAAATCATTAGGATTTGTTTTAAGTTGTTGGACAATTTTAGATTTTACAAAACCTAATATATTTTTTTCAAATTGATTAAAATTTATTTTCTCTTCAAGGGCAAGATTAATTTTTTCTATCAATTCTCTTTTTGTTTGATTTGATTCTAAAAAAACTTTTAATCCTGAAAGAGATACAGGAAAACGATTAAGATTATAATCTAATAATCTACGTTTTATCATTCTAACAGGCATATTTTCCATTTGTAGCTCTTTATAAGATTTAAATTCGAAATCTTTTTGTACTTTCTTAATCATTCGATTCAATGTGGATAATTCAATAAATTTATCTTCTTTTTCTTCAATAATTAATTTCTTCTCAATTTCCAGTGATAAATTTTTAAAAGCAGATCCTTCTTCTAATATCTCCATTTTTATTTCATCAGTAAGACCAACCATATCGCCAATTAAATCGTAAAAATAAAAAGGAGGATACTTTAGTACAATTTCTATTAGATTCTTTTCAATTCGTTCTTCAATTTTTGCAATAATTTCCTTTTTTTCCTTATCTTTTAGTTTTTCATCCCTTTCATCTATTAAGAAAGAAATTATCATATCCTCCAAATTAATTAACCTAAGTAACATGTCAATTTCTAAATTTAATGAATCTCTTAACAGGACCTCGACTTCTTCTAATAGCGTTTTTTTTTCCAAGATTTCTAAGTTCTTAGTAGAATCGATGGTATTTTGGTCTGTCTCAGATAATTCCTCGACTCTTATTCCTAAATTATGATACAAATGAATAACTGCTGTCGCGATCAGCAAATTTTTAAGAGTCGTATCCTGGCTGCTTAGCTCAAATATTTTTTCTCTATCTGCATCTCTTTTAAAATGAGAGATTATCAAATCCACGGTTTGATAAAACCTTTTTGTACTCTCTATTGCTGTTGTTTTTCTCTTTACTCCAATAATCATAGGTTTTTTATCCACTCTCTATAAACTTCTTGAAAATTATCTGCTAAATCTATTTTTAAATTATTATGCCAAAATTTAAAATTAAATACGTGATAAAAATCCGATTTAAATAGTTGACGTTCATCATTTGTTAGTTCATGTTTTAGAATTAATGATAATGGTCGAGGGATTAATTTTGAAAAATATTTTAGCTCCATTTCTTTTAAATAATTGTAGAATGAATTGTCATTAGTTACATTAAGAAAATTAATCGGAATTTGCTCTTCTAATTTAAAGTCTAATGAATTAATTTCCTTTTCTACTATATTCTTAATGTATTTCGGAAATTCATTTTTTATTTCATTAACAAATCCATATTGTTCTAAAAAATCAAGTAAATAACTTTTTTCTGTTTCATTTGATATATGTGTTATATATTTATCTAGGAAATTTATAAAGTTCTCAGGTTTCTGTTCTTGTGTTTCTCTTTCTTCAAAATAAGTGGTAAAGTCATCGTAAATTTCTTTTAAATTCAATTTTCTTTGTTCCTTTAAATTAAAAAATTTTTTAGCATAATCTTTTATCCATTCTAAAATATATGTTTTCCATGATAATTGAATCCCTCCTATACGTTTTTCTAAAAAACGATGAAAGGTATTAGCAAAAGTAACCGGGTCGGAGATTTTTTCATCTGGTTGTTCCTTTAAAAATCGATTAATTGTCGAATATCTCAAAAGATAACTCAATAAAAAGTGTAGTTCTGCTGAAAAAGATTTAAATTTTTTTATATGATCGTTAATTACTTTTGAATCTTTTTTCATTAAGGCTTCAGCAAAAAAAACCAAATCACTAATAGATAAATCTATTTTTTCAAAAAATACAGCACTATTTCTTTTCACTAAGTTTTTAAATTCTGTTATCAAATTTTCTTCATTAAATATCAGGCTTTTTGATAAAATAATAGGATTTATTTCAATTTGATTTAATAAAAAGACAGTGAATTTTTCTACGATTTTATTCCCTAATACTTTGGCCGATTTTTGTTCTAAATCGAACTTTTCTTTCAATTTTTCTATAAATTCCGCTGTTAAGGTTTTTAATCTTCGAAGAGATAAAAATTTCGGTAAGGATTTCTTAATTACTATTAAACTGTTTCGAACAATTTCTGAAAAGTAAAGTACTGTAGAGTTCAAATCAATCGCTCTTAGATTTTCCTTCGGAATTAGTGAAATCCGCATAAAATTAATCATAATATTACATATCTCATTATAAGCATAATTTTCTAATTGTCCTTTTTGTGTAATAAATTCTCTGTACTTTTCTAAAAGTTCAGCGATATCCCCCACTTCTCCTGTACTTAGAAAATCTTTAGAGTATTCTAAAAATTTTTTAGAAAGACTTTCTATTTCATATAAAACTTTCTCAATCTCAGAAATTAATATTCTAGCAGTATTTATTTCTTTAACTTTTCTTATTTTGTCTTCAATTTTATTAAAGAAATACAAGATAAGCTCTTCTTGAGATTCATCAATAGTTCCCGTGTTTACCAAATTTATAAGATTGCTTCCAAGTTTAAGAGTATTTTCAATAACAAAATTAGCACTTGGTTCAGAAATTAAAAATTTGAGATGTTCAATAGCGGATTGACCTTCAAAGGGAGTTTTTACTCTTTCAAGTTTAGGATTTAGAATTTTAATTTCATAAGGTCTTTTATACCATAAAATTTCTACTTGTGATCTTATTTTAGCAGATTTATTTAGCATTTCTTTTTCTGTGGGAAGAGACATGCTTAGACCAATCAATTTTTTATTCCATTTATCTTCAATCAATTCTCCATAAAGTTTCTGATTGAAACGAGAAGCAAAATTATCTAAGACCTCTGCTTTTTCTAAATTTTCTAGATCTGGGCGATCAACAAATTCCTCAACTTCATAAAATAATTTACTTATATTATTCAAACTCTCTCTCGATTTATGCATGTTTATATATCCTGTCTCAGGTTTTAAAGCAAGAAGTAAGCTTTCGCAATCCTTATATTTCCCTGGAATAAATATCATTGATTTCGGATAAATATTGACCCCTGATTGATCGTCAATATTATATAATTCAAATTCTATTGAAAATACTTCTGAGCCGGTATAATCTCTTATCATTGCATTATACATTCTAAAGAATTTAACAACGGAAATCGAAAGATCATTCATTTTTTTTCGTGTTAATTTCCCTGGACCTATTACATCACCAACAATTATATCATTAGGAGAGGAATATCCGAATATCAATGAAAACTGATAATTAATAGATTCTCGAGTAGTTATCATAATTATGTCCTAATTATAGTTTTTAAAATTTTAATAAATACCATTATTGTAATAAATAACCAGCTCAACGCTAATGGTAACTTAAGAATTATCTTTAAATCTTAATATAAAATTCAAGCTATATAATTTTAATGGTTTTTTAAACGATTAAAAAATTCTTTTCCTAATCTAAAAAATAATAAAAATATAAATAATTAAATACTTATTACCAAAATAATAAATATTTTGGTTAAACATTCTTAAAGATTTTTTTAACCAAATAAGCATAAAGAGATTGATCAAGATTGCAGTTTGGCTCGGATTTGGGAATTAGGCAAGAGGATATTGAGAAAATTAGTCCTCAAATAACATTTATCACATCAAATGCAGACATTGAAGCAATAGCACTAGTTTCTCAAGAGGGATATCAAATCGCGTTTAGTGCCCTTCCACAGTACCATGTAGACGGTGATCAATTCTGTGGACTTGCAAGTGCCCTTCTTATGACAGGAAGGTCAACAATACAATCTCTTTTTCAGGAAGATTTAAGTGAGATCATTGTAAGAGCTCAAGATGGGTATATAGTTATTACTAACGCCGGAAGATTAGTTATAGTATGTGCTGGCACGATCATTGATACTCTTATGAAAACAGTTAAAGTCACGAGAATTGCAGCAGAAAACTTAGCTAAAATTTTTGAAGGGAGATAAAAATAATTAAATTTTTAAACGTTAATATATAAATAAAAATATAATTAGTTCTATTATAAAGATGATTTAAATATATGGCAGCTGTTAAAAATTTAGCTTGGCGTTGGCAGTGGCCTTGGCGTTGGCAGTAACGCCCTTTTCATTGGATAAATCATATTTTAATTTTCTCATTTTTAATACTTTTGTAAATATTTCAAAGTATTTGCGTTAATTTTTATTGAATTCCAATATTAAAACGATACACATGTAAAATGTGAAAAAACATTCAAAGGTTAAAAAAATGGTAGATTATTTTAATTCAAGAATAATGTTAGATGCAAATGAACTTCCAAAAGAATGGATAAATATAATACCTGATTTGCCCACACCAATGACACCATTAGTCAATCCGATGGACGGTAAACCCGCCCCTCCAGAGATGGCTTTTGCAATCTTCCCTAAGGAATGTGTTCTGCAAGAAGTTTCTCAAGAACCTACAATTCCAATACCACAAGAAATAAGAGAAATCTTCGTGAGAACTTATAGACCCAGTCCTCTGCACCGCGCTTTAGGTTTAGAGAAAAAACTAGGGATAGAAGGAGATGACATTAAAATCTTCTTTAAGAATGAATCAAATTCTCCTACGGGTTCTCATAAACCTAATACGGCTATTGCTCAAGCATACTACGCGAAAAAAGACGGACTTGAAGAACTAGTCACTGAAACAGGAGCGGGTCAATGGGGGTCTGGATTAGCATATGGATGTAGTTTATTTGATATAAAATGTACAGTCTATATGGTAAGAGCAAGTTTCCTTCAAAAACCTGGTAGAAAAATATTAATGCGGACATTTGATGCTGAAGTACATGCAAGCCCTTCAAGATTTACAGAATCTGGAAAAAGTTTCATCGAAAAAGACCCAGAACATCCGGGAAGTCTAGGGATAGCTATCTCTGAGGCAGTGGAACATAGTATGAGAAGTGATAAGATCAGATATTCTCTTGGTAGTGTTGTTAATTTTGTTCTTCTACACCAAACTATTATTGGACAGGAAGCTAATTTGCAATTAGCAAAGGTAGGGATAGATAAACCCGATATTGTTATTGGAGGAATGGGGGGAGGCTCTAATTTTGCAGGTTTGATGATACCTTTTGCTCGGGATAAAATACTCGGAACTCATCCAGATATAGAGATAATTGGTGTAGAACCCAGAGCTTGTCCTAGTGTATCTAAAGGAGAATATCGATGGGATTTTGGCGATACATCTATGAAAGGGCCAATTGTAAAAATGCACACCCTTGGACATACTTTCATTCCCCATCCAATACATGCAGGAGGATTAAGATATCATGGGATGGCTCCAATAGTATCAATTTTGCATAATAACAACATACTTTCCGCTGTCATGCATCATCAAACAGAAATAATAGAAGCTGGACTTCAATTTGCTCATGCAGAAGGAATCCTTCCAGCACCTGAAACAGCGCATGCAATAAAAGAAACAATTGATCAAGCTTTAAAAGCAAAAGAAAACAATGAGAAGAAAGTAATTTTGTTCAATTTCAGTGGTCATGGCTTTTTCGATTTATTGGCATATAAAGAATATATGACTGGTGATTTGCAGGATTACGAATTACCTAGTGAAGATATCAAAAAAGCACTATCATCTCCTGAAATGCCGAATATTGATGAAAGTACGTGGTAAAATTCATTTTTTTTTTTTTTAAAATAATTTGCAAGTTCTCCCGAAGAAAATTTTAAAATTATATGGATCTTTTAAATATTAAAATTTCAAGAGTTTGTTACTTATTGAACTTAATTTCGATTATTTTTATTTGCTTCTTGTACTTTTATGGAGCAATAATGCTGTATATCTCTTTCTTAGCCAGAAAAAAAAGTGAGAGATCTGCTTTTATAGATAATTTTGCGAATTCTTTAGTTCTAATTATTTCGATTTCGATTAGTTTACTGTTAGTAAGTTCTTTAAATCCTTCAAATGTTAATTTAATTGTTTTTCCATTTGATCTTTTAATGATTATTTTTGTAATAGTCTTTTTCCCCACATTTTCCCTACTAATATATCGAGAGAATAGAATTATGAAAAACAAATTAGAAAACATACAAAATCCTTTACTTTCTATACAAATAGAGTTACCATTAAAATATGATATTTACAGGAAATTATCACATTTAGTAGTTCTTGCGATAATTCTGTTTTATTTTACTCTTGGTTTTTTAGTTCAAAATTTTTTTATATATCTTTTAGATTTCTTACCAGAGTTTTTTACCGACCTTTTTTATTCTATATACAACATTGAGCAAAATAAAATGATTTTTACACAATATCTTGTAATATATTTAGTTGGCATTTCTTTGATTGGCTTACTTACTGCGGATTATGTAAGAATTCTTAAACCTGAGATATATCCTCTAAAACCAATAAATCGGATATTAAGAGAAAAAGAAAAACAAACTCATATGAGAATAGGACCTCATATATCATTGGCGATTGGATGTTTTTCAATAATAATATTATATGGCTTAATTCAACCTATAGGGCCACTGATTATTTGTACTTCAATGACAATGGCTATTTTTGGAGACATGGCTTCAAATTTAGTTGGACGGACAATAGGAGATAAATTTAAGAATATAAGAGACACAAAAAAGACTTATATTGGGTTATTTGCTGGAATTATTGGATCATTTTTTTCCGGAATTCTAATCTTATTCCTTTTGCGAGGTTTTTTTAGATTAAGTATCTTTTATTTCTTTATTTTCCCTTTAATAGGGGCATTAGTAATTGGGCTAATAGATTACTTAGACTTGGAAATAGATGATAATTTAAGTTTTAATTTTGTGACTACGTCACTTTTATTTTTCCTATCACTTTTTTTACTATAATTGTTATTTTTAATTAAAACCATTAAAAAAAAAAAGAAAAAGAAAAGATGTCTGAAGAAAATTTAAAGATAGAGAGAATTCATAAGGGGACGGTAATAGATCATATTGATGCGGGGTATGCATTAACTATATTAAGCCTCACAGGACTTGATGAGTCCCCTGATTTAATGACAATAGGAGTTAATGTTTTGTCAAAAAAGCATGGGAAAAAGGATATAATTAAAATTGAGGGCGTTTTTTTAAACGAAATTCAAATGCAGAAAGTATCTATATTATCACCAAATGCAACAATCTCATTAATCGATAACGACGATGTCATTGAAAAGAAAAAAGTATCTATCCCCAAAGTCATTGAAAAATTAATTGTTTGTGTTAATAAAACTTGCATTTCTAATTCAGAAAATATTTCTGGTAGAAAAGAACCCATTGATACTGAATTCTTGGTTTTAGAAGAAAAACCACTGAAGATTCAATGTGTATATTGTGATCGCATTTATAATTTAGAGGAGATTACTTTCATTTCTAAAGAAAAAATAGAAAAGAGAGTAAAGCAAAGAATTCAATTATAATAGATTTAACCTATAATATATATATTATAGGTGAGGAGCGCAACAATCATAAACAAAAAGAAGAAAATCCCAATACCGGGCAAAAAGATATTTTTCCAACTCCACTCCTCTTCATCATATTCATATCTGAAAATGACAAAACTAACAAAAAAAGGAAATCCTAACCAAAAACTTAACATCCAAATAAATAAATACCAGCTTACCAATTCAAAAAAATATACCCCTATAAACCCGGTTAGAGCTCCCATTATGGCTCTCACCCAATATAATCGTGTTTCTTTTGCTAATCGAATTTCTAACGCTTGTTCTTTCTGAGTTTTAGGTCTCTTCTTATCTATCAGAATCTCTTCAGAAGGGTGTTCTTTTTTTCTCTCCTTAAGTAATTTACTCCTTTTTTTTCGGACATCTACTTTTTTCTTCGCACGTTTTTTCTTAGGCGCCATAGTTATTATTATAAATTTATATTTATATAAAAATCATTATATAACTTGAACTATAAAAAGATGGAATTTGACTAAATCAGATGCAAAAATTAAAACTATTTACTAATGTAGATGTTTTCGCAATCACGAGGGAATTAGATATAATATTAGGTAATTCTACAATTGCTAATATATACGAGATAAAGGATCTTTTAATTTTAAAAATTAACTCTAAGGAGGGACGATTAAATTTAATTATTAGTAGGGATTCACGGATAAATTTAACTAATTATAATTACCCGATTCCTAAGTATCCATCCCAATATATTATATCATTGAGGAAATTTTTAAAAAATAGACGAATCGTAAGGATTTCTCAATATAATTTCGACAGAATCATAATTTTGGAATTATATAACACAGCAGATGGTCCTTGGAAATTCATAATTGAACTTTTTAATAAAGGAAATTACTTGCTTCTTGATGAGAAAAATAATATAAAAATCGCAAGAAGATATCGAAAATTTAAGGACAGAGATGTTTTAGCGGGTAGAGAATATATTTTTCCTCAATCAAGGGGTAAAGATTTTTTAACAATAAGCTATGAAGAATTTGAAGCAATAATTAAAAGTTCGGATGCTGAAATTGTAAGAATATTAGCAAGAAATATAAATATTGCAGGGTTATATAGCGAGGAGATTTGTTATAGAGCCGGAGTTAATAAAAATATAAAGGGAATAGATTTAAATGGCGATGATCTTGATAAATTATTTAAATCATTTAAAAACTTAAGAAATCAATTGTTATTTGGTAAAATCAATGCACATATTATTCTAGATAATACCGGTGAAGAATTAGCGGTCATTCCTTTTGAAATGAAGATGTTTAGTGAGTATGATGCTAAGTATTTTAATTCTTATAATGAAGCGGTTGATGATTATTTTTCTAAAATCGATTCTGAGATAATTAAAAAACCTAGCTATAAAAAAATCGATCAAGAAATTAAGACCCAAAAAAAAATATTAAAAAATCAAACTGAATATTTAGAAGAACTTAAAGTGAAAAAGGTAAAATACTATGAACACGGAGATTTTATATATGCTCATTTTAAACCCTTAGAAAACCTTTTAAATGTAATACTAAATGCAAAATCAAAAAGATATAATTGGGAAGAAATAAATGAAAAATTAAGACTTGCTAGGCTCGAAAGGTTAGAGGGATCCGAGTTTTTTAGCAAGATTATTCCCTCTACTAAGCAGCTTATAATAAAAATTGGAGATGATGACGTATATTTAGATTTAAATAAAAGCCTCGGAGAAAATGCAAATTTTATCTATAATAAGGGAAAAAAGGCGGAGAAAAAAATAAAAGGCTCCCTCTCCGCCATAGAAAAAACAAAAGAAAAGATAGATCAGATTATTTTAGAAAAAGAAGCTGTTGAAGTTGAGGTTGATTTTCTTATTAAAAAGCCAAAAAAGAAATGGTATGAAAGTTTTCATTGGTTCCTCTCTTCTGATGATTTTCTTGTAATTGGAGGCCGAGATGCATCTTCTAATGAAAGTGTTTTCAAGAAATATATAGACGAAAATGATTTGGTATTACACACGAATTTTCCGGGTTCTCCATTGACAGTTATTAAAAATCCAAATAATAAGCCCATACCAGAAAAAACAATTGGAGAAGCAGCAGATTTTGTAGCCAGTTATTCAAAAGCATGGAAAGAGACATGGGGTTTTGTCGATATATTTTATATTCAACCGAATCAAATTTCTAAAAGCCCGCCCTCAGGTGAATTTTTACCAAAAGGTTCGTTTATGATATCTGGCAAAAAAAATATCGTTAAAAATGCTAAAACAGAACTAATCATTAGTATAGAAATAATAGAAATTGAAAAAAGTTCCGAGGAAGAATCAAAGATTTTCTATCCCAAGGTAATTTGTCGTCCGAGATCAGCTGTTAACCATGTGTCTAAGAATTATCTTTTAATAATACCCTCAAAATCTGGCTTAACCAAAGGAAAATTAGCAAAGGAAATCCTTTCTTATTTTATAAAAATCACAGATAAAGAAATGAGAAAATGGGTCAAATTAATTTCATTAGATGAGATTATTTTATTATTACCGACGGGTTTTTCTGAAATTAAGAAGGATTCTTAGCTTTTTTTAAAAATTCTTTTATAACGGGTATATTTTTATAATTATCAAATAAAATGCCGTCTATCCTCATATTTATGAGGTCATTAATTTTAGCGATTGGATTTTCATAGTTTATGAAATCCCAAGCTAATGCTAAGATTTTATTTTGATGGCATAACTCAATAAATTTAGGGGTGATTAACTTTGCTCTCAAACTAATCATATCTGGTTTAAAAGAAAATTTGCTTAGATTTTCAAATTCTAAAAAACTGTCCAACGATAAATCTTTCCCTTTAGTAATATTATAGCAAGTTTTAAATTCTGGATGTCTATCTTTAATTACTTTTAAATCTTTTAGTAATCTTCCACTAAAAATAATACTTTCTTTCTTTACTTCTTTTTTAAGAATTAAT
>Ga0114923_10002242_pt1 | contig 13160 bp, 26 predicted proteins | sample SumtaG_FD_89578 | JGI IMG/M metagenome (GOLD analysis project Ga0114923, IMG submission 89578) | Deep subsurface microbial communities from Indian Ocean to uncover new lineages of life (NeLLi) - Sumatra_00157 metaG | ecosystem: Environmental > Aquatic > Marine > Oceanic > Sediment | place: near... | reverse complement strand
TTCATCCTCTGACCTAATCGCCCAATGCGGAATGTCAAGATCAACAACCTTCTCGGAATAGCCAGAGTAAATTTTATCCTCCTGGGCCTTGGCTATCTGAGATAACACGCAGCTCAGGCGCTTGTCGGCCCTCCCGAGACAATCCTCATCCAATCTGTAGATGGCTGTTCCATGTGGAACACTCGATTCGACCGCCAAGATGAAATAATCCTTCACCTTCTTACCAGTGACCAGCTCGACCACCTTAATATAATGCGCTGCGCTGATGTCATAACGGTAATTATAAACATCTTTTTGGAAGGCCTCAGGTGAAGCGTCTTTGGATGTTTTGAGGTCGACAATGTAGACCCATTCATCAGTCTCAACGAAGTAATCGGGCCGGGCACGTAGCTCCAGTCCAGTAGTAGGGTCTTTTGCGAAAAAGCTTAGCTCTGCCCGGCCCTTACAGAGTAGTTTAGCAGCAATCTCGGTCCGGTAAAATGCGCAGAACATATTCTCTACTTTAGAATAGTCGTCGAATGTTAACATTGTTTTGCCAACATTTTTGGCTTTAAAATCCTTCCATGCTTGGTGCTTATCATTTCTTACAAGTCCTTTTGGTACTTGAATAAATCCTTCCATGCTCCCTTCAAGTATGGCTGAATGCACAGCACTACCTAAGTCCATAGCATCTGATTTTTTAATAAGTTTCCCGTCACGCATGGCTTTAAAATGTGCAAGTGATTTGATTGCGGCTTTTACTTGAGTAGAGCCCAGTGCTGTATGAGCGTGATAATCTTCGTTGGTCATACCCTCAACAATTCCTTTCATGACTTACCTCCTAAGTATTTGGTCCAGGTCAATATTTTATCTGAGACTGATTGTTTCTCAGCCAGACATTTAAATACAAGTTCATCAATAGTATCCCGGCAGATGAGATCAATCCGGGTGATCTTGTCATGTACCTCACTCCCAGCCCGGTGATTCCTAGCCTCGGATTGCAAATCATGCTCTAGGCTAAAGTCGCGGGAGTAATATATAGAATAACTGGCCTCTGTGAGATTTATCCCAATACCACCGGCCGCTTGATTAGCGATCATCACACGGCAATCTGGATCGCCCCGGAACAGTTCAATATTCTCATCCTTCTTCTTGCCCCTAATCCCGCCGTGTAACATGGCATAATTGATTTTTAAGCTCTCACACACAGCCGCAATCGCCTCGTAGTTATGCTTAAAACATGCCCAAACAATTACCTTATGTTGTGGGGTAAGTTCGCTTAGAAGATCTTGAAGCGCTTCAAGCCTTGGGATAACTCCGAAGTCATGCACTCTTTTTGCGTCTGTTGGAACGTGACCTGAAACAATTTGTTGTAACCTAAGCGCTTTTGTGATAGCGACTGTTGCAAGCGCTGTTTCTGGAAGGCCCGAATCACTTTCAGTCTTAATAAACGCCAAGTAATCATCGCGCATCTCCTTGTAAACCCGTTTTTGCTCACCCTTCATCTCAACATAATAAGGTACACGAATCAAAGGGGGCAGATCCAAACACTCCTGCTTGGTTTTTCTGATCATGCTGGGTGATATCTTTAGTGCAATGTCCCCAAATGCTCCGGGTCTGGGCCTAAAATCCGGGAAGTATTTCTGCGTGCCCCGCATCCTCTCATTCTTATCCACGTAATATGCGTTGCGAAAGGTGAAAAAGTTCCGGCCAAAGGTGCGTCCATTATCCATAATGAGATATTGCTGGAATAAATCCATGCCTGTTTTGTCGAGTATGGGTGTGCCGGATAGGAGGTATTTATATTCAGCCCGATCACTGAGATCCAAAACTGCTTTACTTCTCTTGCTCTTAGGAGATTTACAATAATGAGATTCATCAAGGATAAGTATTTCGGGCTGCCAAAGCATTAACATTTTATGAATGTCTTTATTTATTACAGCTTCGTAGTTTAATAAAACTATTTTACCGGGATGTAATGAACCGTTGGAGAATAGTTCGGTCTCCATTAATTTCTTACGTTTATTTGATTCATCCAAAACCAAAAGAGCGTTATGGCCAAGCTGAGCATGCGAGTACAGTTCCCGCTCCCAGTTTCTTAGTGTTGCAATTGGTGCGAGGATTAATGTGCGCATGAATCTTTGCCGGTCCCTATATTTATGCCTGAGAATATTAATTGCCGTTGCAGTTTTACCAGTACCCATTTCCCAGGCTAGGAATAATTCGTTTGTATGTTTTGCTGATTCAATGGCGTCTAGTTGATGTGACCATGGTTTGATGTAATATTGCATTGTTATTCTCCATTACTCGTCATTTAGTTTTCTAGTACTAGGCTTATCTGAATGCTCACTATAATTTATAGCCCACACGTCATCCTCACCCATGCCCTGTAAAACCATAGGTTCTAACCAATCCAAAAATTCCTTAGTACCATCATTCCATTTTGCTTGCGTAATCATGCTAAGAATTAGGCCAAATCCATGATCGGTCAAACTTATAAATGGAGATGTTGCATGATAAGCAGAATCAATTAAGGGCAGGCGATCTAATATATCTTTCTCAAATTCTTGGATACTTTTATTTTTTTGCTCTTTAAGTCGAGCAGACACAATTTGTACGTTATAATCACCCATAACTTCCTCCATTTAACCTATTATACCACCGCTTGCAGATTGATATCAATCAAAATCATCGTCGTGTTTCAAAGTGATATGATCAATTACCCATACACGCCTGAAATTAATGCTTTTTCTGGTATCATTATAATCAGGAATTACATCTTTAATTCTTTTGAAAAACTGAATTGTGCTCACTGGCTTTAATCCGCCGTCTAAACAAAACCCACGATAATGCTGGTATAACTTCGGCTTTTCCTCAAACTTTGTGCTGTAACCTAGTTCGCCTTTATTATAAACATGAACGTTCTCTAAAAACCAATAAAGTAAATTATCATTCTCAACCTGATACTCTTGTAACTTCTCGCTAACAGAATTACTCTCGGTGAATATATAACCACGTGCCTTAAATTCCTTATAATACTGAATAATAAGATTTAATATCCCAGGCAATTCAGTCGCTAACTTCTCACGCATGTCCTTGTCTTTATTCTTACCGTCCTCAAACTTAGCCCGCAGTGGTACTAATAGTAATCGCCGGTATAAACCATGTGACCTATCAGTGGATTTTGGGAACCGTTGACATAAAAATATAAACTTAGTCTTGCACCAAATATCGTACTCCTGCTGATAAAGGTGCTTCACCTGAATCTCACCACCACACACCGCCGTCTTAAATACTTCACTCTCCTCTAAGGCATTTGCGTTTGTCTCCTCGCCAATATTTACTAACTTGTTTTCAAGTAAAGCCCTTGTAGTGGGACGGTTTAGATCACTCAATGTAGAACTACTAACATTGTCCTGGCCAATTACTTTTTTGAATGTATCAACCAAGGTAGACTTGCCACTGCTCCCGTCACTCTGCAGAAACAACGCCTTTTCTGCCTTGCAATCACGACTTATTAAACAATAACCCAAATACTCGACAATAATATATTGTAGTGGAATATCCCCTACTGTTATTTCATCAAGGAATTTTAAAAACCTGGGACACTTAGCATCTGGATCAAAATCATACGGAAGTATTGATGTGAAACCGTATTTTTTATCGCACTCGATTAATTTGTTTTTATCCAGATCAATTACTCCGTTCTTACAATTTAAAAACCCAATGGTTGAATCGGTAAACCAATTACTAGACACAATGTTTTTTGTTTTAACAAGAGATAGAAATTCCTTGCGCATATGTTCGCTACAAATCGGATCAAAATTATCCTCGGCGAATTGTTTTATTCTGATATCGGGATATTTCTCCCAATACTCACCGTTATATATATAGATATGACCGGATTCTAAAATGGTTCGGTGAGAAAATTGTTTTTGAAAGTAAGCAAGTAAATCCCGGTAATTAGGGGAGAGTAATTTAACTTGGCCGTTTTGAAGTGGCTCAGTATTGAAAAAGCCAGTAGCCTTAGTCTTAATAAAATCAGATGAACGGATCTGAATAGGACTTGAAATATGAGACTGCCAATGTGGACACCGGGGACAGCCTTCCCACAAATCATTTATGTTCTCACATGTCCTGGGACCTGATAATTGCTTGGTTGATTCTATTTTACTCGTTACTAACCACTCGCTCCAATCAGGATACAAATTCCTTATGGTTTTTGCAGTCAATTGGTGACCGTTATCAAGGCGTGAAGTGACTGAAATAAAAGCGTTTATCTTAAATTCATTCGGGTCATCGAGCGCCCATTCATCAGCCCGGATGTAACCTTTGAGAAACTCGCAACCACGTAATACTTGCGTGGTGTCCGGCTCAGGCCAAGCCTTTAGAGAGATTGGATTTAGTTTTTTAATATCAACTACATCGGCTGATTTATTTGGTTTATCAGAAGGGTCAATTGTATCTTTTACGCCTGGCATATGAATCCCCGGAATATTTACACGGCTCGAACCTCTGAGACTTAAATATTGACAGTAATTGGTCAACTATCTATGCTGAGTGTTACCCAAGAATTTTTGATAACATGGCTATATACCTTTTAACTCCCAGCGTTTATTGATCAGCGCTGGGGGTTTCTTAGAATATAGAATAATGATCCTCGCAATCTCTGCAAAAATGTTCTTTCGTGCATTCACCCGTGGGACAAATATGTTCGAAATTTATTAATAGATAAATGTAAATGATAACTAAAATTATCATAATAAAAATAAGTAGATATATCATTTAGCCCTCAATTATATTCGTAATTCTCAAAGCTTGCAGTGATCTTGCGGCCCTCAGTCTGATACCAATGTGTTGCCAAATCCTGAACGTGATCAATATCACCTTGCCCTAACCATTCCTTTATATCCGCCGCTTCCCAATTGCACTCCAGTATATCCACATCTACATATCCCTCACTGTCTACAAAAACATCAACCACAACTTCGCATGTAAATGTTTTGTCAGAGCGTTCTAGTTTATATTCATCAATAACCCATAGCATCGCAGTCCTCCTTTGTTAAAAATGGTGCCTCAGTACAATATGTCGTCTTCCCACTGAATTTCCGCTGCAAATACCACATCCCCGGTTCCCAATCGTAGTAAAAACCCATGTACACTGCGAATAAAATAGGTAAAATGTAAAAAAATAGATATTTTAGGAGGGTTTTACAAATGGCAAATGCAAAAACTAAAGGAGTACGCGCAGGCTTCCCGGATTTATCAGCAACCGAAGTTGATGAAATTGGAATAATAGATGCCTTCGTAATATCGCAATTTAAACCAGGCAGTCGTAAACCTTCAGAAACTCTAAAAGATGTACCGGAAACACGTAGAGAGTTTTTTATAAGACGGTTAAATGAAGCACGTGCAAAAAAAAGACGGGAAGCTTTAAAAGAAATAAAACAGTTACGGAAAAAGGTTGGTGAAAAGAAGTGAGGTTTCATGACTGGCCTTTGGCTTTGGCGATTGCCTCTTTTATCTTAAAAATCCATTCAATTGTGGTCTTTGCTTCGCAATTATAAAACAGATGATTAAGGCATTCTAGAAGTTCAGGAGCGGCGGCGATTAGATTGGCGTTGGCTTCTTGAGTTTTGTCGCTTCCCATTAGGCAAGCATGGATATAATCATCAGGTGAATGAATAACCTTTGCATTAATGAATTCAATAGTAGTCGAAACAGTATCGACTTTCCAAGGTCCCGGCGTATGTTTAGATCTACTCATGAATTACCTCCTAATCGTTATCCGCTATTTTAGGACATGGTTCATCCGTACTTATTGCTCCTACGCTGTGCTGGTAGCAACATGGAGTTGGATCATAATCATCAGAGGGTTGACCTTCCCAAATTACATCTACAGCTCCATTGTTATCATCCTCGATAATCCGTAACTGCCAATTTGTATCAATGCCAGTTAAAAACTCCTGACCTTTGAATTTGCCGTATCGATCTAAATTCTGAGCTATCAATATAGCCATCTTTTCATCGTCTGTTTGGCAGATCGGGAAACTGGCCTCGCCGTCAAATGCAAAGCCTTCTATAAAATATGTTTTCATAACGACCTCCTTTTGGGTTTATGAGGGTTAATAATGGCATAATCTACCTCCTAGCAAGAAGCATGCCTTGATTGCAGTGTTGCATGCAGAAATGTGACAAATGCCTTATCGGTAGGCATGACGCGAAACTTAAATTATTTTGTGACAAAATGTGCGGTTTTGTGCGGTTTTGTGCAAACTGGAAATTTGTGAAAATGGCATTTTTGTGCGGTGCGGTGGTCAAGGATGGGTCAAGGATAAAAAAAGTACTTTTGGACGCTGTATGTTATTGTTATTATTATGTTTTTTTATTTTTAGTCATAGATGGATAGGATATAATTAGGCTAGTGGTAAAATTATGACTAAAACAGTGCATTATATTTATAATATAAAAAGAGTTTCAGCGATTTAACCTTGACGCCTTGACGGATTTTGGAAAAACCCTGGCTGATAAACGACATTCAGCGTCCGGTCAATTGGTTTAACCTTGACGCCAACCTTGACTACAACGGTGAGTCATTGACACCGAAAAAAAAATGCAATTAAAGGAGTTTTGCCCATATTTTGTGCATGTTATTTCTGAGTTCTGCAAGCAATAAAACATCTGGATCTGGCTTGTTTAATTCTGCCAATAATTGGGACTGTAGGCGCTTGTATCTTAATTCTAACATCTCACTAACCTCCTATATTGTGACGCGGTGGAGAAGAGCGTCTAGGCGCTATAAGTGATGGCTGAAACTTGGGGCAATACTTTAATCAAGCCATACGAATATGGCCTGAATGAAATATTACGACTGGATAAAACGGGATTGGATTCTAGTGATCCGATAATCGCAGCGGTGATATTGAGATTCCCATCTGGATTGGTCGATGGAATTGCAGGACTGAGCCGCCCGGTGGTTGAAATACTCACGATCTTGAACGAGTTGATCTAATGCGGTTTGGGCTAGATTAAACATGTGTACCTCCTAAGGTTATCAGTCCTGCCCACGATATTCATGGACAGGCTCATATCCCTAAGCCCTTAGCCTGTTGCTAGAGACGGTTGTAAACTCCAACATTTTCCTGATTTGGTAATCATGAATTTGTGCTGAAACCGACGGTTGCTATAGAATGCCTTGCAAACATGCATTTCCTCACGGTTATAAAACTTCAATGCTTCGTCGTAGCTGTGAAAGTATTTTCTTATAAACAAACCTGTCATGGCTTGATAAATAACTACATGGTTAGACTTCATGTCTGCCTCCTTGGTTTAGGTACACATTTAAACCGCCGTCTCATAACCAGCGGCTTAAGATATCCCTAAGCCCTTAATACTTATTCGGCCTTGAAAAGACCGGTTGTAGCGTTACCATCGTCGTCACAACGAAAAGCCAAGTCTTGATGTTTAAGATTTTCCCAGCCCTCAACGTCTAAAGTACCTTGAGTCAAACCGGTGACGAACGTGGCATATTTGTCGTAAGAAACTTCAACCTGTATTGCCTGGCCTTTGCCGTAAGACACACATGCAGTCTCTGGAAACCATGTTTTTTTACCATTAATATTGCAGGCGTAAATGGTTAGGGACTGTCCACTGTAGTCATCGCCAAGTAAGCGGACCATGCCCTCACCTGTAAGTTTGTCAAACCATCGCACTTCAGCCTCACATTTGAATTTAGTCATGTCCTTCTCCTTGGTTTAGGGCTGTGGTTGATGGATCTCCTCCCCCACTCCGCAGCCTGGTTGTAATCTTTTCACACCCTGCTTGCTTGCACATCTGCTTGCACCACACTCCTCGGGCTGAGACACAATTAACTTAAGTTAATGTTTGGTTAAGATTCGTAAGTGCTTGATTTAATTGGGGTGCATTACAGTTTATCTCAATCTGAAACGTCTCACGCTATCTCAACTACAACACACGCATGCCTCTGCAAGCCTCGAGGATGCCCGTCACTGCACGCAACGGAAGGAAGGTACACATAGAGACCCCCCGGGGGGTGTTTTAAAGGGGGTACCCCCAAAGTTTGGGTCTGGTGGAGATGTGCATAGGTCCCCTCCCACTCCGCCCCCACATTCCCCTTGCCCCCTAACGCATCGTCCTATACATTCATTTCAGGAGGTAATATGGATAATTTCACACCTGACCAAATAGAATTAATTAAAAAGACTGCAAAGGAAGAATTAGAGCATGACTTATTTTTGGAAGCTGTTAAGGAGTACAAAGCCAAGTTAAAAAGTTACCGGCCATTTTGGGATAAACTATTTCCATTTAAGATTATATTTATTCGCAAGGAGCGTTTATAATGTTTGATATTAAGCAGGCCAAAGAAGAAGCTAATAAGGAATTTGCAGAAGATCGTGTTAAGGAAGCTAAGGGTCGCATTAAGTCAAAGTTAAAAGAGATTGACAAGTCTAAAAAGATTGTACGAAACCTAGAGCGGGAATTGGAAGATCTTTATAGTGAACTCACTGAATGATTATTTAATTAAATCACCAATAACCCATATAGATTTTTGTGGGTTTCGTTCTACGACTTTAGCATTACAGAATAGTGGTTGGAGTGTGAACGCATATCAGCGTCGGGATGATATGAGCTACTCTCATGTGATTAACTTCATGTTAAACCATGGAGATCTTGGCCTTACTCTTTTGACTAATTCATTTATGTTTGACATGCTTTCAATGTTAAATAATTCCTCATCACCTACCGATTATTTACGTGATATGTCTTTTCAGGTATGTGGTGCGAGTTTAGGTCATCAGAATAATTTCATACCAAATATTATGGCCCGTCCTGAGGTTGATATAGTAGCGACCAGACCTGGAAGTCTTAATTTCAACCGGATCAATTGCGAGCCACAAATGCAGCAAATTGATTTAAGGACTATTGATTTGTCTAAATTTGCTTTATTTAACCCTATAAATAGTGAGGCCAATATATATGTCCCTAAGGCTTCAGCTAATGAACTGTTGGATATACTTTTGGAGAAGCAGGCACCTAAGCAGGCGGAAATACGTAAGAAGCGCCGCCGTGAATCTTCAGATGGAATGTATGAGATAGATGAGAATAGCAAGCCTAATGATAATATAATGGCTCAGATTATAGCTATTTAGCTTGACCAAACCATTTCCCTTTACTAAACTATCTATATATACGCAATCATCTTACAGGACCAAAATCACCAAAACGCAGAGTCGGGACCACCCTCTGCGTTTTTCTTTTTTCCATGCTATAACAAACGGATACGTATTTTTCTTTGTTCTTACCCGCATGGAATTCGCTATGCGGGTTTTTTATTTACATCATATTTTATATTCACACCCTTCATAAACCCATTGACATTTATTTAGTACATCAAATATGTTTGCCTAATGAAACGCAAACGCATAAAAATACTTCTTTGGGAAATGGGAGAAGATTTTGGTTTTATTGTTTTATGGGATGGCCAAAATACATATTGGCATGATGGTATGATACCAAGCCCTGATCACAAAAATATTAAATATGGCGAAATAAATTCACTAATAAATTCACGTTACACTTACATTGGAATTTTATGAAACGCTTAGAAGAAATAAAGCAGCGGTGTGAGGCGGCGGTTAAACGCTTTAAACTTAGTAATGAAATTTGCTTTGAGAAACATGTTGAATTTGTAGGTCATTGTTATCAAGACATCCCCGACTTGGTAAAAGCTTTGGAGGTGGCGGTTGAAAGACTTAATGAAATTTTAGTGGAATATGCTGAGGACCCCTACGATAAAGAATATATCCCCCATTATATCCCTGCTTTTAAATTAAGCAATCAAGCCCTCGCCGAAATCAAAACCATACTGGGTGAGAACGATGGCTAGAGAGTTTTGGATTTGTGAAACAGCCTTTACGCCACAATTATTTTATTCAAGATCTGACTTCTTAACATGGTCTGATGATGAAAATGACGAAGGTGATGATATAACTCGCGAAGCTTTTTGTGTCATCGAAAAATCCGCCGCCGATAAACTGGCAGATGCTATTGAAAACTTTTTCGAATCAGAATTTCAGAAACATGTTGGAAACATATTTATTAATTCAAGTGAGTTAATGCAAGCCCTTAAAGAATACCGGGGGGATGAATGAGTGAAAATCTTTATGAAGGACTGGGATATGTCAGACGCAATTGAAATAGGCGAATTAAAAAGAGAAGTTCAAAAACTCCAAGCCCAACTAGCCGACGCCACATACATTTTAAAATCCCTAATTAAAAACAACAAAGAGCGCCATCAGGAAGATCGCATTCATCATCTAAGAACTTTAGCAAAGAATGTTTTATTCCGCATCGATTTAATTCCGGTAGCTGTGGTGGAAGTTGATGTTGATCCACCTGAAAAGGGAATTTTTGGCCAATGGTATGGAGTTGAAAAGGTCAAGACGATTCATGAATATGATTACGAGGGCACTCTCATAGTCTGGCCAAAGGAATAACATGAAAAAAATAGAACCATTAATGTATGTAATAGCCGGTGCTAATTTAGTATGTACATTTATTGTTAAACCAGAATTCATCTCAAGTATTTCAGAAATTAATTACGCAAACTTAATTGCAGTTATATGGATTTTTATTTCTCTTTATCTATGGAGACCTAAATGAAACTAAACGCCCACATTTTATCCCGCCGCAAACAAATGTGTCTCACTCAGATGCAATTAGCCCGCGCTCTTGGCCACACGACTCCACAGTTCGTTTCGAATTGCGACCGCAATAGGTGTACATATCCGGTTAAGAGTTTTATTAAACTTTCGAAAACCTTAAACATAAGTCTTGACAAACTTTTATTCCTACGTGTTCAGGATTATAAATTGTATTTACGTAGGAGAATTAAATAACCACAGGAGAATAGCCATGAAAAAGAAAAAATATAGGAGCCTCCAAGAGAGGGAAAAAATAATTAAGAATATTAATCAATTATTAGATGATGGTTATACAAAACAAGAGGCCTGCGCTAAAAATAAAATCCATGTATCAATGCTTTACAAATGGCAGCGGGATGCTAAGACAAAAGTAGTTATCCATCAGTCTGACCAACCCAAGAGAAAATATTCTAAGCGTAAGCCGCAATCTAATTCTAAAGTGGCTATTGTAATGTGTAATGCCAGTGATGTTGCTGATGTCTTGGCTAATCTATAAAGGAGAATAACGATGACGCAAAAACTAATCCGCTGTTTTCTGGGCACTGATTTAAGATGTCAGCATGACGGCCTTACGAAGTTAGCTCATAAACAAAAAGTCGATGTCGACAAGTTAAAGCCTGGGCAGCATATTATATTTATCAATAATGCCCTTAATAAATTAAAGATGTATTCCAGCGGGAATATATTATCCTATCTGAGATTGCCCAATGGGCGGATTGATCTTAATACTTTAGGGGATATCCCCCGGGCGTTTGGATCGGATATGAAAACTAAATATACTAGTGCGCTTAAGAAGCAGATTGAAAGGAAGTTGAAGAGATGAAAAGAATTTCCCTAAAGCTGTGGAAACTATTTGCAAATTCATTTATACTGCTTATCATTGTGCCAACTGTGAGTGTTTATGTTTTACTATGAATTCATATGTAACATTTGATAACAAGATTAGAATGGCATGTCCTGACTGCAGTCGAAAAGCAGATGCAGAAATTAAAGCGAGGAAGATATGATCGATTTCTTTCGTTATTTATTTAGATCTAGTTTTTGGTTCTCGGCGAATCCAGTTAATATGGAATGGGATAAGAAACTAAATTATCTTATTGATAACGGTAAAATTTCTCAAGCGGATCGATATACTACTACTATAGATGGTGTCATCTTATGGACATCAAATTATCCTTTTTCATATGGCCGACCATATAGACCAGCTTTAGATATATTGCCAAGACGTCGAACCAGAGAAAAACTATTTAAATTTGTTTTAGCTCATCAACTTAATGAAATGGATAAAATATGACCAAATACATAATGAACATAGCAGTAGCACTCAGTCAGTTACTAAACGCAGTCTTGGGAGGCAATCCTAAAGAGACACTTACAGCAAGGCTGTCGCGCAGTGACGCTTGGTACGCTAAGTTAATATGTAAGTTTCTTGGCTGGATTGATCCGGGGCATTGTGGGTGATTACAGAGACTTAATAGGGTGGGAACCGGACGTAAGTTTAACTGCTAAGTATATGAAAACAGATTATGGGGATGCGCGACTGTGGTGAAGTCGAAGGTCAATTTATTGGTCTGAAAGTTGGGGTCGAGCCCAACCATCCCCTTCATTGAAAGGACTTTATGGACTGGCCGACAATTGTTTTACTTTGTACATTTCTAATTTGCGGTACGTGGATAATTGTGACAGATAGCTGGTAATTGAAAGGACTTTATGGAAATAGTAATTAATGTATTCCATATACTTTTATTGTTTTTAGGCTTTTATTCTATTGGTGCTATTGCATTTTTTGGATTTATGTGGAGCGATATCGATAATGCCTTTGATTTTTTCTCAGCTTTATTTTTTGCCATAATATGGCCCTTTATGGTGACTGCTTTATGTGTTGATTGGATAAGGAAAAACAAATAGTTAGCTATTGAATAATTGAAAGGACGTTATGAATAGAAGTAAAAGAGCCTTTTATAGAAAACTACCAGTTGAAATAATTGCCTTCCAATGGTTCGGCCACGATGGTGATGAGCCCGAAAATGATTTAGTAAGATACTTTTGCCGACCAGACATCAAAGGTTCATCATTATGTGATGAATGTAAAGAGGCCTTTGCTTTACACGGATGGATTGATACCAAAGAAGACGGGCACCGAGTGTGCCCAAAAGATTGGATTATTAAAGGTGTGGTCGGTGAGTTTTATCCCTGTAAACCTTTAGTTTTTGACGTGACATATGAACGAATAAAGTTAGACACATAGCTATATAGCTTTCAGTTAAAAGCTTTACCACTAAGTATGCGAAAGGACGTAATGGCAACAATTGTTAATGAATATTACAAAATCGTTTTTGAACACGAGGACTTTGGCCAATTTGAATCTGTCAGAACTTTTCGAATTGAAAACAAAGAGCTAGTAATAAGTCGTGCCAAAGAAATGAAATGGCTTTTACCTGACTGGTATGTCCACAC
>Ga0114923_10002241_pt1 | contig 13178 bp, 8 predicted proteins | sample SumtaG_FD_89578 | JGI IMG/M metagenome (GOLD analysis project Ga0114923, IMG submission 89578) | Deep subsurface microbial communities from Indian Ocean to uncover new lineages of life (NeLLi) - Sumatra_00157 metaG | ecosystem: Environmental > Aquatic > Marine > Oceanic > Sediment | place: near... | reverse complement strand
TAAATATACTGGGAAACAAGTGGATACCGGTGATCCAGCAACGGCATTTACAACCTTTATGCTTGATGGGTTGGTTTTATCGGATGGTACGATTCCGAAGGTAGTAGGACGTTTCGGTTCAGGAATGCGTGAGGAGCTTGAATTAATTAGTACAAAATTTTTGAATGCGTTATGTGAAAGTGCAGCATGGGCTGATCCACAAGAATTGCTAAAAATGCTAGGGAAAATTGGACCGCCATTATTTATGTTAGGCGTGTTCATGTTAGCACAATCATGGAGTAATTACAGAATTAATAAAATGAACAAGCAATTAAATGCTGATAATGTTCAAATTGAGGAATTAGATGAGCAGGTTGTTCCGTTGCAAATAGGTTCTGTAAATAACTCTGTGTAAACGGTCACGAGATTTATAAAATCCAGCCAAAATGTTTCAGCTGGATTTTCATTCTAAAACATTTTTTTAAAAAAGAAATTGAAATAAAATTAGAATAAAAATAAAAATTTATTGTTGCGCCTGTGGATTTCGTGAATGATAAGCCAGAAAGTGTTGTCATTTTTGGAAGAAGATAGTAAAATTTGGAAGTTAACTTCTGTCATTTGCAATAGAGGAGTTCAGCAAGCAGAAGACGAATTCAGCAATAACGATCTGTATTTCCAGCTATTTTACTCAATGATTTAAAATCATTACTCTCAGAAAGATTTTGATCAGCATTTTCAATCAAGCCTAATACATCTTTTAAGCCAGCATTACGCCCATTTACATCTATAATTGAGCCTAATAACTCTAAACAACTTGTTGGATATTTAATAATAGCCTTCTCATGGCTACGAATAACATCCAAAATTAAGTATGCATCACCAATGATTTTAACCAAATATGGTTTTAAAAAATTAAATGCTTCAACGAACTCTTTGTCCAAACAAAAAAGCAACTGTATAAAATATCTTGTTATTTCCCTGCTTTTGGCGATATCGGTTTGAGGAAAATTAGTTAAAATCCAAGAATACAGATTTGTTTTCCAAAAATCATCTGGTGTAGAACTTGAGGAAAGGCATCTAAATAAAGCAAAAGCCACTTGTTCTAATTCGCTTTTACTAAAAGATGATATTACTTTTTGTGACGAATGCTGTTCAAAAACTTCTGGGCAATATAAAAGCGATAATATGTAAAATTCTATCAATTGATTTTTAAAAGCAACCCGCCCAGAATTACCATCTTGAAACAAAAAAGTATCTTTATTTTCTATTGCGGACAGCAAAGGTTCGCGAAGTTCAGCAATTAAATCGACAGAATAAGTTAAATTATAAAAATATCCTATCCATAAAGCTCTAGTCATTTTTTCATTTTGAGAAAAATTCATGTTGGTAATTACGTGTCTTTTTGCCCATCCGCGATCTATCAAAAATATATTATATAAATGCCAGGATAAAATTACACCAGTTAAAATATTAATTTCTTCATTTTCTGTGGATAGTAATTTTTCTAGCGCTAGTTTGATTTTCTCAGGTATTAATGCTCCTACTTTTAACTTTCGCGCATAAACTCTATGAATTAAAGATTCTGCAATATGGCCTATGGGACTATTAATACTCTGTGACAAAGGATCATTGCTAATTGTTATAGATTCGTTGCCACAATTAATTACTTGCTTTTCCAAGTTAGCATAAAACAACCAATATTGGTCTTCTTGATCTGTAACGATATTTTTAGTTACATCTCGAAACCAACCTGTGATAGTACGCAAACACTCTTTACCTAGCTTATCCGGTAACAAAACAAGCATGTTTGAAAACTTCGACCAAACAACTTCATCCTTAGCATAATTAAAAAACGTTCTCCACAAACTATAGGCATCCCATTTTTTTTCTCTGAAAAGGTATTCTGCTAAATTAATTACAGGATCTGCATTCGTTTTTAACCCATCCTTGAAAGCACATAATCTTTCTTCTAATTTATGAGGCTCCCCACGAGTTAATACTTCATGTAGTTTGTCAGGAGGCATCAGCACCAATTCTTGCGTTGTGTAATCACTATTTTCGCCAACCCAATGACATCCATCCATATATGAAGAAAAATATTTTTGCCAATCAGAACGCTGAACATTTTGGTATTCACCGACAAATTGGCTACATACTTCAGGATACTTAACCTGTATACCTAACTCACTTAGGTCTCTTAGTATCCAATATAAATATTCCTTCTCTATTTCGTTAAAGTTAGATTTAGAGTGAATCATATTATCAATTAATCGCTCCCAATCAACAGGAGTAAAGTTACCCACCATTGTTGAGAACAAACTAAATCTTTCGCATTTCAAATCTCCATTCCACATGTTTGCGCAATTATGTTCTACTAAATAATCAAAAACATACTCCTTGGTAAAAATATCGAGTTTTTCCATAGAAAATAAAACTAATCTTTTAAAAATGGGGTAATCTATTGTTTTCCAATATAAACTAAGTTGATATGCTCTCTGTGCATTAGAATTCAAAGTTACTAAAAAAGATTCGCGCAATATATCAACTAAGCACGTCCATACGTCATGATAAGCATTTTGTTTGTGATCAATTATCGCAGGACGAATATAATGACTCTGAATATCAGTATACAATGATCTAAGATCATAAACACGTTTTAATAAAAGTGTGAACTGCATTACGTTTTCTTGTAAAACATTTTTATCACTTAGCAATGGAGCTAAAGCTTCCTGTATTTGATTCAAAGAACTATAAATTTCGCCAAAACCTGGCAAAATAATTTCAAAACTGGCATATCGCTGGATATCATCACCAAGTTTATCGCAAAAATTTTCATTTCTCCAGCTATCTCTTACTGGTGTAATTTTAAGATATGGTGTTAATAATTTAATCGAGTGTTCTATATTTCCATGCTTTTTATATGTAAAAAGCTCGGGGAAATTATTTTCTTTCTGCCACAGAATTTCTTGCTGATTAGTAAGAATCTCCCAAATCTTATAAATACCAGAAAATTTACCATTACGTTCAAATTCTTTTTGTAATTTATCTTGTATGACTCTTCTAAATCTTGACTTTAAAAAACATCCTTGCTCAAGGACATAATCCAATAATTCTTGCTTATCAAGATTATTGACAATCCACGGCAATAATCTACCAGTAAGAAAATTAAAATCGCTTTTGCCGCAAAATTGCGAAACAACATACTTAGAACTTAATGATTCAATGTTTGTGTAACAACGTTCATTGCATTTATTTTCACAACTTAACAAGCCATATTTATCAAAATATTGTAGCCATTTAATAGGTGGATTTTGTTCAACAAAATAATCTATAATATCGCTATCTTGACCATTAATGCTCCAAACTACCTGTTTTCGAAAATCATTATCTATTTTATCTGGATCAGATTTAGCATATTGTGAAATATAATATTTCCGCCCTTGCGCATTAATTTTTTCTGGCATTTCCTTTAGTGTTTCGTGAAAAAATTTATGACCATCGTTATTAGAATATAAAATGGGCTTTATTCCTCTAAATTTCCAAAATTTTTCAATTTCTTTAGGATTTTCTGAATTAGAATAACCAGCAAAAATATATGCATCTAAAGTATTTTCATGAGAAAGAGTATCTACTAAATAAGGAATAATAGGATCATTAATACTATATCCAATAAATAAAATTGTATAATTTGAAAATAATTCAATAAGAAATTTTGCCGCCCAATTATTCACTAAATATGCTGCCCCAAAATCTTTGCTAGTCAACACTAAACGATTACCATCAGGGTCATGGATTTTATTGATAACCCCATGTAAAAAAACTAAATTTGGCAAAAAACCTTTTTTTGCAGGTGACAAAGCCGGTGCTTGCTCTACACTAAAACCATTCATATTAAGCTGTTCTTTTGCTATGAGAAAACCATGATCAAAGTTTGTGGTAACAACAGTACTACCATATTGTGAAGCAAGTTTTAGAACTGCCTTGTGTGATTCACATTTTACATCTTTTTTATCATCTAGGTTCAAAATTTCTATAGCGGCTTTCTTTATTTTTTTGTATCCGTCGGAACCCAAATATTTGGCTAAGTAATTTAAAAATACCGCGGGATTTTTATATTTATTTTTTTCTACATCGAATTCTTCTTTTGGTATACCATCAGGCATAATACTATCCGTTGCAGTATCTTTGCGTATTTTATTTGTAAGACCATCAAAATCGCATAACCCAAACTCATATCCTAATCCAGCGCCACAAAAAGGTATAACCTTTCCTTGTTCTATCTTTCTAATTAATTCATCAGGGATTTCTGGCCCATTAATAAAAAATTTCATATGTTTTCTCTTTATTCTCTAATAGTTCTCTCAAAAATCTGCTTCCTTTCCGTCGGAGATTTATAGTCAATATTATCCAATACAAATTCATCAATTTCTTCCCAATGATGATCTGCCGCAAAATAAGCAGATTTAGTAATTATCGTAGAAATTTCACCAATAACTCCTTCGCTCATTTTTAATATTTTTTTAGCTAGTGCTGGGCTACATAATTTCGATTTCTTTTTAAGCGGCATGATCGAAACATAACTAGCTAACAATGATTTATATTCTTTGTCATATTTCCAAGCTGGCAATAAGACAGGTTCGAATCGATTTTCTAACTGATCATCGCTACGAATTGCTAAATAGGCATCTTTTGTTCCAACACAAATCAAAGGAATTTGCAAACTATTACCTAAAAATCTTAAAACATTTAAAAATTCACGCTGTTGATCTTTTCTGCCTGCTAAAACATTGTGTATCTCATCGATAACTATCATTTTCACTTTTAATTCTTTACATAATCCTATTATCTCAGGCTCCAATGCTGATATTCTGTACGCTGAAGATCTGGGCTGAAATCCTAGTTCGTGTAGTATAGCTGCATAGAATCTTCTGATATCTGGGGTTGCAGGCATTTGCATATACAAAACAGGAATTTCTTTACAATCACCATGCTGGTCATATGATTGCTCGTTTTTTCCAATAAGAGAATAGAGATAACAAAATCTTTTAGCTATCATACTTTTCCCATTATTGGTACGTCCGATAATTAAAACATTCGGCATTCGTTCTTTTTTTGGCGCAAACAAAAGTTCTCTCAATTTCATTATTACATTCGTTGCTAAACCATACCCAATCCAATGCTCCGATTTAATATAAGCCAACCTTTCATCTCTATCCTCCCGCAATAAAACATCTCTGCTTTCACGTATAAGATAATCATATTTTGCCTTTGCTTCTTTCACCATAGCTCAATATCCTTGAATGGTTCGGCTTCTTCATTTAATTCATCTTGCAATTCACCAGCATTTTCCATGTCTTGTTCAACATTGCAATTATCCTGCATCTTATCTCTCTTCAACGCATAAGTTGTCCTCGCTAAATTTTTACGTGCCGATTTTGTGGATTTCGCAGCTTTTTTTGCTATGTCCTTAAGTTGCTCAATTGTGTCAAAAATCTTGTCTTCATTTAAATAAACATCACCAACTTCACGTAATCTTTTAATCGCAGCCCTATGTTCCCACAAAGTAATTGTCGGTCTATGAATGGAACGAAATGGAATTTCTAAATAATACTTGCTAATTGGATCAAGTACAAAAATCTTACTTAAATCACACGGATCTCGCCGAATAATAAATTTACCGTGTTTTTTTCTATCAGCAATTAACGGAGATAATGAATTACTATAATATGCTATATGATCTAAAACAAAACCACATCTTTGCAAAGTTCGTCTTTCTATAGGCAAAAAATCAATTAAAAAAGCTTTTCGATTTTTTATCTTGTGAGGATAACCTCTACCTGCTTTACCTTCATAACCAAAAATCCCTTGCTTGTATTTTTCTATAGGTGGTAAATTAATGCTTTTGTGTATTTTTTGATGATAATAATCAACTATAACAATTGATAACCATTTTTCTAATTCCGCTAAAGTTAAAACTGCTTTGCCTTCTGAATCATATTGTCCTTTATCCTGAATATTTGAAAATGTTGTACCAGGTAATCCATGAACTAAATCCATTAAAGTGCCAATTACCCTTTCAACAATACCTCCATAGTGCGGCTTTCCAACAGGTCGAAACTCAAGTTTAATACTATGAAAATCACAACCGCGCTGCATCGCTTCACTATGAAATTCTTTTGCATTATCTACGTAAATGCAATCTGGTTTACCCCAAATTGGCCAATTTTTTTCAATTCCACGTTTTTCAAGCCATTCATCTTTTTCAAATACTGAATGTGTTAAACATAAACCAATCGAAGTTGCAGACGGTGCTTCTAGTGTTAAACAAAACCCAGTAATACAACGACTAAAACAATCTATTGCTACGGTTAAATACGGTCTGCCTATCGGTTGTCTATAAACATCATCTACTATAATAATATCAACTTTAGTATGATCTATTTGCACAACTGATAATGGGCATTCAATTTCTTTAATTGATGGAACTGCCGATACAAATTGTTCTGCGGCTTTCTTTCCTTTTCGACTTAAGTTTTTCTTATAGGCTGTTAGTTTTTCGATTCTATCACGAATGGTATTATCGCTTGGCGGCTTTATATGAATATTTCTGCACCTTGCTTTGATTTCCTGAATAACATAACTTGGTCTATATCGTTGCTTGTTTAAATAAATTTCGCTTATTGTTTTTATAATAATTTGTTCGACTTGATCAGGTAGCCTGGATTTTCCTTTGCCGCCGTTTGGAGACTTAGGTAACAATGAAGTTAATTTAAATCCAGAATTGCGATATTTGCTTATCAGTTTATATATTTGCCGATCAGAAATTTTAAGTGTTTCTGCTGCTTCTTTAGCCGCCTTCCTTGGAGAACCATTAAGAGCTAATTTTTTAATGAACTCTTCCCGATGTTTTGCTTGATCCCAGATACACTGATTGTATAAAAAAGTTAGGTCGCTTTGAATATCATCAGCTCCTGCTTTTCCTTCTTTGGTATTATCCAATGCTGATAGTTTAGAAATTTTGGCCGAATATGTTATTCCCTGTTCAAGATCTTTCAGCATTACCTCGTCCAACGTTAGCGCCGATGTAATTTCGCAAGTATGCCCATCATATCGAACTTTATTGCCAATTTTTATACAAATCTCATCGAAAGCCTGTTCCATTTGCTGAACTCCAATTGATCTATTTTGCAATATGCTGAACACCAACTGCGTAAAAATGCGGTTTGCTGAACCACACTTCTGCATATATTGAACTTCTCTTCTGAACTTGTAAAGCGAAAAATCAATGAGTTAGGCAAATTCTGCTGAACTCGTCTTCTGAAAATGACAAAATTGCAGGATTTGGAAAAGATAGCTAAACTGAATAAAAAATTTATATCATACCAATCACTAAGGACAAAGTTTGATCATATAAATACCTGTAAACTAATCATCCGTCTCGCAATAAATATAACTAACCCAAATATCATTTACCGCATCAATTATCTTGTAAAGACGTTTGGCTGACTTTTGCTTTTTATCTGGTGGATAAATTGTCATTAAATCTTCTTTTTTTAGCCCATATTCTTCTAAGACAAATGATCCCAGCTTATCTAATACGGAATTAAATTGAGCATGAATGCTTTTTAATGCCTCTGATCTTTTTTGCGCCTGTTCTCGTAAAAAGCCCAGTTGCCCCGTTTTTATTGTGCGGAATCTCTTACTAGAAGGATCCGTTAAATATGCTTTCATCGTATCAACAGATACCTCTAATAGTTTAGAAGCTGTTTTTGTAGTCAGATTATACTTTTGCAGTATGTTTCTAATTGACTGTCTTTGAGTAACCATATGCTCCTCGTCAATAAAAAGTTGTACACGTATTTTAGTGTACATTCATCAATCAGTCAACCCCTTATTATGCTTTTTAAAGCTTTCGTTTTAATTATTATCATTTAATCATATTAACTTAGTTAAAAATTGTCGCACTTGCTACTTGCATCTGCCTGTCATTTTTGAAAGAAAGGTGCAAATTTTGGAAGTTGGCTGCAATATGCATTTTTCATACCTATCTGCTAAAATGATTAAAAGTATCAAATATGGGATAATATGGTAAAAATTCTACTAGTTGAAGACGACAAACGGCTTGCGAAGCTAATTCAATCATTCTTGCTAGAAAAAGGATATGAGGTAGCTCATGAAATTCGTGGAGATAAAGCCGTATTCCGAATTATTAGGGAAGATCCTGACATAGTTATTTTGGATATTATGCTTCCTGGCTTAGATGGCATTCAGGTATGTCAATCCGTACGGGGAAGTTATAATGGCATGGTTCTGATGTTGACCGCTCTAGATGACGATGAAACCCAAATAACTGGCTTAAATATCGGTGCTGACGATTATATAAACAAACCAATTGAGCCTCGAGTTTTGGCGGCTCGTATTGAAGCATTGATACGACGCAATAAGCCAACCGACAAAATAAGCCAGCTCCAATTTGGAACATTAAAGATTGATCTAATTACTCGTGCTGTTACATTGAATGGCAAACCAATTTCACTTAAACCAAAAGAATATGAGTTATTAGTGTTTTTAGCTAACAATGCAGATAAAGTGGTGAATCGAGATAATATTATGCAGGCATTACGCGGCACAAACTATGATGGTGTTGATAGAACCATCGATCTTAGAATTTCTTACCTTCGAAAAAAACTAAAAGATAATCCTGAAAATTTAAAGCGTATTAAAACGATACGAAATTTAGGTTATATCTTTATCTCAAATGCTTGGGGTTCGTGATGAAAAAACTTATGCTAAAATATATAGCTTTTCTAATTATCTTTATTGCTTGTTCCTTTGGGCTTATGTATACAGTTTTGGACATTACCGGAAACATTGCAACCAGAAATTATTTGATAAGAACCAATAAAGGCATGCTGAATTTTTTACAATCAAAATTGCAAAAATATCCAATATTACAATGGAATCGCAGAATTGCCAAAATGAGACCAGGTTTTTCCAGCTATATAAAGGTATTGCCAGTTTCCAAAATTAATTTATCTACAAGCGAAATAGCTACATTAAAAAGAAAAGGGATTTTTGTTAAACAAGAAGATCGAAAAGCTTTTTTTGGTATTTGGGATTGCGACATTTTTTATTATCAAATGATTCCCGGCACTAAATATGCTTTTAAAATGGAAGAGCTTTCTTTGAGTAAAACCGCTCATTATAAGCTTGCTTGGAATAACAGGCTTTTGACTATGCAATTGCAAAATGCTCCGCAAAAGCATTGGGGTAACATAGCCAAAAAAATGCAAAAGATTTACGGTTATCCCGTGTCGATTATAAGCAATGTTGATGCAAAATTGTCTGTAAATGAACTTAATAATCTGCAAGATAGCGGTTCTACAATTAAAGATACTAAGAAAACTGAGGTCAGAAATTTCTATACTAAAATTCCTGGTACAAATTATCTAATTCATACCGGATCAATGCCAACTGATTATTTTGATAAATATTTGATTTATACTATGTACGCGGCTTTTTTGTTTGTCTTGCTTGGCTTTCTTTTTATATCACATTTATTTTTCGGGCGGGCAATTCGTAAAATTTTTATCATAACAGATCATTACAGTCGTGGTGATTTTAATATCACTACCAAGATTTCCAAGTATTCAAGCATGTATAGAGTATATGCCAACATACTTGAAATGGGGCAACGGATAAAAAATCTAATAAAGTCGCAACAAGCTTTAACTAGATTAGTAGCCCATGAAAGTCGTACACCAATCTCTAGAATGTTATTTATTTTAGAAAAAATGGACAAATTGCCACAAACAGATAAATTACAACAAAGTATTTCTGAATTAAAAGGAAATCTTGATGAATTAAATGATTTAACCAATAATTTCTTACGGTATTCACGCTTAACTTCCAAACAATTAACACTTAACCCTATAAAAACTAATATCGTTGATTTAATTAAAGTAAGCGTGGATAAATTTACAGATAATAAAGGAAACATCAAAATTTCAATTACATCTAATTTATCCAAAACTAAACAAGTGGTAATAGATAAAAAATATATAGGATATGCGCTAGATAACTTAATTAGCAATGCTATTCGTTATGCAAAACATCAAGTTAAAATTTCAGCCTGGGATGAAAATGAAAAATTATGTGTCGCAGTTGAGGATGATGGCATTGTTATTGACGATGAAGACAAAAAAACTATCTTTGAACCATTTGTGCAGCTAAAACAAAACGGCGATTTAGCCGAAGGTTATGGGCTAGGCTTAAGTATCGTTAAAGCTATTATTAACTTACATCATGGAGCTATAAAAGTCTCTGATTCTTCCTTAGGAGGGACAAAGTTCCTCGTTACTTTGCCGTTTATAGAGTAAATTACCGCATTTTTTGCCTGACCTTATACAAAACTTATACATAACGCTTCTTTCAAACATCAGTTTCTGTGCTATATTTATACAGATTAAATCAAAAAAGAAAAATACCATGTTTAATTACTTTAATCAAATATGCAGCAATATAGATCTTACACAACATTGTGCTGGAATATTTTTTAGCGGCATGTTGATAGGTATATTTTTTATCATTGCGGTTTTTGCTGCAATTATTTATTTGTTAACAAAATTTTATGAAGAATATTATGCGGAAGACAGCAATGAAGATATATCAGTAATTTAACGATATTTTTTTACAAAGAGGTGTAATTATGTTTTTTTATTCAACGTCAAAAAAAATTCAGCATACGAATAATCTGAAATTACATAGTTTAGCTGAAGCTAAAAATGAGTCTTGGTTGAAAACAGCAGTAAGTTGGGCTGAAGATAAATGGGGCTATCTTAGATTTTTTCACCCTGTAAAACACAAAGATTTTATTCAAAAAAACATAGCTAATTTCTATATACTTACATATGCGAATCAGCCGATTGGCATGTTTGCCTTATCGGATTATCAAAATTTTTCTAAACACAAATGGACAGATTTAAGTTATTTTTATGTTGCAAAAAATTTTAGAGGCCTAGGTATAGGCGGCACAATGTTTAAAATGGCTAAATCTATTTATGACGGAAAAAATAGCGATTCAATGATTATTGAAACTTTAACCCCGGCTTTAAATAGATTTTATGAAAAAAAAGGTGCGAAAGTGGTTGGTGAAAGGGAACCGCATGACTTTAATCCTTTTCCTGCAACTATAATGAGAATATAAAAAATTTACGAAGAGGTATAATTATGTTTAAAAATAATAACAATCTAAATCTAGAGAAACGCGTTCGCATACTACGCGCAGCAAAAAATGCAAAATTTTACGCAAAACTCACGTCAATAGAAAAATCTAATAAATATTTTGGTATATTGCGTGGTTTGACAAAAAATATAGAGAATCTTATTAGATTGCTAGAAAAAAACCATACAGTAGCGATTAAAACCATTAAAGATACGGTACAAGATACCATAACATTAACAAAAATGCTTCCAGAAAAACTACGACCATCACTATATAAAGCAATTAGACAGCTAATATTAGCCAAAAATATCCTCACGAATGATGAAAATTCCAACAAAATTTCTTTTTCTAATATTGTTATTACTTCAACGCAAACTTATAGCGCAGAAAATCTTGTGGCTGAAATAGTAAAAGAGATGAAAGAACATGATATAACTGTGAATGATGCGTTATGGCAAGTTGCCGTTGCCAAAGAACTATCTGGCTTCGATATAAATATGCTTTTCACAGATAGCAACTTAAAGCACAAACTGCGTAATATGGGTTTTGCAGACAGAGATGAGAAGCTATCAGATCTAACATCATGGTCTACGTTGTTATGGGATTTTGCTATTGGAGGTTTGAAAAGAGGTGCAGAATTTATAAAACAAAATCCGATAACAAGCATGATATTTATACTGGGTACCGTTGCTGCAGCATATGAGCAAAATACACAACAAAGGCACGTTATTACTGATTCATACGGTTCACCATCACTAAAAGACCCATTAAGTCACCAAAAAGACCTAGATAAACGAACCACTGGACATGGATTTTTTGCTACTACACCAAATTTAGTTTGGCATGATTGCAGTAAAGAAATGAAAGGGTTGCCATGTTTTTATACTTACCTAGAGGTTCTTAAAAATTACTCAGATCCGGAAGTAGGAACTTTTTCTTTGAAAGCGCTTAAAGTTCTTGCCGCCAATGAGAATACTAACGGTTGTACTACAATTGTGAATTTTGGAATGCCTTTGGGATGTCAAGAAGATCATTTTCGCAATTTCCCATATTTCAATCCCAAACTTTTTAATAAAATTAATAAACATTGTGATATAGTGGCTCTTGTTAATCGTGGTAGCGATTTAGATTTCAGCTGTCAAACGTATGAGGCTCAAAAATTGCGTGGTGAAATGCTGAAATTAGACGTAAATGATCCTGAACAATTTAAACCTTATATAGAATTGCAAACCCAAATGATCAATGATTGTGCGCCATATCACAATGAAACACTGCAATATTTAGGGACAAAAAACATCGTCCGTGACTTATACGAGTTATTCAAAGCTTTGGGTCTTAAGATAGCTAACTTTTATGGCGCTTCTTATGGCACAGTTATTATGCAGCAATATTTGCTACATTATCCGGAAACAGTTAGAGCCATGGTTTTAGATGCTAATGTAAAAGCTGATTATGATACGCGCGAAATAAATCGTAATGTAGCAGAGTCTTGTGAAGCTACCTTACATCATTCTTTTAAATTGTGTGACAAAACTAAAGATAGCTCTAAATGTGCTCTTTATCCAGATTCTCAAGAAAAGTATACTGCAGTAATGGAGCGTTTAGATGAGAATCCGATTCCTGGGACAGGCAAATATGCTAACCAGACATTGACTCGCGGGATGCTTGAGAATGTAATAGTGGATTTTCTGATCTCACCCACAGATCTTGTTACTATTGAAGCATATAATCATTTAACTAGTTGGCAATATCTGGCGCAAGGAATTAACGATATTTATACTAAGAACGATGCTAGTTTATTAATAGACTTTCATAATCAAGATACTGGTTATGATCCAAAAACTGGTAGGGTTATAACTATGGATGATTGGCAATCAACAACTGCTCATGGGCTTGATACTAAGGATCAGCCCAATTATCAGCAATTGCTAAGTGATGCTTCTTATATAGCTCAGCGTTATCCATTAGCTGGTGC
>Ga0114923_10002239_pt1 | contig 13183 bp, 12 predicted proteins | sample SumtaG_FD_89578 | JGI IMG/M metagenome (GOLD analysis project Ga0114923, IMG submission 89578) | Deep subsurface microbial communities from Indian Ocean to uncover new lineages of life (NeLLi) - Sumatra_00157 metaG | ecosystem: Environmental > Aquatic > Marine > Oceanic > Sediment | place: near... | reverse complement strand
TGACGGTGGGAAACCCGGCACGGGTGATACGGAAACGAGAATTTACCGAAACCTATTTGAAGGTATAAAAAATGACCAGGGACGAAAACAAAAACCAAAACACCATGAAAACAACAACCGACAAACCGGGCGATTACTCTATTGTCATTCCTGTATTTTTCAACGAAGGAACATTAAAGAAAACCTATCGCATCCTCCGGGAAAAGGTGATGGCACAAAACCCGGGCAAAACCTGTGAAGTTATTTTCGTGGATGACGGTTCCGGGGACAGGTCCCTCGAGGAACTGGTGCAGTTAAAAAAAGAGTACCCGGAAGAAAATATAAAAATTATTAAATTCACACGAAATTTCGGCCAGGTGGCTGCCATCAGGGCGGGGTATCAATTGGCAAAGGGAAAGTGTGTGATTAATATATCTGCTGATTTACAGGACCCCCCCGAATTAATTAATCAAATGCTGAACCATTTTTTCAATGATAATTATGAAGTGGTTGTATGCACGCGGGAATCCAGGGATGAATCATTTCTAAAACGTAAGGCCTCCCGGTTGTTTTACGGTATAATCAAAAAATTGAGCTTTGCCAATATGCCGCCTGGGGGGTTTGATTTTGTATTGATCAGCGATAAAGTCAAAACCATTATCCTGGACCGGCCGGAAGCCAATCCCTTCTGGCAGGGGCAAATATTGTGGCCCGGGTACAGTGTTAAATTTATCCCTTACAAACGGCAAAAACGGGAAATTGGAGCTTCCCGGTGGACTCTTTCCAAAAAGGTGAAGTACTTGATCGACAGTATGATGAGTTATTCTTATTTCCCCTTGCGTTTGATTTCCGTCACCGGCATCCTGTTGGCCCTGGGGGGATTTTTATATGCGCTGATTATATTTTTCGCCAAAATCTTCGGCAATATCACCATTACCGGTTGGGCACCGCTTATGATCGTCGTACTGGTGTTATCCGGCATTCAAATGTTAATGCTGGGAGTTATCGGTGAATACCTGTGGCGAACCCTGGACCAGGTCCGTAACCGGGCACCTTACATTATTGAGAAAGTCTATGATTAAAATTAAACTCAACCGGGAATTTGTTACGCATTTTGTCAAATATTCCTTTGTAGGGATACTCAATACCGTATTCACCTTTTTGCTCTATTTTATCTTATTAAAAATAATTCACCTTCATTACCTGGTGTCTCTTTCCGTCTCCTGGGTGTCGGGGGTGCCGTTGACCTACATAATCAATTTTCTGTGGGTTTTTAAACCGGAGCAAAAACTGGTTTTCAAAAGTCGCTTGTTAAAATATTTTATAGTCTACATTGCCTCCTACTTACTCAATATATTCTTGCTTAAAAGTCTTACGGAATTAACCGGTGGAGACCCTTTGTGGGTCCAATTTTTCATTATACCCGTGGTGGTGGTCGTCAATTTCACGGGGATCAAATATTGGTGCATGAATGCCAAACTGAGAAAAGGAGATAAAAATGAAGTGGAAGTGGTTGTCAATGGCGAAAGGGTATGTTGACCGATCCGACCCGAAAATCTGGATGTTGGTTTTCCCAACTTTCTACCTGGCTGTTTTTCTTATCACCTCGCTCTTACGGGTGGGTTTTCCTTACCAACTGTCCTGGTTGGAAGGTGCGATGGTGGACAATGCCCGCTGGATTTTAAGTGGGAACCCGCTGTACGGGCCACCATCGGTAGATTTTACCCCATTTTTCTATCCCCCTTTATTTTCTTATATCTCTGCTTTTTTTATGAAGCTGCTGGGCGCAAACATTCTTATTCCCCGGTTGGTATCCCTGGTGAGTTCTTTGCTGGTGCTGTTACTCATCTGGCGCCTGGTAAAGTATGAAACCGGGTCCAACTTCTACGCCTTGACTGCTGCAGGATTCTACGCTTCATTTTACGCTTTTGTGCGCTGCTTTTACGATATGGCCCGGGTGGATGCACTTTTTGTTTTTTTGCTGTTTTTGGGGGTCTATATTCTAAGAACCTCTAAAAAACCCTATGGAATCTATTTAAGTGCCTTCGTATTTTACCTTGCTATTTTTACCAAGCAGCAAGCACTGGTGGTGGTTGTCCTGCTGGGCCTTGTTTTGCTGCGGGAAAACATTAAAAAATTCTTTAAGTTTACAATCACCTTTTCTCTTTTGTGTTTTTTTACCTTTCTTTACTTCCAACAGGCGTCGGACGGCTGGTTTCTTTTCTATATCTACACGTTTCCCCGTTCCCACGGATTTGTAGGATTTCTGGTTCCTTTGATTTTCCGGGATTTGCTGTTAAACGCCCCGGTTCTTTTGTTGATGGCACCTTATTTGTTTTTCAAACCGGGCAAGGAAAACAGCGGTTTTCGTTCTCAGCGCCGCTTTTACCTGGCCTTTTTCATTTCCACCTTTGCTATTTCCTGGATGTCACGGGCGCACCCCGGTGGAGCGGAAAATGTCCTGATGCCGGTGCTTTTAAGCCTTTCTATCCTGGGGGCCATCTCGTTGTGGCATTTTGAGCAAGATATCCGGGTGGCCAATAAATGGGGCACTTATTTTGTCACCCTTTTAATAGCCTGCCAGTTTCTTTTCGTAATCTACAACCCCCTACCTGTTATTCCCAACAAAGAACATTACCGGTGGAATAAAAAGTTTGTCGACCTGATCGGCAATTTCAAAGGCGAGGTGTTGGTGACGCAATTTGGGTATATACCGATACTGGCAGGAAAAAAGACCCACACCCACAAGACAGCCATTGATTTTTCTCTTTCAGGAGAGAATGTCAGCCGCGAGGCCAGACAGATCATCAACAGGGAATTCCGCCGGGCAATCCGCCAAAAACAGTTCAGTGCCATTATCTTACGAAACAAAGATGTCTTTTTCCTCCAAAAGATGAAGGACTACTATAAATGGAAGAGCCGATTTGTCATCCCCATACCATTGGTTTTACACGGGGTGATGCATACGTATTTTGAGGTCTATGTTCCCAAATAAACCATTTCATGTGCCTTCGTGGCTAATATAAGTATTTCTTAAAGCATTTCGTAACGTTGAAAAAACCTCGGTTTTGTGCTACTATAATCCTCTTTATTTTTAGGATAATAATTTATGTTGACTATTCTTTCATATTCCTTTGCTCACCCAAAAAGGGAAAGGCGGAAGCTTACCCGGGGTAAAGTTTGCCTGGATCGAATCTTCCTATCATCAAATACACACCGGGATCCCGGATCCGGCATGCAGGTGAGACTGGGGTTTGCCGTGGCTGTCAATTTAAAACCCGGTATCCTGATCGTGGATGATGCAGTGATCAGTTCCAGCAAATTGGAACGTTTCATAATTTAATCCCAATGAAATATTTAAATAAGTTTCTTTTGCTGGTAGGCATTGGGCTGGCTGTGTTTATTTTTATGATCATCATTCGGGATGTTTATGCGTTTGGGGTGGATGACAGTTATATATTTTTTCGATATGCAGAAAACCTGTCCAATGGCCATGGGCTTGTATTCAACCCGGGTGAAACCCCGGGGGAAGGATTTACTTCGTGGGTATGGCTGCTGCTGTTGGCCTTTTTTCATTATATCGGGGTGGAGCTCATTTTAACAGCAAAAATCCTGGGGATTATTTTTCATTTCCTGGCCGCTTTTTTCCTGGCTTTACTGGTAGTAAAAGTGCTGGACACGGTCGGTGATGCCTCCGCAAAAGTAACCGCTTTGATTTTATCCGGCTGTTTTTTGTTAAATTACCGGTTGATCGCCCACAGCGTCAGTGGCATGGAGACATCCCTCTATGTCTTTTCCCTTGTGCTGCTTGCCTATTTGACCACCCGGGCACTGCAAGCCCCTTCATCCCCCGGTGAAGGAGGGGAAAGGTGGTGGTTATATATCAGTATTGCTGCCCTGGGTACATTCCTGGTGCGCCCCGAAGGCATCGCAGCCGGAGGTATTTCCTTGCTGGCCCTTGCTGTCCACCGGAGGAAAAAATTCCTGGCTCCCAAAACCTGGTTCTATGTTTTTATCGGCCTGGTGGCGCCGCTGGTCCTATTTGTAACCTGGAAAATTTTTGTTTTCGGTTACTCCCTGCCCCACTCGTTTTATCATAAACTGATTGTCATTGAGACGGAATACGGAGAATCACTCCGACAACTTTTACTTTTTTTTAAAAGCTCCTGGTGGTTAATCGCAGCTGCCGTGCCAATAACCTTATATGCCGCTATAAAACACAAAAAACACCTGTTCCTTTATTATTTATTTTTGTTCATATTTATGACTGCCGTTTACCTGGTTTTTTACCCGGCCATGAACTATTTGCACCGGTTTTATATTCCCTATTTGCCTTTATTACTGGTAATGATCTCACCAGGCATTTATTTCCTGGTGAAGAAAATGGAGTATTTTAAAAATGACCCGGTTCGGATATTTTTTTCCTTCTTATTGTTTTTTATCCTGGCCCTGGGGATGAATACCAATATCGGTGTGTCCCGTTTCAAAGTTAAAAGTTGGTCGAAACTGGTTGATCCGGGAATTTCCCGGGCCAGACTGGGGGTGTTGATGAGCCGGCTGCCCCCGGATGTGGTGGTCGCCAATACAGAAATGGGAGTTATCCCCTTTTATTCAGGCCTGACATGTATCGATATGGCAGGGTTAACCGATCCCTATACGGCCCACCATGGGATATCCATGGGTTATCTTAAGAAGAGAAAAACGGATTTGGTTTTATTCAGTCGGGACGTCAAGAAAATGGCTCCTGGAGATTGGAATAAATACACGCAGCCCTATGGAAACGTTTTTCTTTCTAAAGAATTTAAGAATAATTTTGCATTCATTGGCCGGCATTCAAATTACTATTTATATGCCGATAAAACATCGCCAAAATATCGAACAATAAAGGAATGGGGAAAGAAATACCTGGACATGAAGCATTGGAAAGCGAAAATGAAGTTGAGGTAAAGGATGGAATTAAGTACTGTTATCCACATCGGTTTTCCCAAAACAGGAACCACTACCCATCAGAACCATTTGTTTAGCAAGCATTCGCAAATTGTTTACCTGGGTAAACCTTATCAAAACGAGCACTTTAAAACAGGAATGCATAACCTGGTTATGCAAGAGAGTACCATTTACCGGTCACCCTCACTGAAAGAGTATGTGGACAGCCATTTGTCCGGTATAGATGATCAAAAGAAAAAAGTGTTCCTGGTTTCGGATGAAATTATGGTTTCGGTTTCAAAGGTTCGTGACAAGGGGGTGGTGGCGCAGCGGGTCAAAGAGGTATTTTCCCCTTGTAAAATATTAATTACCCTTCGCAACCAGTTGGAAATATTAAAATCTTCTTATATCAGCGGATGCCGCTTGTTAATCAACGTGCCCGGGAAATACCGCGGCCGTTTTGTAGGATTTGAAGAATGGCTTGAATTTTCATATGAAAATTTCAACCGCAGCCATATTGGAAACTTTATTTTTTTTAATACCGTCGATTACTATGCGCAGTTGTTCGGTAAATCCAATGTGCTGGTGCTTTTATTCGAGGAATTCATTCATAATAAAAAAGAGTATATAAATAAGTTATCGGATTTTTTAAATATCGACGGAGATGAATCTTTGCAATTAATCAAGACTTCCCATGATAATGAGCGTATCGAGCAATCGCGGTTGGATTTTGAACATATGGTGGGAAGTCATCTTCCAATTGGCCAAAATCGTTTGATCTCCGGTACTGCTAAATTATACTATTTTTTTTATAAAGTTTTGGGAAAGGGAAAAAACAAAAAAGCAAAAGTTGGCATTCCCGATCATTGGCTAGCGAGGCTGAAAAATTTCTATAGGGAAGGAAACAGGAAACTGGTGCAAAATTTTAATCTTCCCTTAGAGGAATACGACTACCCACTTTAGGGAGATAAATCGAATCGGTGAAGATGAATAAACCAAAAATTTTGCTTATTGGAAAGGGTGGGGCCAAAGAGGGGATGGGGCACCTGGTAAGAATCAGTGTGCTGGCGGATGCCTTTCTCCCGGGTTATGATGTGACCGTACTGGTCAAGCAAGACCGTTTCGGCGATTTTTTTTTTAAACAAAAAAAAATCGATTGCTTTACTTACCGGGATAATCGCGGATTGCTGCGATTCCTGGAGAAAACGGGCAAATATGAGATAATTGTTATAGACATCTACCGCATTTCCATCGGGGTAATTGAAAAAATAGCCGATTACTGCGATTTCCTGCTTAACTTTGACGATATGCAGCGGCGGGTTCATCAACCGCTTAACATTAAGGGGGTATTTATATGCCCCCAGGAACCCTTTAACCGGGAAATTGAGAACCGGGGAACCGTTACCACAGCAAAAGGAACCGATTATTTCCCTTTAGCGCAGAAATATACCCGGTACCGGCAGAAGAAGCGGTTTCGAAAAGATGTTACAAACATCGGGATTATCCTGGGAGGTGTGCCGTCCAAAACACATACCCTGGGCTTAACCCGGCTGCTGGATAATTTCTTAGATAAAAAAATAAATCTCCATGTAGTGATGGGGTTTGAACCGGGGGAGATCGATCCCGATCCTTTTTCTTCCCGGGTGTACGTCGAGAAAAACATAGATGACATGGCCGCTTTTATTGCCGGGATGGATTTAGGAATCATTGCCGGGGGATTCTTAAAATTTGAATTTATGTGTATCGGAACACCCTTTGCCCTGGTTTCCCTGTGTGACCATCAACAAAAACTGGCAAGGAAATTTGCATCCAAAGGGTATGGCGTCTATTTTGGAGATATAAAACATTTGATCGGCAATCAAAAAAATGAAGCAAGGCTCAAAAGGAAAATGGCAGCCCTGGTGTTGAATGAAAAATTAAGAGAAGAGATGTTCCGAAATTCCCGGCAATTGGTTGACGGGCAAGGGAGTTACCGTATCCTGGATATGGTTAATTCATCAATAGAAAAGGTTTTATGAAATAAAGGAGAATATAATGGGTAAATTAAAAGTGCTGGTTACGGGAGCGGGAGGATTTATCGGTACGAAAGTTGTCCAGGAGTTGTGGAAGCGCGACTTTGAAGTGGTCTACTTCGATGTGATCGAACCCAAAATAGAGGGTATTAAACGGGTGAACCGGGGAACTATCCTGGACCAGTATGACCTGGCCCTGGCAGTAAAAGGATGCGATTATGCCATTCACCTGGCAGCACTGTTGGGGGTGCAAAAAACAGATAATAACCGTCTCGAAACCCTGCATGTCAATATCAAGGGTACCCTTAATTTTATCGAAGCCTGTGTAAAGGGAGGGGTTAAAAAAATTATATTTAGCTCCTCGTCGGAAGTCTACGGTGAACAAAGCATTTTACCCATCACAGAAGAGAACCCGTTAAACCCGAAATCGGTCTACGCGGTAAGTAAAATAGTGGGAGAACAGTACTTCCAGGCTTATTCCGAGTTGTATGGTATCGAGTACAATGTGATCCGTTTTTTTAATGTTTACGGCGAATATCAGCGGGAAGATTTTGTCCTGCCGCGATTTGTGCAGCGGGTTACCAATGATGAACCCCCTACCATTTATGGGGATGGGGAACAAGTGCGCAGCTTCTGTTACGTGGAGGATGCCGTCCGGGGTTTAGTGGACGCACTACTGGCAAAAGAATGCGGAGAAATATTTAATATCGGTAATAACCGGGAACCCATTTCAATGAAAGACCTGGCAAATAAGGTCATCAAACTATCCGGGAAATCAATAACCCCCCAATTTGTCAACTACGAACAATCAGATAGAAAATCGTCACGGGAAATTGAAAAACGAATCCCCTCTATTGAAAAAGCAAAAAAAGTACTCGGTTATGAACCTGAATATTCCCTGGAACAAGGTCTAAAGCGAATGCTTGAGTTTTATAAAAACAACAAAAAGAATTTAAAATAGCCTCCGGCGGCCAGGGGGGCTCTTTTCGAGAAAACTGCCCCCCTGGACCCCCCGCAAAAGCTTTTGATAATAGTTTTCATATACCAGGGGGGGGAAGGATTCCCACCCATGAACAAGCAATTTCTTATGAATAAATATGACATCCAGCTTTTATATGCCCCTTTTTACAGTTTAATTCATTATAAGAAGCCTTCAGGATGGCCCGAAGGGCCTGCTTAGGGTGGCCGCGCCGCGGCCCCGCCGGAGGCATTTTGGAGATAACCCATGAAACCTAAAACCCTTCATTACGGCAGCCAGTATATCGATGATGACGACATCAACGAGGTATTGGCCGTTTTAAAATCAGATTTTTTGAGCCAGGGGCCTACGATCCGGGAATTTGAAGAACAGATGGCCGCCCAAACGGGTGCAGAGTATTGTATAGCTGTTTCCAGCGGGACTGCCGCCCTGCACCTGGCTGTAAAAGCCCTGGATATCGAGGCCGGAAAAGAAGGAATCACGTCTCCTATTACCTTTGTTGCCTCTGCAAACAGTTTAATCTACAACAATCTTAAACCGGTTTTTGCAGATATCGATGACAAAACCTACTGCCTGGACCCCCGCCAGCTTGAAAAAAAGATAAATAAAAATACCCGCGTTATTATACCGGTACATTTTGCCGGTCAACCGGCAGAAATGAAGGAAATATACGAAATCGCCAAAAAACAAGGGATTTTTATCATAGAAGACGCCGCCCATGCCATTGGAAGCCGGTTTGAAGACGGAAGCCTCGTAGGCGCCTGCAAATACTCGCATATGACCGTCTTCTCCTTTCACCCGGTAAAAACAATAACCACCGGCGAAGGCGGGGCCATTACCACCAATGATAAAAAACGTTACGAGAAATTATCGATGCTAAGAAACCACGGCTTAACCAGGGATAATTCAAAATTCAGATTTCAACCGAAAAATTCAAGTTTAACCGGGCCCTGGTACTACGAAATGCAAGAATTGGGTTTTAACTATAGAATAACGGATATCCAGGCGGCGCTGGGAAAAGGACAATTAAGAAAATTGGCAGGTTTTATTAAACGGAGAAGGGAAATCATCGCAAAGTACAACGAGGCCTTTAAAGACCTGGAATGGCTAACCATTCCTTATGAACGGCCCGGGGTTTTTTCTGCCCTTCATTTGTACGTGATAAAAATCGATTTTGAGCGAATTAAGAAAACCCGGGCACAGGTGATGGCGGAATTAAAAGAAAAAGCCATTAATACACAAGTGCATTATATACCGGTTCATTTGCAGCCCTATTATAGGGAAAATTTCGGGTTTAAAGAAGGTGACTTTCCCAAAGGGGAAGATTATTATCGCCAGTGCCTCAGTATTCCCCTCTATCCCAAAATGACCGATGACGATGTGCACAGGGTCATCGATGCAGTCATTAGTTTATGCCTTCGGCGACCAGGGGGGCTTTTTTGAAAAACCGCCCCCCTGGACCCCCCGAAAAACTTTTTATGAAAGACTTAGTCCATGTTATCCTGGAAACCGCCAATTTTCACGGCGGCGATGCGGCCCTGCTTAAAAACGCCGTTGAAAAATTTTCCAAATTGGAATACCCTAACCTGGGAATTAAATTCCATGCCTTTAAACCGGATAATGTAGCGCTGCCGGATTTCTCCTGGTATCCTACAGTTAAACGGTTTTTTATCCACGAAAACCAGTGGGCTGAGATAATCAACCTGGCCGTCGAGAAAAATTTCAACGTCTGGTTGGATTTGTTCTGCGTATACGGCGTTGAAATACTGGAGAAAAACATTAATAAAATTTACGGCATCAAATTCCAACCCTCCATCCTGGATAACCTGGAAATCATGGAGGCTTTAAAACCTTTGGATTTAAGTGACAAAGAGTTGATCATTAATGTATCCGGGTTGGAAATATCAACCATAGAAGACAATCTAAAAAAATTCAATGAATTTAAGTTCAAGACAATTATTTTACAATTGGGATTCCAAAACTACCCGACCCAAATTGAAGACACTTCATTGAAGAAAGTAGATATGGTAAGAACCGCTTTCCCTGGTGAAGCACTGAGCTATGCCGACCACATCGATGCCGGGCTGTCTTTTTCAAAAAACTTTCCCGTTTATGCCTGGCTGCAAGGGTGTGCATACCTGGAAAAACACATCTGCATCGATCGAAAAAAGACAAAATACGATTTTGATTCCGCACTGGAATTCGATGAGATAAAGGAAATGACCGAGGAGATTCAACGGGTGAGTCGCTGCTTTACCGCTGAATTTATTTCGGAAAATGAAAAGAAATACTTTGAGAAAACCCTTCAGAAACCCGTGCTTAACGTTCCGTTAAGGAAAGGCCGGTTAGCCGCTGCTTCGGATGTGATATTCCGGCGCACCGACAAACCCGGCATGAATTATAACCGGTTAAAGGAACTGCAGCGTAATTTTTTTATATTGAATAAATCATTGGAAAGATTGGACACCCTTTCGGTTAAAGATTTTAAAAAAGCCAGGATTGCCGTTATTGTGGCGGCCCGGATGAAATCTTCCCGCTTAAAACAGAAAGCAATTTTACCCATCCGGGGGATGTCCTCCATCGAACGCTGCCTGGATAACTGTTTAAAATTTCCCTTTGTGGATGAGGTCGTTCTTGCTACCTCGACCTTGGAAGAAGACGCGGTACTGCGTAACCATACATTGGGAGGAAAGGTCAAATTCCGGCAGGGAGACCCGGATGATGTGATATCCCGGTACCTTGGAGCTTGCGCTGCTTACGATATCGATGTTGTCGTCCGGCTGACCGGTGACAGTCCGGTGGTCTCCCCTGAAATCGGGGAGATCATATTAAAGTCCCATTTCGATACAGGCGCGGATTTTACCGAAGTTCCCCGCTTTGCCGTAGGAACCAACAGCCAGGTTTACAACGTAGAAGCCCTGAAACGGGTACTCGAATTAATAGGAAAAGCCGACTATTCCGAACATATGACCCTTTACCTGACCAATAACCCCGGTATCTTCAAACTCAATTACGTGGACCTGCCGGAAGAATTAATAAGGGATTACCGGTTGACCCTGGACTACCCGGAAGACCTGGAAATGTTCAATCAACTGTTTGAAAAACTGGCGGAAGAGAACCTGGACAGTACGTTATTGAATGTTTTTAAAATATTGGATAAAAATCCCGGCATACCGAAAATAAATGCTCACCGGGCGCAAATATACAAAACAGATGAGAAATTGGTAAAGTTACTGAAGGAAAAAACCACGATAAAAGCAGGGAGAAAATAGCCTTATAGAGGCCGAGGAGGAGGAGCTGTGTTTGACAAAAGCAGTGAATTATTTCCAATCAAGGATTCTTGCGTTTTTTTATCACATTGTGCTGTGTCACCGTTGTACACGGGGGCGTTGCAGAAAGAACTGGAATATGCCGGCAGGCAAAACAGGGAAGGTGGATTAATATTCGCAGATTATGATAAGGTTTTGCAGGAATTGCGTGTGGCAGCCGCGAAATTGCTGGATACCCCTTACCATAACCTTGCCTTTATTAAAAACACTTCCGAAGGAGTGTGTATGGTGGCAAACGGTTACCGGTTTGAAAAAGGTGACCAGGTTATCAGCTATGTGCACGAGTATCCTGCAAACTATTATCCCTGGAAACTCCAGGAGAGACGGGGTGTCGATTTACTCTTACTACCTGATCAAAATGGTATCGGAAAAATGTATACATCCCCAAAATACAAGCCTCACAGTTGGTCAATGGATGATTTGGAGAAGCTGGTAACAAAAAGAACCAGGATTATTGCCATCAGTCATGTGCAGTTTACCAGCGGTTTTGCCGTAGACCTTAAGCAGTTGGGAGAATTCTGCCGTGGACATGATATCGACCTGGTCGTAGATGCCGCACAGAGTTTGGGTGCCCTTCCCATTTATCCCGAAGAATACAATATATCCGCTATTATTTCATCCGGCTGGAAATGGCTTATGGGTCCTATTGGTACAGGGCTTTTGTATACATCCGAAAAATTCAGGAGCAAACTGGGCGATACCGTGGTGGGCGCGGAAATGATGACCCAGGGTACAGACTATCTTGACCATTCCTGGCATCCGCATCATACAGCAAAACGTTTTGAATACAGTACTTCCCCAATATCGCTTGCAGCAGCACTAGAAACCTGCATCACCGACATACCTCTTAAATACAAACCTGAGAATATCCGTGGGGAACTCTTTCGCCTGCAAGACCTTGTCGTCGGTTTACTCGACCGGGACCGGTTTACCCCTCTCTTGTTTAGTGAAAAAAACCGCGCGACTATTCTTTCCGTGATTTGCAACAGGAAAGAAGATGACCCGGGAGAAATTGTAAAGGCACTCACCAAAAAGTGGACGGCGTCCACACCCGGTAAGGGAGAGGAAAGGGGTGTTGTGTGTACGGAGCGTGGGGGGTATCTTCGTTTTGCTCCTCATTATTACAACACCGACGAAGAGATTCAATATGCTGTGGAGTTGTTGAATTCAATCTAAAACTGGTTTTGGAGATTGATAAATTATATTTTTTGAATTCGGACTTTGGGCAATGATTAAATCGCCTTCCCGGTTATAGACCCCTGCCCCTTCGAAACCCCTGATTTGAATATTTCTCCTTCTTTCAATTAAATCTGTTTCAAATACATCGCGATACTCCGAGAGAGTTAATTTTAATCGTTCCAATAATACCCTGTTATCATCACACCAGGGCGATTCTTTATTCATACTTTCCTCAAACGATTGACTTTTCATGATTTTTTTCATAAGATTTAGTAGACGTTTTAAAATTAAAAATATTAAACAAACGAGGTATTTATGCTGGTAACGTTTAAAAATACAGGTATGCTGGAAGAGGCCGATATCCGCTTTGACGGTTTGACAGTGATTACCGGTGAGAATGATACGGGAAAGAGTACTATTGGAAAACTCATGTTTTCGATTATCAAGACCTTTAACCGTTATGAACGGGATGCCCGGTCATACCGGGTTCGTAATATCTTGCAAATAATCGATGATTATTATTTTGATTTCAGGAAGAAATACACCAATCCGTCTGTTCTCGAGGCCAGTAGAACCTTTTTTGATCAATTAAAAAATGAAGCGGTGAAGTTGGTCGACAGTTCCGAAATAAGTGAAGAATTTGAATCCGCTATCTCCGCTAAAGTAACCAGTTTTACTGAAACAGTTCAACGCATTTCCGATGTTGAAATCAACCTGGAAGAGATCCCGGGAATTATTATTCCCCTTATCGTAAACAAACCCTCAAAAGAGGATGTATA
>Ga0114923_10002238_pt1 | contig 13190 bp, 6 predicted proteins | sample SumtaG_FD_89578 | JGI IMG/M metagenome (GOLD analysis project Ga0114923, IMG submission 89578) | Deep subsurface microbial communities from Indian Ocean to uncover new lineages of life (NeLLi) - Sumatra_00157 metaG | ecosystem: Environmental > Aquatic > Marine > Oceanic > Sediment | place: near... | reverse complement strand
TTTGACGGGAAAGATTGGATGTTTCGATAGTATCTAAATCTACCAATACAATTTTCCCAATTCCCATTAAGGCAAAATCTTTTGCTATTTCACAACCCAAAGCCCCAACTCCGATAATCATAATGCTACCTTTGCTAACAATCTCTTGGTCCCACCCATCAATTAATTGCTGTCTTGCGTACATTCGCGATTTTTTGATATCTTCCTTGTTTACTGTCATTATAAATATCCTAAATTTTTATAATATTATATATTATTAATTTTTCATAGAAATATAAATTCTTTTAGTGCGTCTTATTGAAAAAGCAATTTATAGTAATAATAATCATTTTAACACTTCCAATAGCCCAATTTTTCGTTTTAGGAATAAACGGTTATGAGTTTCCTCAAATAATCGACACGCACTTAAACTGTTCGAATATTGATAATACATTCCATATTTCATCAAGTGAAATAAAAATAAGTTCTACTTACAACGCACAAGATTATATTGGTTTGCAAGATAATCTTTGGGACAAAGGATTAACGGGAAAAAATATAACTGTTGCGGTATTAGACACAGGAATTTTTGCTAATCATAGCGTGTTTACAAATGGCGGTAAATTAGATTGGTTTGAAAGAATTGTTAACTTCTACGACGTGATTGAAAATCAATCAAGTATTCCACGAGACGATCACGGTCACGGAACATTGGCAACATCAATTTTAGGAGGAAATAGTAGCGTATATCAAGGGGTAGCACCAGGTATAAATTTGGTAATATTGAAAATTTTTGATAGTACTGGAGAATCCAACGCTTCCGTATTGGAAAATGCTATTAATTGGGTTGTTCAAAATAAGGATGTTTTCGATATAAAAATTGTTAGTATGAGTTTTGGAGCAAAACCAGAACCTGATAATCTCGATGAAATTGCCCGTTTTCATAGCCTAACTAGAACCCTTATTGACAATGGAATACTAGTCGTTGCAGCTGGAGGCAATGATGGGGACCCTTCTAAAGATTATGGAGATGGAACTATTAACGCTCCCGCTTCAGATAAGGCGGTTCTTGCTGTTGGGGGCGTAGATTACGATGGAAACATGTATCCAAATAGCGCGAAAGGTCCGACTTTTGAAGGCGTCATAAAACCAGATGTATGCGCTCCCGCTGTTGGAGTAATTGGTGCTGATAAAGACTTTCAAGATGGCTATAGCTACGGATCCGGTACTTCTGGAGCAACGCCTTTTGTCGCGGGATTAGCAGCGTTGATGTTGGAAAAAGAAGAGACTTTAACTCCCTTCCAACTAAAAAGCATAATCTCATTAACTTCATTTAAGACGGTCAACCCACAAGTGATTCAAGATAATATACAAGGGTGGGGGATTATACAAGGTTACGCCGCCTTAGACGCCTTAAATAACCCAATATTAATTAATGAAAGTACGGAAATAGGGTTTTCTCTAAACCAAAACTTTAGCGTTTATTGCCTACCGATTAAACTTAAACCAAATCAATATTTTTTTGAATTAAATCAACTTGGATCGGCACGGGCTGAAATGTACTTATTCAACATGAATCCTAACAAATATGGATCTCCAATTCTAATATCTCACACCATAAACCAACTAATTCCGGATAATCTTGACAAAAAAATGGGTGTTTTCGCGAGTGAAGTTCAAAATTATTATTTGGTGGTAAAATTAGTTCAAAGAGCTTCAGGAAGCTTTTTGATACGACTAGTTTTTGAATATAGAAATATAGCATTTATAATCTTATTAGGAATTAACGTTATTAGTCTGATTTACATCAGAAAATTAACTTTAAGTTTTAAAAAAAGAGATGGTAAAGAATAATTTGAACCTATTTTTTTTCTTTTTTCGATATTTCTTTAAGCATTTTCTTTATTTCGTCCGCTTTTTCTTTATCTTTATCTAATTTGTGCTCCTCTTTTCTCTTCTCTGCATCTTCCTTCGATTTCGATAATTCATTCATAAGTTCCTGCTTTAAATCAATAAATTCCTTCATATCCTTTCGAAATTCTTTTGACTCGGATACGATTTGTTTGCTTTTTTGTTGGGTTTTTAACACATCTTGTTGCATTTTAATTTCAATTAACTTCGAAACCTCAATAGATAAATCGCTTACTTCTCCAACTACCGCTTTTAATTTAATTTCTTCTTCTTTTACTTGGCGCTCTTTCTTTCTTCTTTGAATTTTTAAATCTTCGCGAATCTTTTGGATTTTCAAATCTTCTTCTTTTGTTCTTTGTTCAAAGAGTCGTGTATTTTCAATCTCTTTTTGAATATATTTTATTTGTTCAATCCATCCAATCTGGTTAAACTTTTTAATAGCGCTGTTGAACTTTTTATAAGCTTTTTTAAAGTCATATACGATTGCAGCCTGTTTTCCCTCGTCTATTAGCCTTAAACCTTTCTCTTTATTTATCTCCGCATCTCGTTTAGATTCGAATAATCTTTTTACCTTTAGTTGTTGTTGTCTCTTTTTTATTTCATATTCTGTACGTCGTTTTTGAATCTCTTCTCTAAAGAGTTCATACTCGTGCTGCCTTTTAATTTTAGCCTCTGCTTCCAATTTTTTCTTTTCTACAAAATCTGCTTTCTGTTGAATGAGATCTTTGATCAGAATATTCAAATTATTAATCTCAGGTTCCCAACCAATTTTTTCAGCCAGTAAATCTCTTGCTTGAATATACAACGATATTGCTTTGTCAAAATTAGGAACTCCTCTCTTAAGAAATTCTACTCCTTCTTCAAGAAGAGAATAAGCAGCCTCTCTGTTAGTTAATTGATCTTGTACTACCCTTTCCCTTTGTTGAAGCGCTAATTGTTGCGCAATCTTTTTCTCTTTTTCTTGCTTCTTTCTCTCTTCTAATATTTCTTGTAAATGTTTCTCTTCTTTAAGCCTTTCTAATTCTCTTTGCAATTTATGTTGTTCGTTAAGCTCTTTCTGTTTTTTGAGATTAATTACTTTTTCAATCATGTTATTAATAGAATCTGTTGGAAATTGGATTTCGTTTAAAATTAGCATTGCTTTTCTATAACTTGCAATAGCTAGATCATACTCTAATCTATTAATATAATGCTCCGCTTTTTCTAAAACTAGAAAAGCCTCATCTTTTCTCTTTTCAAGTTTAACTTGTAACAATTCTAAATTTCCAATTTCGATCTTCTTTAATTTTAAGCGCTCTTTTTTTTTCCTTATATCCTCAGCAACTTTCTTTTGAAACTCGATTTCTTCGCGCCCCTTTTGAACTTTAAATTCTAAATCTTTTTGTTTTTGTAATTCATGTTCTCGTTTTTTCTCTTTGACTTTAGCGATTAATTCCTTAATTGAATCTGTTGGAAATTGAATTTCGTTTAATATTAATTCAGCGCTTCTATAATATTCAAGCGCTTTATCGTATTTTCCTTGTTTTACAAAAACATTGGCTTCATCAAATATTTCAAATGCAACGTCTTTACGCTTTTCAAAGTAGATTTTTAGTTCTTCTCGTTCTTTAAGTTTGATTTGCTTCGCTTTCATTTTCTCTTCTTCATACCGCATACTTTCTACAATAGTTTGTAGAAAATGCTTTTCTTCCTCAGTTTTTTTTATTCTGGTTTCAAATTCATGTTGTTTTGCTAAATCATCTTTATATTTTTTCTCTTGTATCTTGCGAATCATTTCTTTTACTGAATCCGTTGGAAATTGGATTTGAGTTAAAATTAACTCTGCTTGATAATACATGTCTATAGCCTGCTCGTATAACCCTTGCTTTAATAACATTTCTGCTTTATTCATAATTTTAAAGGCTTCTAATTTACGTTGTTCCATGTAATTTACTAAATCTTCCCTTTTTCGAAGCTCTATTTTCTTAGATATCATCCTGTCTTTTTCAATTTGAAGATGTTCAGCTATTTTTCTCTCGAACTCTCTTTCGTCGTTTATTTGTTTTTTTAAACGTTCCCTTTCTCGAATAATTCGCTGATCTTTTTCCTTCTTTTTGATCTGGATTAGCCGAATTGTATCTTCTAATAAGGTCATATAACCTCCTGTCCATCCAATATTATTTAATATGCTAAGAGCGTTATGATAAGATTGTAAAGCTTCGTCAAAGCTTTCTTGTCTTAGTAAAAAATCAGCTTCGTCAATAACTCTGAATGCCTCTTTCTCTTTTGCAATGGTTTCTGCAACTAACTCCTTCTTTTCTACAAATAATTCCTTCTCTTTTTGTATTTTAATTTTTTCTATTTCTCGTTGACGTTTAATGTGGTCAAGAAATTGGCTGTGGGCAGTTTCTTTTTTGATCGCTTCTTGAAACGCTTTTTGTTTCCATAGCTCTTTCTCTTTCTTTTTTATTTCTATGTCGCTAATAGCTTGTCTAATCAACGGTAGTTCTTCTACCCATTGAATTTGAGCAAAGATCTCGCTTACATTTCTATAACTTTCAATTGCCATATCAAACTCCCCTAAAGAAAGAAAATTTTGCGCTTCTTCTAGTATTTTGAAGGCTTCTTCTTTTCGTTTTTCTCTAAATATGACTTCTTTTTCGCGTTCTCTTAAAGTAATTTCTTTTTGTTTTAACTTTTCTCTTTGAACTTTCATTTCTTTAATTATAATCTCTTGAAACGCTCTATCCTCTCTTTCTTTTTTAATGAAAGCTAACATATCCCTTTGTTTTTTAATTCCAGTCTCACGCTTTTTATTTTCTATCTCAACAATCGCATTTCCAATATTTTCAACTTCATCATACCATTGAATTTCCGCAAAAATGTTTGTTGCTAATTGGTATAATTCTATAACCTTTTCGTAATTTTCTTTTTCCAATATCTTCTGTGCTTCGCCTAATACTTTAAAAGCTTCTTCTTTTCTCCTTTCTCGATGTTCTAATTCTGCATCTCGTTCCCTTAACTTTATCTGTTTTTTACTTAAACTATCACGCTCTTCTTGTAATTGCTTGGATATCTGTTCCTGAAACGATTGCTCTGCTTTATATCTGTCAATAGATCTCTGTAAATCCTTTTGCTTCATTAAAGATTGCTCTTTTTTCCTACTTTCAAGATTTCTTATGGAATCTTCAATTAAATGCAATTCTTCGTTCCATTGGATGCCAGCAAAAATATTTCCAGCAGTTTGATAAGCTAATATCGCGTTATCTAAATTAGATTGATTTATGTATTCTTCTGCTTCTTCTAAAGCCTTAAACGCAGCGTCTTTACGTTGTTCTCTATATTCTATTTCGTCCCTTTTTAATTCTAACGCAATTTCCCTTTGATTAATTCTCTCTCGTTCCTTCGCTAATTCTATTGAAATTTGTTGTTGGAATTCTAAATCATCTTTACTTCGTCGCTCTAATTTCTTTTGTTGTTCCAATTCTTTTTCTATCTGAGTTTCTTTTAATGTGTTTATACTAGATATTGTAGACTTAATTGTTCCCGCATACGATTCCCAACCCGCTCCTAAACCTCTTAAAAGTTCTAACGCTTTTTGATATTCTACAATAGCTTTATTAAAATCGTTATTTTCCTTTAAAATCTTATCGGCGTTATCTAAAGTCGTAAAAAATTCGTTCTCTTTTCTAGTTTCTTTTCTTCTTTTTTGTTCAAATTGTAATCTTTTTTGCTCTATCTCTTTTGCTGTTTGTACAATCTCTTCTCTTTCTTTTAAGAAGATTTTGTCTTGGAGACTTTTTAAATCGATTTCTCGTTTTTGTTTCTGGCTTTCAGTTCTTTCCTCATATTTTTGCTTCTCTTCTATATTTTTGATAAAATTAACGATAGGTTGAATATAAGAATCCCATTCTATGGATTTAAGTAATTCTATTGCCTTTTCGTACTTGGTTATAGCTTTATCGTATTTTTTTTCTCGCTCCAGCTTTTTTCCAATATCTATTAGGTTGAACGCTTCTTTTTGAATCTTTTCTTCGTCCTTTTTAAATTCTTCGAGTTCTAATTCATCGAATCCTTTAATTTCTACTTCTCTTTTTATAAATTTTCGTTCTAAAGGCTTCTGTGTCTTAATTATTTCAAATTCTTTTTTGTCTTTTCTTAATTTTTGAACTAATAGCGCTATATTTTGTGTCTGGGTTTGCCACCCTATTAAGTTTAATAGTTCAATAGCTTTTTCGTAATTCTCTATCGCTTTATCAAAATTATTGTCTTTTTCGAAAAACTTTGCATTGTCAATAAACGCAAAAGCATCGGTTTCAATTTGTTCTTCTCGTTGTTTCTCTTCTCTATATCTTTTTAGTTCTTCTGCCTTAGAAGCTATTTTCTTTTTGCCAAACGCACCAACAACCTGAGGCTCAGTTTCTAGTTGTTGAGATTCAATTTCTTTTTGCGTTTGAATTATTTTTTTTCGCTCCAATTTTCCCGCAAGATTGGTTATTTTACTCTTTAAATTCTCTAATTGAGTTTCAGTCCACCCTGATTGAACCAATAATTTAATTGCTGACATATATTGACCAATAGCGTCTTCAAGAAATCCATCAGATTCTAATTTTTGAGCTCCATCTAATAAAGAAAACGCTTGTTCTTGTATTTGCTCAACTTGAGCTCTGGAATGCTCTTGGCGGTAGAAAATCTCTTGCTTAACGAATTCTTTTAATTCTTCAATTCGGGAATAAATCTCATCAATTCGTTGCATCAAGTACCCGCTACTTTTAAGATAGTCCGCAGCAACTCCGTAATGCTCTATAGCCTTCTCTATATGGCCTTCCTTTTCAAACCTCTGGGCTAAGCTTAAGTATTTTACAGCTTCTTGAGCCAACATTTCATTTCTCTCCATTTTAAAACTAACTCGTTGTTTTTTAATTTAAATTGAATTGTTAATAAGATTAGAGTGAAATTATTCTTATTTCTTACAATAAATTAAACCGATTTATTAATTAAACTTTTTATATTTTAATGATTAACCTTACTAACAAAAAATAACCGTTAAAAGTCATTTTAGTGTCATTTTTGATGCTTAATCTTTATTTCTTTATTTGATATATGGGAGTATAATCCATGAATAATAATAATTTTAAAATAACAATTGATTTTGAACCGATCTCAAGAAGACTATTCTGCTCAAGGGACGAGAATCTTTACCAATTGTTGATTAATTCCGGTATCCGTGTTAGATCACTATGTGGTGGCCTTGGAACGTGCGGTAAGTGTAAAATTATGGTTCAAAAAGGAAATAAATATTTAAATCCTCCTACAGATTCAGAGAAGGCCCTTTTAACTCAAACAGAGATCAATGAAAGCTGGCGGTTAGCGTGCCAAAGTAGGATCGCGGAAAATCAAATTCCACTCTTGGAAACACTGCAACCACTTCAAATTAGAATTTTTTTACCTCAAGAACTCTTAGTTGAAGATTTTAAGATTTTAACTTCAGGTTTAAATAAGGGAGTTAGCCTAAATCCCAACGTTAAGAAGTTTTTTGTAGAAGTTAATAAACCAAATTTAGACAATCCCGTTCCAGATTTGGAAAGAGTATTAATTTCCCTCTCGTCTAAAAACGGAATTATTAAAGATACAAATACACTTTTAGTAGAATTTGAAGCTATAAAGAAATTACCTAAAATTTTAAGAGAAGAAAACCATCGCATTACAATAACTCTATACGACGACAATAAAATCATCGATTTTGAAGCGGGTAATAAAGTGGATAGAAATTACGGAATTGCGTTTGATATTGGAACTACAACTTTAGTAGGTTACCTAATAAACTTGAACGACGGAAAAGTTTATTCTGTCGCCTCAGCTCTTAATCCACAAACAGCTTATGGAGAGGATGTTATCACCCGGATTACATATGTTAATGACAACGAAGATGGACTTCTAAAACTAAGTTCTACTGTTGTAGACGCTTTAAATGATATAATAAAAAAAACTTGCGCAAAAGCTAAAATTAAACCTTCGGATATATGTGAAGCCACTGTTGTTGGTAATTCTGTTATGCACCACATTTTTCTAAATATAGATCCTACATATATCGGTTTAAGCCCGTATGTGCCAGCAGTTAAGCGAGGATTAAATTTAAATTCTAAAGATATAAATCTTAAGATCTCTCGAGGAGGAAAAGTATATATGCTTCCTTTGATTGCTGGGTTCGTTGGAGCAGACACAATAGGCGTAATTCTTTCTTCAGAAATAGATAAAGAGTCAGAGTTAACTTTAGCAATTGATGTAGGAACTAATGGTGAGATAATTGTTGGTAATAGAGATGTATTAACCACCGCCTCGTGCGCAGCTGGGTCTGCTTTAGAGGGAGCCCACATAAAAGATGGAATGAGAGCCGCGGCTGGAGCGATCGACGCAATTAAAATCAATCCCGACGATTTAACCGTTGAGTATACAACGATAAACAACAAAAAACCGCTTGGAATTTGTGGTTCTGGAATAATTGACGCCGTAGCAGAAATGCTAAAAGCTAAAATTATTACCAGAAGTGGTGGTTTCAACAAACAATTTATTGATCACGAGAGAATTGTAAAAAACGATAAAATCTTCGAATTTATTATTGTAAAGAAAGATGAAACTTCAAATAAAAGAGATATTATAATTTCGCAAAAGGACGTTAGAGAATTACAAATGGCTAAAGCAGCGTTCTTTTCTGGAGCTCAATTAATTTTAAACCATATAAATCAAACAAGAAACACCAAACTCGAAATTAAACAAATCTTTTTAGCTGGAGCTTTTGGCAATTATATAAATAAAAATAACGCAAAATTTATAGGAATGATTCCCGATATTTCAGATGAAAAAATTTATCAAATTGGAAACGCTGCGGGAATGGGAGCTCAGAACTGTTTATTAAATATAAATTTGAGAAAAAAAGCTAGTAAATTACTAAAAAAAATAGACTATGTTGAAATCGCAATAGAAAAAGATTTCCAAATACAATACGCCGAAGCCATGTATTTCCCTCACCATAATCTAGAACTTTTTCCTAATTTAAAAGAATACAAAAACATTCCTAAAAGATAAATGAACTTTTAGACTTACATTCTTTATTAAAGTTAATTCAAAATTAGACAAAGGACTATTTAAATTTTGTAGATTTTAATTTAAAAGGAGCATAAAAGTATTTAAGAAATAAATTTATTAAATTTCTATCAGAAATAATATTAAATTATTGGAATGGTATAAAAAGAATTAAATAATTAAAATTTAATATTTAAGATAATTAATTATATTCAATTAAAAAAAAAATGAATTTATATGTCAAGTTTTAAACTGAAAGTATTGCTAACTGGAGCTGCCGCTGTCGGTAAAACCAGTCTGGTTCAGAGGTTTATTAAAAATCGCTTTGCGGCGAATTACAAATTAACGGTTGGTGTAGACATTCTCACCAAAGATGTTGAGTTCAAGCAAGGAGAGGTGGCAACCCTTTCAATATGGGATATCGGCGGACAACAACGATTCGAGTTCATACGTTCGACATTCTATAAAGGCGCCGCAGGAGCTTTGTTAGTTTTTGACTTAACAAGAGAACAAACCTATATTGAAGTAAGAAAGTGGCTAACAGAAATCCGTCAGTTTGCCGGTCAAGATATACCGTTTGTACTAATAGGAAACAAATACGACTTACTGGAGGATGTTGGTGAAGTTATTGATCGGGACGAGGCGAGAGCATTAGCTGAAGGCGAAAATAGCATTTATATTGAAACCTCAGCAAAAACAGGTATTAACGTGGATGAGGCTTTTACAGAACTTACACGCAGAATCATCGAGTCTAGAACTCAATAATTTAAGTTTACTCTTTTTCTAACTAATTAATAATATTAAAAAAAAAATTTTAATTAGATCTCTGATCTATTAATTTTAAAACGGCTAATTTATCAACTGATTCAATCAATTCATAATATTCGAATAAGCTTTCATATTTAGACCTCTGAAAGTCATGCAAAAATATAATTGAATTTTTTTTAAGATAAGATTTAACTTCTTTTCCACAATGAACCCTCGCTCGTCCATCTATTAATACTTTATCCCACTTATGATTTAGTTTTTTGACAATTTCTATATAATCAATGAATTCACTTCTTTTTGAGGGGAATGACCTTGCTTCATTACTTTTAATATTTAAAATTACCACTTTCTTCTTTAAGTCTGGTTCCTTGTTGATAGCCCTTAACACCCTCTTGTACCATATTTTACTATCTTCTATGCTCACATAGAATTTTGTTTTTTTACTAAAATATAATGTACTTCCACCAGCACCCCATTCTATCATTGTATCTGATAATTTAAGATATTTTTCAATACAATTAATCTCCCTTTTTGTCATTATCATTACAATTTTAGTATAATTAAAAAAAAACAAAAATTGGATAGTAATATAATCCAAAGCGTACTTTAATCCATACTTTTCATATCTATTTAGAATGTTTGTAATCATTTTTGGAATTTTCATAATAATATCTCGTAAATCTTAAAGCAACTACAGTATATGAAATAATTTTTGATAAAAGAATTTATATGTTTTTAAAATCTTCACATAGATCATCATGAATAATTTTAATCGCATCCATGAGGTCTTGTCTCTCAATTACCAACGAAAGATTTAATTCTTCGGTACTCTGAGCCAAAGCTTTTACGTGGATATTCTTCTTTTCTAAAGCTTGAAAAATAATGGATTTCGTCGTATTTTCTAATATTTTAAATCCTGTTATATTGACGATTGCTACGTCTTCAAATTTGATTTCGAAAAAATCAGAAAAATATCCCGAACTCATTAAAGCGTCCACAGCTTTTTGAGCTTCAATTCCTTTTACAATAAAAGAAGTGCTAATCTCAGAAGCACTTTGAGCAACTAAAGATACGCTAATTCTGTTTTTGCTCATAACTTTAAAGATTTTTGCTAGAACTCCTGGAATATCAACTAAGCTTCCTGAAGTAATGGTTATAATTACAGCATCTTCTACTGTGGAAATCCCTTTGATTTCGTTTTTATCTGTGAGTACCGAGATTTTTGTAAAGTCGAATTTTTGCAAAGGCTTGTTAAAATTTCTAAGCTCTAAGGGTATGTTCTTTTTTTCGATCGCTTCAAGACATTTAGGATGGAGAATTTTCGCCCCAAAATTCGCGATGTGCTTAGCTTCGTTGTAATCTAAATTTCTAATAAGAGTTGATTGTGGAACATATTTAGGGTTAATAGTTAGTAATCCATCAACGTCTTTCCATAGAATCACTGTTATATTTTTATCTATCCCTACTTCATGTATCGAATGGGCTAAAATCGTTGCTGTGTAATCTGAGCCACCTCTTCCTAAAGTAGTAGTATAACCTATTTTATTTCTTCCAATAAATCCCGTTATACAAATAATTACATCTTTTTTGGGGTTTTCTAAGAGAGGTATTATTAGTCTCCGAGTTCGCTCGTTCGTTAATTTGTAAAAAGGATAAGCATTATTAAACTCGTCGTTCGTAATTATTACCTTATTTGCCGGAATGTACACTGATTCTAATCCCTTACTCAATATGTACTGGTTTAAAATGTATGTCGATAATATTTCACCAAAACTTAAGATTAAATCTTGATAATATGGCTCTAACCCAAATTCTTTGATATCAGCAAATGTATCTTCTAAGTCGCTAAGCTTTTCATCAACCCAGTCTTTAGCTTTTACATAATGCTCGGTGTCTTCGTTGAGGATTTGCTCAATCATAGTAAAATGCTTTTTCTCTAAGATTGCTATGTTATCATCGATGATCCTCGAATTATTTACATTTTGGGCAGTACTTAATAATAGTTCTGTTATCCCACTAAATGCCGAAGCTACAACTATTTTTTTTTCGTCTTTATATATTTTTAAAATTTTGAGAATTTTCTCAAAAGCATTTCTATCTACTAAGCAACTTCCACCAAATTTCATAATAATAATTGGAGTCATAACTTAAACCTTTAAAATGTTTTTCTTGAATAATCTTAAATCGTTTAAGTAAATATAAATAAAAAATTTTTTGAGAAAATGTTATTTTTTGAATTTCTCAACAAATTCAAATAGAAAAAGTTGTAAAGTTGATTTAGTTCTTTAATAGTTGTTCCAAGTCTTTAATCTGTTGGTTAAGATCTGCTTTAATCGCTTCCATTTTACTCTTCTTTCCTTCAAGCTCTTTGCTTGTAATTTCCCCTGTCAGCTCTTTCATGTCGAAGTCCAACGACATCTTAGAAACATTAGCTTTTTTAATTTTTAAGTCCATCAAAGATTTTTCTATACTAGCCCTTTGCTCCATAGAAATCCCGGTAGATGTAGCTTGAACTGTAGACTCCGCTGTTTTTTGTGTCGTAGTAGGGGGTTCGGTGCTTAATATTTTTGAAGGCGTTACTGCTACAACTTTAGCTTTAATAAGTTCTGTTGGACTAACCGGAGTAGGAGGTCGTATCATCTCTTTAGGGACCTCAAAGACTTTTGAAGGTGGAACCTCAATTTTTTTTGGAATTATTGGTGTAATTATTTTTTTAGTCGGAGTAAAACTAGCATGTGGTTTAGCTTTTATTAATTTTGTGGGCGTAACTGGAACGGGTGTTTTGAATTCCGTTGGATTAGTAACTTGGGCAAAAGGTGATGTTTTTAATTTGTTTTTAGCGTCTTTAGGAACAACCGTTACTGTTTTCGGACGCGGTTTCACCATAAAATCTTCTGGGTTTAAGGCTAATTCTACTTTTTCCTGTAGTATTTTAGGCTTAATCAACGTTTCAGGTTCAGATGGTTCTTTTTCTTCTTCGATTTTTTTCGAATCCGCTTTTTCGGGTTTTAGTTCTTCCGTTTTTGGAATTTTTGGTGGTGCTGACTTTTTGGGATGTGGAGGTACAAAAGTTTTTTCAATTAACTTTGGCTCTTTTAATACTCCCGGTGCCGGTGGTATAGACGGTTTTTTAAGAACTATTTCCTTTTCTGATACTTTCGGTGCTTCTGGTGCTTTAGAAGGCCCATGAGGAGGTGGTGGCGGAGGAACAGCTATTGGTATTTTTGGTTTTTCTTGTTCTTCAGGTTTTGGGGGTTCAGGAATAGTTGGCTTTTTTACTTTACTTTCTTCTACGGACTTAGTGGACTCTTCAGAGGGTGCTGACGATTCAACGATTTTTGATTCTTCTGGAGGCACCGGTTGAGGAGCGCTAAGTTTTTGAAGCAAACTTTTAATTTTTTGAGATTTTTCAAAAAATTCTTTGCCTAGAGAATCATCTCCTAGCTCTATACATAAATCGCTAATTTTAT
>Ga0114923_10002236_pt1 | contig 13198 bp, 15 predicted proteins | sample SumtaG_FD_89578 | JGI IMG/M metagenome (GOLD analysis project Ga0114923, IMG submission 89578) | Deep subsurface microbial communities from Indian Ocean to uncover new lineages of life (NeLLi) - Sumatra_00157 metaG | ecosystem: Environmental > Aquatic > Marine > Oceanic > Sediment | place: near... | reverse complement strand
GCAAGGAAATAGAACAAGAAGTCATAAAATACATTAATGAGGGTGGTGTTGATTTAATGGACATCATAGGAGAAAACCTAACCTCCTGTCCATCAAAAGAAAAAGAGCAAATAGTAAAATTACCCCTTTTTGGAGAAATAGATACATCAAAAATCTCTTTACCCTTGTTCACAATAATTATTGGCCTATTAGACGGCTTTAACCCATGTGCAATGTGGGTATTGCTATTCCTTTTAGCCTTATTAGTCTACACAAAATCCAGAAAAAGGATGTTTATAATTGGTGGAACATTTATCCTAGTCTCGGGAATTGTTTATTATATATTCATGGCAGCATGGCTTAATCTATTCCTCATCATAGGCTTCATACCATACCTAAGAGTAATTGTTGGAGTTTTTGCTGTTATTCTTGGTTTAATAAATATTAAAGAACTTTTCTTCTTTAAAAAAGGAATTTCTTTATCAATTCCGGAATCCGCTAAACCAAAAATATTTGAAAAAATGAGAAAAGTTGTCCATGAAGCAGCATTACCAATAGCTCTGCTAAGTGTAATAGTTCTGGCATTCACTGTTAACTCAATAGAATTATTATGCACAGCAGGTTTTCCAGCAATATACACAAAAATTTTAACATTAAATAACCTTCCAACATTTTCATATTACGCTTATCTATCATTATACATAATAATGTACATGATTGATGACATGCTAATATTCACAATAGCTGTTATCACATTAAGCTCTAAAAAACTAACAGAAAAACAAGGACGCTATATGAAATTTATAGCAGGCTTTATGATGCTGATTTTAGGTTTATTGTTGATAATTAAGCCTCAGTTACTAATGTTCGGGTAAAAATGAAAAATTTAAAAAAACTATTTTTAGAATCCACATTTTTTAGAGTTTTTAACATAATCAAAAAAAACCCAAACACCTATCTTTATACAATCGTTTTGGATTTCATCTTCCTGGCTTCGCTCATATTCATGGGAAAATATTTCGGCTCTTTTATACCCCAAGACCCGCAGCAAATAATGGCTCTTTTCAAAACACAAACTAATTTATTATTATTTGTTTTTGGTTACCCCCTACTTTATTACCTTTTTGTTATATTCATCTATTCAATAACCAAACTAAGTATCTTAAATCTAATAAAACCATTACATGAAAAACACAAATTTTCCTTAAAAGGATTTGGTAAATTCTATCTATTAAATATCTTAATATTCATAATCTTCTTTTTCACAGCCTTAATTTTATTGGGAATTCTAGCTCTAATCCTAAGAGAAGATTTTCTAAAATACGTAGTTTTATTTTTACTAATTCCATTCCTATTCTTCTTTTATTCAATTATTAACATAAGCCATACTTTATTCATTAAAAACAAAAAAGAAAAAATAATTAAAAAAAGCTTTAATATAGCATTTAATAAAATAAATCATTACGGGATGTTTATAGTATGGAATGTCATTTTAATTCTCATTTATTTATTAATCTACAACATTATACATTTAATCTTCAGATTCACAATCTTCACAAACCAAGAAATATTAACAGCTTATGGCAGCACATACCTAAAAATTTTCAACATAATCTCTATAATCTTTATTTATTTAATAATAGCATTCAATAGAATATACTTCTATGAGAGAATAGATAAAAATGTTTTACAATAACATAAACCCAACATTGCTAAAGCTAGGGCCTTTTGAAATCAGATACTATGGTATTATCTTTGTTCTAGGATTTATAATTGCCTATTTCTTTATCAATTACCTATCCAAACAAAGAAATCTAAAACTAACTAAAGATGATATCCTGGATTTACTCTTTTATTTAATTATTGGTGGTGTTGTAGGAGCAAGATTATTCGAAATTATATTCTATAACCCAGCTTATTATTTTAAAAATCCTTTTGAAATGATTGCAATATGGCATGGCGGCTTAAGTTTTCATGGTGGTTTAGTTGGAGCCATAATTGCAGCTTATCTATACTGCAGAAAAAAGAAAATAGAATTTTATGATCTAGCAGATATAGTTGTTATTCCTTTAGCCTTTGGCTTATTCTTAGGTAGAATTGGGAATTTCATAAATGGTGAATTAGTTGGAAGTATAACAAATCTCCCATGGTGCGTTAAATTCAGAAACTATCAAGGTTGTAGACATCCTTCACAGATATACGAGAGCTTTAAGAATCTAGTTATCTTCTCAATTCTATTACTTATAAAAAATAAGAAACTAAAAAAAGGAATCTTGTTCTGGAGCTTCATAATAATGTACTCTACCTTTAGATTCTTTATAGAATTTGTCAAAGACCCTGGAGAGATTGGATTTATACTAGGCCTAACAATGGGCCAATGGCTTAATATAGTAATGTTTATTATTGGTTTATTTTTCTTTATAAAAATCAATAAACAGGTACAAGCAGAGCCAACTAACAACCCTTAAACTAACAATCGCCCAACAGAAACACTTATAAACAATCATTAAATCTTCTCTTTTGCAATGAAATGGGACTTAGAGTTTAAAACAAAATTACTATTAGGATTGTTTGTAGCTTCTCTTATAGCAGCTAACCTATTAGGGGGAAAAATAACAAAGTTCTGGTTCATTCAGGTTTCAGTTGGAATCTTTGCATATCCAATAACCTTCTTAATTACAGACGCAATTGAAGAAGTCCACGGAAAGGAAAAAACAAAGACATTCATATGGGTCGGCTTTATCTGTATGCTTTTTGTCTTATTGATAACAGCCTTGGCAGTAAAGCTTCCTTTTGCTTCAAGAAGTTACTTGCAAGCAGAACAATACAATCCCGTCTTTGGAATGAGCATAAGATTCTTTATAGCAAGCATTACAGCTTTCTTGTTAAGCCAGTTCCATGATGTATGGGCATTCAACTTTTGGAAGAAAAAAACAAAAGGAAAATTCCTGTGGCTAAGAAACAACGCATCAACCATATCAAGCCAGTTTATAGATACTATGTTGTTTATGTTCATCGCTCTTTACTATGTGCCCTGGCTGCCTCAAACACTAAACACAAGCCCTAAATTCACAGTAGCTTACTTATTTACATTAATAATTCCATATTATCTTTTAAAGGTTGTAGTAGCTCTTGCGGATACTCCGTTTGTCTACCTCTTAGTTTGGTATCTCAGAGGCAGTAAAGCAGCGAAAAAGAAGTGAGTGGGAGTAACATCTCCACTTGCCAACCCTAATTCTTTAAAATTTTATCTCTACAGACTCTCTAAAAGCCAAAATCCATGTTGCACTTGCCACTTGCCAAGTGCCCGTAAGGTATTTAAAGCTAGACTTCTTACAATCAAAAAAAAGAGGACACGCAAAACTGCTAAATAATGATTTTCCATTCTATAGAAAATCAATTATGCAGTTTCGCTCAGAGCTCTCTTTTTCAACCTCCAAAGATTTCTTTTAAAGGGAATAAAAAAGAAATCAAAATGAGGTGATCTAAAATGAATAAAATTTCAGAAAAAACCATAGAACAAATTGAAAGACTATATACTCAAGATAAAGGTGTTACTTTGACAGATTTGGCTAGAAAATTTTCTTTGTCAAGGGAAGGTATCAAAAAAAGATTAATCAAGAGGGAGGTTCATATAAGGTCTATTAGTGAAATATCCAACATTAAAAAGGAACAAAAAATTGAGAATCTTTGTAAAATATATAATCAAGTTAGGTCTTTGAGAAAAGTAAGAAAAATAACAGGCCACTCTATAAATTTCATAAAGGATTGTATTAAAGGAAAAGTCCAATTCCCTATTTATCCAAGACCTCTTAAAGAAGGATTTGATAAAATAACCAAAGAGAAAGTAAGAATCTATGCTCACTCAATATTTGATGGTCATGTTTCTCGTTCGAAAGGTAATTCTTATGTAGTAGGCTATACAAATAAAAATTCTGAATTATTAAAGGAATTTGAAGAAGATGTGAACTTTGTATATGGTTTAAAACCGACCAAATACACCTATAAACAGGGAGTGACTCTTCTTGTATATTCTTCAAAACTAATGTACTTGGATATTCTAAATTTTGACAAATCTGTAATAAAGACCAACGAGGAATATGGAAGAATATATTTAAGGGCTTTTTTTGATGATGAAGGTTGCGTCCACTTCAATCCAACGAAGCGAATTTTCTCCATTAGTGGATCACAAAAAAGCAAGGAAGAACTTTTCCTCATTAAATCTCTATTAAAGGACATAGAAATTCAGTCTAGGATATCTGGCGTTGACATTACAATAGGCCGAAATAAATCAATCTTGAGATATAGCGAACTAATTGGTTTTACTCATCCTGAAAAAAGAAGAAAACTTTTAGATGCTCTAGATTATTATATAGAGAGATTCGAAAAAATAAATAATCAAAATATAAAAATAAAAGAACTAACAGAAAAAGGGTTAACTCCTTATAAAATATCTCCTATTATTAACATGCCTCCAAGCACAATAAGGCACAGAGTTAATTCTGGGTTTAAAATGAATAAATATGATTACTTTCCATGAGTTTTTTTCAATAATTCAACGATTTTGAGTTTGAAGATGGTAAGTGGAGAGAATCAGGCTAGAGTTAAGGGGATTTTTGGATACAGCATGATGGCTTAAGAAAGAGCCAAAATAGTTCTAAAATAAAATATATTATAGTTAGTAGGGGGCGTTCTATCTAGCTCGTAAGAGTCTTCAAGAACATACATCAAGGGGGAGTTCCTAAGTCATATTTTCTCAAATTTTTTCTCAATTTCTATTATTAGATTTTCATCTAACTTTTCAACTATTTTATTTACAAAATTCAATTCATCTATTAATGAATAAGAATATCTCCAGGGAGTTTCTTTGTATTTTTTTAATTTATCTGTTAGCAAATCTTTCACAGAATTTTTATTTGATATATCTTTATAATATTTGAGAATGGATGCCTCTTTTTTAGTTTGATATAGCTCTATACCCATAAATAAGATGTTTTCTAAAAAACTTTCTCTAAGAACTGCTTTATTTTTTTTAATATCCTCAAAGATACTTGGCAAAATATCTTCCCTAATTTTTTCTATTTTTAACAATTCATAAATCAAAGCCAAAACATTTTTTTCAATTTTATAATCAAATTTATCATTTATATTACATTTAAAAAGTAAACTAATTAATTTTTTAATTTCATCTAGGTAATCCTGTTTATATGTCTTTAATTTTGTGTTGGATAACATTAAAATAACATCTTTAAATGTTTCCGCATAATCATCCAATATCCAGTTCAATTTGGCTTCTATTAATATATTAATGATTTCTTCATGTACTTTTATTAAATTTGATATTTCTTTTTTAGATGTTTCTTCTAAATATCTTCTTCCAATCTCTTTTTTGATTTCTAATTGGGAAATTTTTATTAAAGAAGCAAATAAATACTTTAAATGTACTTTTGAAGCCATTCCAAATAGGGGGGCAAATACTACATTCTGATTCATGTAGCTTTTGACATTAACTAATATTGAAATGATTATTTTTTTTGATGATTTATTTAAATTATGATAATCTGAATATTGTTTACCGCTAAATAGGTGGACAAATAATTCATTAATACTAAATAATCCAGATGAATAAATAAATTGATGTTTAGCAGCTAAGGATAATTCAGCAATATATTCTTCAACATGATTTGTAGTTGAATTTTCTTTTATTGATTTTAATCCAATTTCTTTTAAACTAAGTATAACTTCTTTAGTTAAATCAAGGTCATCAATTTCAACTGATTTTTTACCAATTTTGTTTAAATAAGATGCTGGAAGACTAGCTGTATAATTATGCCCTCTGAGGTGCAATACCTTTAAAGTAAAAGAAACCAATCCTATTTCTTTGTATACATTTATTATTTCATTTAACTTAAAATGTTGATTTCTCTTAAAGAAATCATAAGATAGGATTTCCAGTTTTGTATAAATATGTTCAAGTAATAAATCAGTTTGACTGTCCATTTTTTTATAACTAAAATAATATTTTACGAACTCAATAATGCAATCTGTGGCTTTTGAATACGTTTCGGGATCATTTCTGGCCTCTGACTTTTCAATATGAAAAAAAATTTCATCTACATATTTTTTATGGGAATCTAGAAGTTTCTTATCATTGATAAATCTATGATTTGATATTAAAAATTTCATACGCTTCAAAATGGGATGACTTTTTTCAATTTTGTTTAATTTATTAGCTAATTTATAATTTTGGGAAATTTGCTTCTTTATTTTGTTCATTAACCTATCTAAGGATACAAGTGGATTGATTAAATTAATAATTTCATAAAAATACAATATAATACTTAGAAAAGATAATATGGACAGTCCGTAAGACAAAATCATGAAATTATCATTCTCACTACCATAAATATAAATATTGAATATTATTGAAATTAATGTTAAAAATATAATAAACATAAACTTTGAATCTTTTTTAAACTTGTTTAAAACAGAGGGTAGGTAATTAGTAGAGGAATGCTGAATAACTAAAAGAACCATAGACATATAAATTGCAAAAAGAATTCCAATTATACTGGCTATTGTTAAAAATAAACCTGCTTTTGAACTAATATTTAAACTATGGATGCTGGTATTTATTATTTTATTAGAAAAAATTAGGAATACAACTATACTAGCCAATACCAATTGCAACCAAAAAGAGGTAATTATCTCAAATATTTTATTTTTTTCCATATTATTTTCCCCTATTCGAGGATGTATCTTGCAATATATATTATTTTCTATATTCGGAACCTCATTTAGTTAATAAGATAATCAGGAGTTTCTATATTCTAGCTTTTTTTAGAATGTGATTTTTTCTAATTTTTTGATTTTTATTTTGTAAGTGAATTTCAAGATTAGCAAAAGGGATGATTAAATTTTCTTTTGAAATATTTTTATCTGAAAATTGATGATGAAAAAAAGTAAGGATTTTGGTTTCAATTTCTTTTGGATGGTCACACGCTTTCCAAAACACTAAACAATCATTAAGAAATGCTAATGTCTTAATCCAATAACCTCCAGAATGAGGTTTTCTTTCTCCAATTTCTGTTTTATAATATTGATTTACCCTCGTTCGTATAGGCTGTGAGGTTTGTCCAACATATAAAATAATTTCATTGTTAAACCAAAATCGTTTTAATTCAGTGCTTAAATTTTCAAATGTTGGCTTTTCAGTTCCAACCTCCATATTAGCTACTTTTTTAATCCACAGATTTATAGCACCCCTATTAAAAATCAAATTAGTGGCTTTTTTATTTGGTGTGAGAACAATATAAATTCCTTGTTTTTTACAAGGAATTTTTTCACCCCATCTAAGGGAACCCTCTAATTTGAAACCTAAAATCTTCAATATCTTCTAATAAGATTACCATTTTAGATTTTTGAAAACTATCATCTTTTAAAATAAATTTCTTAATTAAGTCAAGGCTATATTTTTAGGCATGTTCATTACTTTAGTTTATCTTTGATATAAGCAATAAATTCTGATTTCTGTCTTCCAATTTTTATGTTACTTTCATGGAAGTTTCCAGAACCAATAAGCCAAAAAATTTTGTCCACAATTACAGGGTCTTGTTTTACTAAAAGACTTACCTTTACAATTTTCTTGAATACTTCATAATCTGTATCAGATTCAATTAAATTTAACTCCATAAATATTTCTTTTAAATGGACATCTGGTTTTCCATATTGTACATATCCTAATTCTTTCAAGAAATCACAAGCAAGAGGGAAACCAAATCCGAAAATCTCTTTCTCTAGCAACATTGGTAATGAAGCAATTGTAAATTCATTATGAAAAAATGATTTTACAAAATCATCAAATTCTTTGATAGAATTAAAATTTGATAAAAACTTAGAACATGATAAGACTCCTCGACTATACATGACCCAAGCATTTCTTTTATTATCAATATCCATCCTATAGTTTTGTCCAAATTTTTCTTTAAATTTTATAAATAATTTTTTCCAATTATTGTCAAATTTCTCAAATACCTTTTTTGGTTCAAATCCTAATAAGATAGAATCCATTTGGCTTATATCTGCAATAAAATTAACATAGCCCTGTTTATTTTTGAGTGAACTAACCATCTGTTTAAACACATCTTTTATTGAACTTGGTTTATAATTGTGATAATACGCTAATTGTTTCTTTAATATAGATTCGTCAACCTTATTTTTAAGAAAATTGTAAGCTTCATCATATACTTTTTTTAGTTTAGCATCTTCATCCATATTATGCGATAACAAAAATCAGAATTTAAATAATTATCTAAAAACTGATTGAAAATTAATTGAATGTAATATCTATTAAACAAACTTTTCGCCTTTTCTCGATTGAAAAGTAATTTCAGAAGCTTTTCTATTAAGTGTGAAGCACAATAAAGAAAGAGAATTAAAGGGGCGGTTTTAATACGTTATGTTTTTGTAGCTTTGCTCAGAGCGTATATACTTCCAACAAAAACAGCTGTTCCTATAATGACCCTAACAAATGTCTCAAAATCTTGTTGCATTTGTTCTTGTGTTGTAGTTTCAAGATAATTACCGATGTTGTTTATTAATTGGTCCGGGCTAAGATAAATTCCTGATTTCCCTAATTGAATCATCTGCTCTCTTTTGTACTGTATAATCTCATTACTCATTCTGGTCCTCCTCCATTAATTTTCCAATAGCGTAACCAATAATTGCACCCAATGCCAAATGCCCTAACCATTTTAAGTCTGGGTGCTGTTGTAATCTGTGTCTCAATGCTTCTGCATTTTTTCTGACTTCAATTGGTACTCTTACTGTTGTGAATTTTTCATTTGGCGTCATTTTTGTCACATTTCATATATGTTTTGTTTCAAAGTATATAAATCTTTCGATTAATTAATTGCCCATTTAGATTTTTATAATATATGTTTGAAGGAACCTTTCCTTAGTTTAAAATTGTCCCCTTAATCAATAATCCTTTTGCAAAGCAAAAGACTATATGTGTAAAGCACGAACTCCCCATTCACAATCCAAAACTATGCGAAATTTACTTCATAAATTTCTTTAGTTTCGTCTTTACAATCCAAAACTCTCAGAAAACTCCTTAATCTTCTTAAACTCCTGAATATAAGAAGCACCTTTCTCTGTTATAGTATACATCTTCTTTCCCTTTAATTCTTCCTCATCCATCATTCCTTTGTTTATTAATTCATTAACATACTCAAGCATCTTTTTATAGGATAAGTTAGATTTATAAAGTAGATGAGTCGGCTTAATCTTTCCCCTTTTTTTTTGTATCGCACTCAAGATATCATGTATGATCTCTATCTTGGTTCTTCTAGCACTCATTTTTTTACCATCATCTTTATTATGGCAACTAATAATATTAAATAACCTATTAATTGAACACTTTCACCTATAACATAAAAATTCTCAGCTAATCCTTCGAAAATAAAGAATATTTGGCTTATTAGCAATGCAAAAAAAGAACACATAACCAATTTTGCATTTAAACTTTTTATCCTTAAATAATTCTTTCTATAGTTCAAGAATAAAATAGACAACATTATCAATAAAGTAACATGAAAAACAATATATGACGCACTCACAAGAGTTGTAGATATAATCAATAAATATATCAATAATAAAATTATCTTCTTATCTTTTATCTTCAAAGAAACAAGCACTAATATAAGAAATGCAACCAACATAACTAACCTTGCTATAGAAATACCAAACTGATTAATCCACGTTACCTTATTTATTATATGTGAAGTTACTGTTACTAAGCCGACTGTTTCTACCTTTAATTCCTTAGAGTAAACAGGAATAGTAGCTAATACCTTAGCTATAAACGCCAAAGCAACCAAAAAAAACGAAGAAGCAAAATAAAGATACTTCTTCTGTGATGTATACCTATAAGTTCTATAGGAAAAATAAGAAATTAACAACCCCACAATAACAGAAACTAAGTCAAAAATATAGTCAATACCATAGAACCATGTAGGACCAACAACATACACCATCTTAATAGTCAAATACTCTATTTTTCTCTTTATAAACTTTGTGGATTTTTGTTCTTTATATTCACTTCATAACCTATTTATAAATGCCCCCTTATAATATAGCTATAGGGATTTCAAAGATCGCATTTCTTGCTGGCTCGTGGTCCCCCTTCCTCGTTATCCATGGGCCAGTCAATCCCCATAAAAAAGACTAAACACTTCTTTTAAGGCAAAGGTAACCTCGTAAATTCCCTTTGCCTTTTTTTCTTATCAAAAGAAATAAATACCACTTATCTTTTCACTCTTTACTATGAACCAGTTTTTAACCTTAGTATTAATAAGCACCATGGCAGGTATGGCCACTGTTCTTGGTGGTTTATTAGTCATCCTTAAAAGACCAGGCAGAAGAAGAATTGGCTTATTTGGGGGTTTTGCAGGAGGAGTTATGCTCACAGTGGCTTTTATGAATTTAGTAAATGAATCAATAAAGGAATCAAACTATCTTACTGCTACCATTGGTTTTGCAATTGGTGCCTTATTTATGTTTCTGCTTGATATACTGTTATCACATAAACATTTTGAGATAAAGGAAAAAGGTTTGATCAATCCTCATTTAGTCAAAATAGGAATTCTTATTGCAATAGGTATAGCCTTGCATAATATCCCGGAAGGCATTGCTGTAGGTGCTGGTTTTGCCCATCTTCCTAAATTTGGTATCTTGCTTGCTATAGCTATCGGCCTTCACAATATTCCAGAAGGCATTGCAACAACCATGTTTATCCATTCTGGAGGTAAATGCAGGAAAGACTGCTTAAAGATAACTTTCTTAGCAGGAATTGTAGAGCCTATTGGAGCAATAGCAGCTTTCCTTTTCCTAAAACAATTTACATCCTTAATTCCATTAAGCCTTGCTTTTGCTGGTGGTGTGATGGTATTTATAACATTAGATGAAATAATACCCATGGCAAGAAAGCACGGTAGAGCACATTTGACATCTATTGGAATTATTTTAGGAGCAATATTCATGTTAATTCTGAATGGGATTATGGGATAACCTTATAATAAAGAAAAATATAAATAACATAAGATATTATAAATATATGGTAGCATTAAAAATGGAACCAAACAAACCAAAAGACCCAAACAACATGACAGATTTTGAAAAAAAACATACTCCTGCTATAGAAATCTCTGGCAATAAATTTATAGTTAAGGTAGGGGAGGGAATAGTTCATCCAATGGAAGAAGATCATTACATACAATATATAGAATTATTAAAAGATAATGAATCAATAGCAAAAAAAGAATTAAAGCCAGGAGACGAACCCAAAGCAGAATTCGAAAACATAACCTTAGGAAATCTAAAAGCGCAGGCATTATGCAATTTGCATGGATTATGGGAATCAGTTTAGGGGGTGAAAATATAGATAAAAAATTTTGGAGATGTAATGTATGTAACGATATCCATTATGGTGTTGCAGGACCTGAACTTTGTCCAACATGCCAGACTAAAAATGCTTATGTTGAAATTGATAAAGAAGAAGCAAAAAATATAATGGGATTATAGGATGGAAGCACATGAACTAAGAAAAAGCTGGGAAAGATTTGCAGAGAATAATGACTTTAAACTAAATCCAGATAAATGGCATGTTGACCAAATCATAAAGGGTGTTTTAGATAACGAGAAAAAACATGGACTTAAGCTTTGCCCCTGCAGATTAAGGGATGGAACAAGGCAAAGAGATTTAGAATTGCTCTGCCCTTGCAACTTCAAGATACAAGACACATGGAAAAATAAAAACATGTGTTGGTGTGGTTTATTTGTTAAAAAGTGAATTAAAAATATTAAACAGCTCATATTAAACTTACTGCCATTATCTTATTGGCAATAAAGTTAAATATTATCATAATAGCTGCAGCAACAACACAATATAGTATTGTAGCTCTAATCAAATTCCTGCCTAATAAATACCTCTCATTTAATTTATCAGAGCCGTTTTCTATTCCATTTGTTAATATTGTCAAAATATAAGTTATCTGCACTACATATATTCCTACGACTACCTGAAAATAATATGTTGGAACTCCTTGGCCAAAAAAACCAGTTGCTAAAGCACCACCTATTCCTCCTTCTGTGCCTGTGCCTAATTGTTTCATCTGTAATGTTAATTTGCCTAATATAGTTGTTACCATTGATGTAATTCCTATGACAATGCCTGCAATAACTGGTGTCAAAAATTTTATCTGGGAATTCATAGAAGAGATTACTTCTGCCATTAGATCTTTTAGGCGCTCATTAACTTTGTGGATTTCTTTTATATACCTAGAAATATTCATTAAAGCCATTGCAGCTACCTTCGGCCCCTTCTTAACTGACTCGATAAGCACCTTCATTGAACTTTCTATCAGGTTAGATGGAAAATAAACTAAAGCACCATGCCTGGGATCAAAAATCGCCTCAGTTACACCTACACCCAACCTTCTAATATTCATAGATACCATCTGAAAGAAAGAGCCTGAAATAGTTCCTTGCATAGAGATGCTCACTTTTCCGAATGCTGTTTCAGCTGGCAAGCCATCCCCTAGTCTATTGCCTAATTGAAATAATCCAGAGGCAAATTCCTGCTCTAGTTCTTCTGTTTTTCTTCTGATTTTAATTACGTTTTTACTTTTTAATTTGAAGTAATAACCTAAAGAAAAACCAGCACCCACTGTAATAAACAAGCTTAATAAGGAAGCACCTAAACCAAAAGGACCTACTTTTTTACTCGGATCGGTACTGGATGTCCTATAATCTAATAAACAGAATGATTTAAGGCAGGTAGATGTTTCATCATCTCCACCAAAACCAAGATTTGCCTCATCTGTAATGAACCAACCAAGTACTATGGGGCTCATACCAACAATAAAAAATAAGAAAGCAATTATTATACCTATATATAAAGGGCTTATCCTAATTTCCTTATTTCCAATCTTAAATAAAATCCCTTTATATTTTTTATATTCAGGAAGCTCGCTTATATCTGTATTTCCATAGCCAGTAGGTCTCTTAGAAAGTATTGTTTTGCCTAAATAAAAAACTAAAACTGGCAATCCAATATTGTAAAGTAAAGATATATAATACCATTTAACATCAGCTAAAAAACTTACAATTAAGGGCAAAATAACTAATCCTAAAATAGGCAAAATAATTCCCAACATAT
>Ga0114923_10002235_pt1 | contig 13202 bp, 13 predicted proteins | sample SumtaG_FD_89578 | JGI IMG/M metagenome (GOLD analysis project Ga0114923, IMG submission 89578) | Deep subsurface microbial communities from Indian Ocean to uncover new lineages of life (NeLLi) - Sumatra_00157 metaG | ecosystem: Environmental > Aquatic > Marine > Oceanic > Sediment | place: near... | reverse complement strand
TGTTAAATAAAAAAACGGGCGAATTTTAGCGTTACCTAAAACCCACCCGTTAATATACCATACCATTCCGTTGGAGAGGGAAAACAAAGTTCCCCCTCTATATATATCAAATATCGTTTATGTTCTTGTAAATTTCTTAACAGCATATGGGTTTGTTACAGCACTAGCAATCTGTTCGTAACCTGTTAAACCGATAGCTAAATATCTAGCAGTACCAGTAACTGTAATCGGGTTAGGGGATACGAATACTAATCTTTGAGGCATAGCTCCATCTTCACTCATAACCCCACCAAGATTTTTAATACTATCAAGTTTCTTTCTCACAAACAATAATGGTTTTCCAAGTCCACCTGCATTATCCCTTGCAACTAAATAAGCAATTCTTATAGGTAGAACCTTAGTTGTTTCTAGAACATCACCAGATTTTCCAGTATGATAACCAAATGTTTGAGCACTACCTGCAAGGCTCATTCTAATCTTTTCAATATTTAATCTATCCCAAGCTGCCAACATTGATTGATTTTTATCATCATTCCAATCCCATAACAGAATATCTTTATCAATTTTAGCACCAGCAATTAACACATAATTATCTCCATAATCCTGTACATCCTCTATCATACTAATAAGTTCAGCAAAATTAAATCTTGTATAACCAGATTCAATAGTATTCGTATGACTCGACAACGTTGCTGCTGCATCAAGTAACTGGATTATTCTCCAACTTTCATAACTATTTAGAGCCCAATTAATTGTTCTTTTCTTTCTAGCTATTGCATCTTCTTTTCTTGAAGCATAATCTGTTAATTTGATGTAATATTCAGGAGATGCTAAGTCTACAAACTGTAATTGAGCGGGTGTATCTAAAGTAACATATTCTTGAGTAACAGCACCAGTAGCTGTAATAACATAGACTTTTTCAGTTTCAACTAGAACATCAAAATAGTATAAGTAATCTTCAGGTTCGGCTGTATCAGTTTCACAAACAGCATCTACTATCTGAGGATAAGGTTTTCTAGGGTCTAGAGGTTGACCTATAATCCTAGCCACTTCTAACGGTGAATATAATTTATCTTCCATAATAATTTTAAATCCTCCAATTGAGGCTTTCTTTATATTTTTTTATAATTTATTATCTATCTTGTTTATTTACTATCTTCTTTACCCCAAGCTTTTTCATCAATTCTCTTTTGAGTTGCAAAAATTGTTTCATCTTTTGTTTTATCCTTGCTACCTTTATCTAAATCTGCTTCTTCTTTTTCTTTATCTTTATTCGCTTTTTCTGGGCCTTTACTATCTTTATCTGCCTTTTCAACTTTTGCTTTTAAGTCTGCATTTTCTTTTTCAAGTTTAGCAACCTTAAATTTATCTTCATTCATTACATCGTCATCAGACATATCTTTAGCTAAATCTCCCAATTCTTCTCTGCGTTTTGCAATCTGTGCATCTCTAATTTCTTTATCCCTTTTTGCAATTTCAGCTACAGCATCTCCAGCTTCTTTCTTAACTTTATCGAACTCAGTTTTAAGAGTAGCCATTTCTTCATCTTTCTTTGTTGCGGCTTCTGTTAAAGTCGTAACTTCAGTACCTTTTGTTTCCATATCAACTTTTAATTTGGCATTTGCTTCAACTACTTCTTGGAACAATTTTGCTTGTTCTTCAACTGTCGATTTCTCGTATTTCTCTAACAAGTCTTTCATATTTAGCTCCCTCGCTCTTTTTAATATTTTCCTTTTCACACTTTCCATACTAACCCCTAGCTTTTCTAAAGTTGCTTTTGCTTGAGGTAATCTAGCAAGAGCATTTCTAACATGAGCAGCGTCGTGAATCGGAAACATTCTTATCTTTCTTGGTTTCCCAGTGGTTTTGTTTTTTACATTTTTAACCACTGCAAACATTTTGTCGGAAATGTTTTGTCTTTCTTTAGTCGTTAACTTTTTACCTTCTTTTAATTCAACTGCACCATTATCATATTCTACTTCATTCATGAAGGCTTCTTCTAACTCATTATCAGAACCTTCAAAAGTTTCAAAAACTTCCAACCAATCTTTTTCTTTTATTACTTCAGCTTCTACTATCTTTACTCCTTTAATAACTTTGCCTTTTTTGACAACTTTTGCTTTTGGAGTGAAATCAACAAGTAAGATAGCATCACAACCCACACATTGAACTTTAAGCGTACTATTATCTAAATCTATTACTTTTATTCTTTTTCCAGTTACTTGTTTACAACTCGGACATTCTACATCAAAAAGTTGTCCTAACACTGTTTGTAACTCATGAAGATACATTTTTGCTTCTTCAGGCAACTCTACTACTTCCTCTTTTTTTTCTTCAACTATTTCTTTTTCTCCTTTTTTAATAACTTTAACTTTAGATTTAACACTTAAATCTATTATACCAATAGTATTAGTAGGTTCATATCTTATAGTAACTTTTTGTTCTTTAAAATCGATAGCTTCAACTACAGCATAATTACCTTCTTCACCTTTAGGTTTTTCAGCTTCATTAACAATCTTTTGAATAGCTTGATAATCCCATAGACTAAATCTAGCATTTTCAACTCTATCAACTTTATAATCAACATCTTTTTCAGTCTTTTCTTCCTCTGAACGAATAAAACTTTTTGGTTTCTTCATTACAGAAGCAAATTCTAATACTCTTTCTCTAGCCATTTCCAAAACCTCAGCACCATCAAAAGCAGGTTCTCCTTGCATAAGTAAAGCACCACCAGCAAATTCTATATCATTTAAATTATAAGTATCTCTTGTTGTCATCTCTTTATCACCCCAAGCTTCAAAAGAGACACCTAAAGTAGACTTTTCCATTAATTTTTTAACATCATTATAGTCTTCTCTAAAGTTTCCTTTAAAGAAAACTCCATAAGCTATAATTTCATCTTTTACTAACTCTGCATCAATCCAATGTCCTACAATTCTCTTTCTTAGATGGTCAAAGTCTACAGCTTTACCTCTTAAAGTATCTAAAGCTTTTTCAACTTCCTCTTTGGGTAAAGTGCATCCATTTTTATTCTGACGGTCTACATATGCATAAGTTCCTTTGAAGATAGCTAAATCATGACAAGGTAATACAAGTCTAGCTTTCTTAGCAATCTTTTTCATTTCATCTTTATTTTTACCTTCGTCAAGAAATGTATATTTTGTATTAAATGAAATATCTTCTAAAAATCTTTCTACATTGTTCATAAAAATAATTCTCCTAAATTCTTTTTTTTATTTTATCTTTTTACCCATCGGTCTCCGACTTTTTTATAAGCATTTTTAACTGCAGTCCATGCAATTCTACGTGCATAGTCTTCTCCTTTTGGGTATGCACTATTAAATGCTCTACGCCAAATCGATTGAGCTCCGGAGGGTAATGATTTTATACTTTTCGGTAAATCTTGATTTGTTCTATATGGAGCTTGTTCAAATTCTTTAGCTGTTATAGGATAATCGTTCTCTTCTTCAAAAATTTCGCCAAGCGAAATAGCACCTTCTTCCATATCTCTATCTATTGACCCTTTATGTTTTTTAACCCATAATTGGGCTCTTTTAGTATCCCATTTCTTTTTATCAAAAAGATATGATTGAACTGTAGTTGTAGTTTTTCCTTTTAAATGGCCAATTATTGCTTTAATTCCTCTGGACTGTGATAACGTGATTATTCTAAAACTATCTTTTTGAAAACTATCAGGGTCTTTTTGTCTTATTCTGATATAATTTTCTGTGATTTCTGGTTTAACAGATTTAATTAACTCATCTCTTGAAATTTCTTCATCACATTCAGGACATTGTACAACATTAACGCTAACTTCTAACTGTGATTCAAAATCAAATACTTCTCCACAATGAGGACATCTTGCTTCTTCCAATGCTTGTAGGAAATTTTTACTTTCAGGGCCTCTTCTATCGTCAGGAACAACTTCTTCATCATCATTTTTTGGCCCATTCTCTTCTGGTGAACGAGTTTGTTCTTGATTCTGAATAACAGGAGGAAACATACTTTTCATCTCACCTCTAGATTTCTCATTCTTTCTTCTTTCAACTTCCATAGCATAATCTACATCACCAACAACTTCAACAAATGTTTGTTTAGATAATCCACCTCTATCATACACACTACGTAACAATGATTTAGCATCATCACCAAGAAAAATCTTAATCGGAGTGGTTCTAACTTCCTTGATTTTACTATCGGCAAAATATTTTTTATGTTTATTTTTATTCTTTTCAATAACAGTAACTAAAATATCTTTTAAAAGTTCTTTAAAATCATGAACTCCACTTTTAATTTCAGCAATATATGGTTTAGGATTTAATACCGACTCTCTTCTCGTAGAAGTAGTTCCTTGCACAATATCAACCAAACCAATTCCTGCAAGAATTCTTTTTTCTATAGGAGAAAATAATGCACCTTCTAGAACTTTGTTATATTCTGGTATCAGATGAGCTAATTCAGTATCAAAATTTGTTACATATGTAGGTGTTCCTGATGTTGTCTTTCTATCTTCAACAATTTTCTTAAAATCATCTTTTACAGTATCTAAATCACTTTTATCATAAACTGCTATATTATCTCTTGTTAAACCCTCACTACCCTTCTTTAGGGTTAATAAATATTCTAATGCTTTCCCAACTACCATTTCTCCTTTACCTTCTAACACTTCTAAAAATTTCATATTCTTAAATAAACCTCTCATAATCATAAAAGGAGTTGGATAATTTGTTCCCCATGCTTCATAAGGTTTTTGAACAAAAATCATTTCATTTTTTGTAGAAGGTAATCGTTTGCTCTTGGTTTTAGAAATCCTTAAACGATATTGTTCTTCACCTATTGTTACAGTTTCTTCATCTGCTCTTATTAATATATCTTCTCCATCAACAAAATATAATTTAGTAGGTAAAACATAACCATCTACACTTTCCCAAAAAGTTCGTAACAATAAAAAAGATGAACCCTTCCATCTTTCTCTAAAATATTCTTTAGCTAATGAAGCTAAACCTGTAGTAACTTTTCCTCTTAATGCTGAATTAATATCGTCCAACCAATTATTTAAAATAATATCTAAATTATTATTGTTAGTTTCTATTCTATAATCAACATCTATTGCTGAAGAGATAGCAAAATCTAACATAGTATTTGTTAAACCCGATATATCATTTTTTAATAAATCTTTCGTCTCTAATACTTGGTCTCTATAACCCGATGGCATCTTAATAGTATCTCGTGTAAAAAAATCTACCATATCCAATAACCATCTTAGATGATAAGTTACTGGACGAATTCCATGAGGTTTAGATGTGGCCATTATATCTCTCCTTATTTATAATTGTCTTATGCTGAAAAACTACTTGAAGAACTTGAAGATAAACTTGAACTACTACTAGATAGCGAACTAGACGAAGAACTAGAACTTGATGATGAACTAGAACTACTTGATAGGCTTGAACTAGATGACGAACTGCTACTCGAAGATAAACTACTACTAGAACTACTAGAACTAGATGATGATAAACTACTTGAACTGCTTGAACTAGATGAACTAGATAAACTTGATGATAAAGATATTGACGAATAACTTGATGAGCTTGAGCTAGATGAACTTAGTGATGAACTAGAACTACTATAATAGGTAACTCTTATTTCTACTTTTGCACATTCAACTTTTCCACCAGCCGATATTATTGATTGAATATCACAATCTAAGTTTTTAACCGAAGTTGTTGTCCAAGTTCCTGGAGCATTTGTATCATTTGTAATATCTATATAACTACTCCATTCTCCAATTAAATTGTTATCATCATGATTATCTCCATCTCCTCCACCGAACACTGGACGAATTCTTATAAGATTCACAGTAGTTGTTAATCCATAAATTCTTAATTCAACTTTACTAATTTCTCCGGGATTTGTTCCTGGACATGTATTAGCATCTAATAATTCTATATCTGCATTAGCTGTTGCTTCTGCTTCAGTCGCTATACTTCCATCTACCATATTTGCAGGATTTTCTGCCCATGCCTCTCCAACATTATAACTATTAAAGTAATAAGTATCTAATGCTTCTTCCCAAGCCGATGAATTACTAGACGAACTACTGAAACTACTAGAAGATGATGAGGAACTGGAATTACTTGAACTCAACGAACTACTAGAACTCGAAGAAGATAAACTAGAACTACTTGATGATGATGAACTAGAAGATGAAGAACTAGAAGTGGAACTTGATAAACTACTGCTAGAAGATGAAGAACTACTAGAACTACTTGAACTACTTGATAATGATGAAGACGAACTAGAACTACTTGAAGACGAACTGCTAGAACTGCTTGATGACGAACTGCTACTCGAAGATAAACTACTAGAACTAGAACTCAAAGAACTAGAACTTGATGAAGATGAACTTAACGAACCACTAGAAGAACTACTAGAAGAACTAGATAAACTACTCCTTGAAGACGAAGAACTACTAGAACTAGATGAAGAACTAGATAAACTTGAAGAACTCGATGATGACGAAGAAATAGATAAACTTGTAGAACTAGATGATAACGAACTACTAGATGAGCTAGAAGAACTCGATGACAAACTACTAGAACTTGAACTCGAAGAACTAGAACTAGATGAAGATGAACTTAAAGAACTACTAGAACTGCTACTATAATATGTTACTCTTATTTCTATTTTTGCTGCTTCTACTTTTCCAGCACTTGGAATTAATGCCTGAACATCACAATCTGTATTCATTACTTCTGTCATCGTCCATGCTGGAGCATTAGTATCGTTTGTAATATCTTGCCAAGCACTCCATGCTCCGGCAAGACCAGTAACATCATGATTATCTCCATCAAAAGCTCCCCAAGCAGGACGAAGCCTTATACTATTTCCTGCTGTAGTCATTCCAAAAACTCTTATCTCTACCTGAGTAACTCCACCAGGATTTGTTCCTGGACATGTATTTGTATTTAAATCTTGAGTTCTAAGATTTATTGCAGTTTCTGCTTCAGGAACTGTATTTCCATCAACCATAAGAGTTGAGTCTTTCTCCCATGCTTCTGCAGCATTAAAACCATCAAAGTACCATGTTGTTGTAGCTTCTGTGAAAAGAGATGATACACTTGAAGAAGTACTGAAACTACTACTACTGCTCGAAGAAGAACTTGAACTTGATGAACTAACTGAACTGGATGAAGAAGAAAAACTAGAGACAGTAAGCTGACAAGCTACTTGGTCTCCACTTCCTCTTCTATAAAGTAGGTAGACTTTATTTGAATCGTCGGTATCTACCCAAATTACAGCGTCTCCATTAGTGTTTAATGTGGGAACATTATTTTGTGAAAATACTTTACCAAAGAGCTTTTGTAATTTTCCGCTAAAAGGATTTAATATATTTTTCAAATATCCCATAATTTATGTACTCTCCTCGACAAAGTATTATAATTGTGTTATCTGTCTGTAAGTTTTGGCTGCTCTTGCTGCCCATTCTCCAGGATAATTCACTGTATCTGATTCTGCACTTAAATAGTATCTATATTCTGTATCATCTGTTTTTGCTCTCATAATTATTATTTTCCCATCACCACTAAGATAACCATAATAGTGATATGTAGCACCGCTTTCATCTTGGTCATGCATTGTCATGTCTCCAAGAATACCACCTGCTAGTCCTTTTAAGTTCGCCATTTTATTACCTCTTACACTTATTTGTTATTTTATTTATCTAATTTTATACGCCTGTTTTACAAAATTCTTTCGTTTGTATAGGTTTGACAAGTTTAAATTCCATATTCCATTGCATAATAGAAAAAACTTGAAATGTCTGGAATAAGTGGTCTTGTTCAGCAACACACTTATAAATTATTCTACTTCCAGATTGCATAGATATAATAGAGTTAAATTGAGTATCGAATTTATAATCTAATGGCATTTCCATTTTCTTATCATAAAATAATGTTTTCAAACGTTGTATCGACCATTCAGAAACAAATTCTTCTTTATAAACAGGTTTACCACTTTTCATAATAATTTTATCTTTATCATCTTTTTCAAAATCAACAGGAATTTTTTCATTAAAAGCAACCCAAACTAAATTTTCTTTGGGAAAATCATCAGTTAAAGAACGAAATATTGCTCTACCAGTACCGTCTGTACAATCTAAACCAAGAAAGTTAACTTCTAAAGTACGACCTAAATATTTAAATATTTTATACTGTTGTTTATCAGTAAGATTATGCAACGTAATATTATAAATATATCTATATTTTTTATTTATTTCTGCAAGAACTGCTATTTCTGTTGGAGCAGCTTCGCCAATATCAGCAGGAAGATAAATAGCGGTAGCATTAGATGGTCTTTCAACAACTAAACGTTGTTCGAAAATATCAAAAGTATCTTTACTGATTTCAAGATGTTTAATTATTTTGTTTTCAAGATATGTTTTTCGAACTCGTTCCATATCAAAAACAGAGACACCTTCTTCAACTACTTCACCTTTTGTAAAAACTCTGTAACCAATAGAACTTTCACCACCATATTTCTTAATAGCTTTTTCTTTTTCTTTTTCATCCCACATTGGATTTATATATTGAGGTACATTACATAAACGAGGTTTCTTAGACAAATCATAAAAAACTTTTCCAGCAGGACTATATTTAGTAAAATTGGTCATACCAGAAATACGTTCAATACAACCTAATTCAGAAACAGCATCTATTCTTTTTTCATGGACACTTTCAGTTTCAAAACTTCCTTCTTCTATCCATATTTTTTTAGCATGATGTCCAAAAAATTGTGCACCAGGATTTTTCGACACAATATTCATGTTAACACCATTAATAACAAAACCATTTTTAAACATTAACAAATAAGTTGGACTTCTTTTTACACGAACACCAAAAAGTCTAAAGAAGGGATGATTTTCAGCAATCGGAATAATTCTTTCAAGAATACTTCTAATGTGAACAGCATCATAAGAACTAAAAATAGTTTTCCATCCATCTAAATGAATTATAGACATCAATATATCCAAAATTAGGGTAATTAAAGTTTTACCATATCTACGAGCTCCAAAATTATAAAGGTCTCCAGCACCTTCTAATAATTTAAAATTTTCTTTCAGAGTTAAATTTGGGTCTTCATCAATAATATATTCATAAGACAACATAGAAAGTTGACCTAATCTAATATGGCCAAATTTATCATCTTCTATACTTGATAAATTATCATAATCAGAAAAAAGAGTTTCTGCCATACATACAGAATCACAGAAACACTCCATAAACTGAACTTCTTCTTTTTCTAATTTTTCGAGTAAAGCCATATTTATTCTACATTAATTCTTCCACTGGAACACCCTTGAGATTTCTCAGAACTTTTATATACTTTCGGTTTTAAAATTTTATTATAATATCTAATCAAGTTAAATATTTCCTCTGAAAGTTTTAGGTGTTTATAAAATTTATTTTTTCCATCTCCTCGTGCCATTTTTATCCATTGTAAGCAAGAGGTTGATAAAACAACCTCCTGCTCTATTTTTTTATTGTTTATTCAACTAACAAAACTTTCTTTATAATTTCAACTCCTGCTGTTCCTATATCGCCTACTATTTCAACGATTTTTGTTCCTGTAAATATAATAGTATTTGTTATATACTCTCCTATATTTGCTAACATTTAGTTTTCCTCCCTGTTTTTACTGATTATTCTCAGAGCTTCATCAACACGTCTTAAACTTAATTCCAAAACTTCTTTATATGCTTCCAAAAATTGTCTTTCAGTTATTCCTAATCCACCATAACTAAAAAAACTAACATATTTTTCACTACCTCTATTAGGACTAAAATCTCTACCTAAAGGTTTTCTAGATATAAATTTATCCATCGGACAACTTCTTTCATTATCTTCTCTAGGAAAAGATTGTCGCCCATATGGTCTCATTCCACCGAATCTAGACATTCTTACCTCCTTTAGGTATTATCTTCTTTTTTTGGATTTCTTTCCTTTACCTCTAGCAGTAGCTTTTTTCTTTTTACCCTTACCTTTTCTTAAATCTACCATTCTTTTTCTTTTAACCACTAATATCACTCCTTTCCTTACTTATTAATAAAAAAACCTCGTACTAGAAACATTATCTAGCAACGAGGTTGTATTGTGTTTGGAGCCCCCGGAATGGAATTGCACCCACGACCTTCTCCTTACAAAAGAGACGCTCTACTAACTGAGCTACAAGGGCTGGATGAGGTTTTTAAATGACGTTATTCTATATTGTGGTTATCCTCTACCACATAACATTTGGTCATGGGACCGGGTCGTTAAACCGGAACCGTGCTATAGCACTACTCTACTTTCGAGCTACCCCATGTGGAGGCTAAGGAGAGAATTGCACTCCCGTCCATTGGTTTGCAATCAATTGCCTTGCTACTCGGCCACTTAGCCTGGAGCGTCATGAGAATTTTGAAATCTCATCCTCTGGTTGGAAGCCAGAAATTCTTCCTTTGAACTAATGACGCTGGAATGATAGAGAAAATTGCTAAGAGCTGATAAGAGTATTAGCCCTCTTTTTAATTGGCTTTGCCTTTCGGCTAGATAGGGCAAGCTCATCACTTGCTCTGTTTCTAATTTACATTTCTGTAATTTGAAGTATCTCTTAACTCACTTCTATCTGGCGAATATGTTTATCGTCCACATTCACGACGGTAGACTACTGGTTGAGGGAGAAGGACTTGCACCCACGACACATTGTGTTTCAAACAATTGCTCTACTGCCTGAGCTATCCCTCATGGACGGTTCGCTTTTATGCCCTGTTCACAACGAGACTAACAGGGATAAGAATGTCTCGCTTTATCTCATTCACAACGAACCAATGAGACTAGATGGTACTCAATGATTGATTTGCACAATCACCACTTCCTTGTAGGGGAAATATGCTGCTATTACACCAATCGAGCTGGCAGTCCATAGGAGAATCGAACTCCCGACATTGGCGTGACAAGCCAATATTTTGCCACTAAACTAATGGACTTGGTGGAGATGCCGAAAATCGAATTCGGGTCCTTAATTTTAAACTTAAAAGTCGCTACATGTTTATTCTGAAATTTGTCTTTTTTCGTAGAGCTTCATCAGACTAAATCTTTACGAAAGCAGTTTACTTTTTATAAAACAAAGCTCTTAAACTAAACTTTGAGTTTCTCTGTAATTAAACTTCTACTAGACTACCAGAGAACTGGTCTAAAGAAGCTGCCCCCATCATTGTGGGAACATTTAACACATCCTCAGCGAGAATTGCTTCTGCTTCGGCTACAGGGTTGTAGTTTGCGTTTATGTTTGTGTAAGGTGTTTTAAGAGGCCTCCTCACAACCTCTACATGCTACTCTTAAATCCAAATCTAAGTCGAAACCTGTCATCCCCATAATGACATTTGGTGGAAAATGATGGGAGTCGAACCCACAACCTACTGGGTGCAAACCAGTCGCTCTCCCAATTGAGCTACATCCCCTGGAGAGAGTTTTTGTGGTTTACATTATCAACCGCAGGTACTCACAAACTGCATAAAGTTAGATAACCACTCGCTTCCCATCACGGTTCATTTATAGTAGCGGCAGCATCTGTATATATCCAGTTATAGCCACACTTTCTATAAAGCTATCGTGCCAGAGCCTTGTCCGTTTCTAACTTTATATCTTTGGAATAGATTTTACAATTGTTGAGTTCAGTAGGCTCCTAAGCTCAGACACAATCTTGCATTTCTGCACGACCATATTTCCCTCAACTCGACTCATTTTGATTTTAACTGTAAAATCTATTATTAGATAATATTTCTTTTTTAAATTTACGAAACAATTTTATAGCTTCCATCGTTTTAGCATCAACTTTTAAAAGTCTATAAAACTTATTTTTTCCATCACTTTTCATTTTTACCCTTTATTGTTTTTACTAAATCTAAAAACCATCCACACAAAAAATAATCCCATATTATTTCCCACCAACTCATATTATTAACTCGTAAATATCTTATAAAGTCTTTTAAATCTTTAAACTTATTTTTTAGAGAACTGTTTTTTTCCATATGGTTCAACTTCTACAAAATAAGTTTGAACTTTAGTTTTATCTAATCCCTCAAAAAATTTATATGTATTTTCACAATCATATACTTCTTGAATAAATCTGCCATTAATCCCATGAAGTAAATGCCATTGTTGTTTTTCTTCATTCCATTTCATTTTTATTAAAAATTTCATATTAAAATTCTTTGGCTACTCCATATGGATTCGGACCACAACTACCAAGTTCAGAGCCTGGTGTGCTACCAATTACACCACAGAGTATGGAAGGAAGATAATATTTCTTCCTTTAATTAATTCTTTCTATTGTTTTACCTTCATTATTTAAAAGATACATAGCATAAACATCATGTTTTAATTCTATATTTGAATCCACAATTTTTATACCATCTTTATTTTTCCAAATAATCACTCTTGTAGTTGTATCTTTACCTTCTGGGTTTTTTTCTATTATTGTTTGAACATTATCAACTTTATCAATAAATTCCCAACCTTGTTTAGTTTTAAATTTTACTATCATATTCTGTCTCTCTTTCTAACTATCTTCCTTCCTATGTGGCAGTCACGGCTGGATTCGAACCAGCACTAAGTGGTTAACAGCCAATTGTGCTACCGTTACACTACACGACTTGGTAAGCCTAGTAGGATTCGGACCTACATTATCCAGATTAAGAGTCTGGTGTAATTCCATTATACTATAGACTTTGGTAACGGATAAGAGAATCGGACTCTTGTCTCCAGCTTGAAAAACTGACGTGCTACCATTACACCAATCCGTCTGGTTACTCCATCTGGTCTCGAACCAAAACTTACAGGTTCAAAGCCTGCCGTGCTACCAAATTACACTACAGAGTATGGTCAGTGAGGTTGGATTTGAACCAACGGTCTCTTGTTTCCAAAACAAGCGGATTACCAGGCTTTCCCACCCACAGTGGTAAGGAAAATATTTAAATTTTCCTAATAAATGAACATAGGACGATTAGACTTAAAACTAATCTCATAAGTTAGCCTCGCCTACTTACAAGCTGAATTACTTGACCCATGTGGTACAACGTTTTTTTGATAAGAGAAAGTTGTCAAACTCTTTGGCGCAGAATGTTTTTTTGTTAGTCAAAGGAACAATCCTGCACAAACCTTTCA
>Ga0114923_10002234_pt1 | contig 13205 bp, 9 predicted proteins | sample SumtaG_FD_89578 | JGI IMG/M metagenome (GOLD analysis project Ga0114923, IMG submission 89578) | Deep subsurface microbial communities from Indian Ocean to uncover new lineages of life (NeLLi) - Sumatra_00157 metaG | ecosystem: Environmental > Aquatic > Marine > Oceanic > Sediment | place: near... | reverse complement strand
TGACCTATGATCAAAGCCCCACTAGTGGTAATTCTAGATTAGTTAGTGTTCAGGAATGTGCAGGAGATAAATGTTTAACTCCGACTAAATTTAACTGGAATAACGGAGTAAGAGGATTTACTCATTTAGAGCAGTATAAAACCCCAGTTAAGATGGTAGATCTTTATAAAATTGGATTAAATTATCATCAAAGATTTAGCGGGGTTAATTTTGTTGGTTTGAACGGTAATGGTTTAACAGATGTGTACTATCAGTCTAAATGGGGTGGTAATAAAGGAACGTGGATTAATGATGGAAATACTTGGAAGCAATCATCTAATTATGCGCCGCCTACATCAAATACAGGATGGAGGGGAGCAGATGATGGTGTGAGATTTGCAGATTTAACCGGCAATGGTTTGATGGATGTAATTCAGAGCTATGGTAATACTAGAGGCGCATGGATAAATACCGGAAGTGGTTGGGAAAAATCTGCTAATTATACGCCGCCAGTTTGTATAACTAGTTGGGATAAATATCCTACTGAATCTTCGCAGTCGCAAAGCAATGGAAGCAATATAAAAAATCCAGCAAACGATGATGGTATTGGTGCTGATATGGAGCAAGGAGTAAGGTTTATTGATTTAAATGGTAATGGTCGGGCGGATATGGTGCAGAATTTAACAGAAGGCTCTAAAATAGAAAAAGGCGCATGGATAAATACTGGAACAGGTTGGCAAAAAGATGATAATTATATACCGCCAACGGCTATAACTTATAACCATCTTATATACCATGATGACAAGGGTTCTGGTTGGACGGAAATCGAATTTCATGATCAAGGTTTTCGGTTTGTGCATTTAACTAATAGCGGTTTACCAGATATTGTGTCAAATGCAGGTGCTTGGATAAATACTGGAGCTGGTTGGGAAGCAGCTGATAACTATAAATTGCCGGTACAGGCTGCTACGGGTGATGGTAAAGATAATGGAGTTAGATTTATAGATTTAACTGGAAATGGTTTAACTGATATTGTTTCAGATGCAGGTGCTTGGATAAATACCGGCAAAGGTTGGTTGAAAGCACCGCAATATAATTTGCCGAGTGATTTAAAAGTTAAAATTGTAGATGATCAGCACCGTGATCAAGGGATTAGGTTTGAGGATATAAATGGCAGCGGTTTACCAGATTTAGCGCAATGTAATTGTTTAGGTGGGTTTGATGTTTGGTTGAATACCGGCAAAGGTTGGAAGAAAGATACGGAAGGAGCGTATGCGGCTGGAGTTGAGTTTTCTGATCAATATGGATTGAATCTAGCAAGGCTTATTGATCCAAAAGGTACTGGTTTGTTAGGTATTGTTTCAGATGCGGCAAATGGTACTTTAATAAACACCTTAAAAGGTCCAGATTTATTAATCGGAGTTAAAAATGGATTAAGCAAAAATATAAAAATTGATTATAAAGCATTAACTGATGCAAATACCTATACTAAAGAACATGATGCGCAATATCCTAATGCTGATTTTCAGAGGGCGATGTATGTTGTATCACAAACCAGTGAAGATACAGATAATACGGATCCGACAAAAAGCGCATTGGGTAAATTAAGCAAATTAGGTCAACTTAGAAATAATCAAGCAGAAAGAGAAAGACTTCAAGCCGAAGATCAGCATATTACGCAATATCATTATACTGGCGCAAAAATCAATCATAATGGCTGGAGCTTTTTAGGTTTTCATCAGAGGCAAACCACTGATGTGACTACGGGTATTTATGGAATAGATACGTATAGTCAAGATGCAGATGGGCATTTATTAGGGAAACTGCTGCATAAAGAAACGCATGCCAAAGATGGCACTTTATTGACGGATGTTCAAAACACCTGGGATGTAAAAATTTTTGGTGATGGCAGCCCAAATAATACTTATTATTTACCACATCCAAAAGAAGATGTGAAAAAATCTTATAGTTTGTCTGGAAAATTAATTAGTATTCAAACTACGAATACTGAAATTGATAATTATGCCAATCCAACTAAATTAGCCAAAACCACCCAAGATGATTTTGGTACGTATACTACAATGACTACCAGTACTTATGATAACGATACAGACAAATGGCTTTTAGGTGAACTAAAGCATAGTGAAGTTAATGCGACTATTGATAGTGCTACAGCTTCTTTTGAGAGCCTACCTAGTAGGTTAAAAGACAAAGTAAAAGGATTGAGTGTCAGCACGGATCCGAAAAACATAACCAGAACATCAGATTTTACTTATGATTCAAATACGGGAATGTTGGTAAGTACAATTTCAAACCCTGACAAACCTGATTTTAAAGTAACTAAGACGGTAACGAGAGATAAGTTTGGTAATGTTAAACAAATGACAATGGCAGCGCCTGGAATCGATGACCGGATAACTAAAAACTCTTACGATGATAAAGGTAGATACGTTGTATCTTCTACCAATCCGCTTGGACAAACTGTAACTTCCGAAATCGATCCAAGATTTGGCAAACCTACAACAACTACAGATTTGAATGGTTTAACAATCACGTATACTTATGACGATTTTGGGCGATTATTTACGAAAACCAATCCAGATGGCACCGTAGAAACCACAGAATATAAGTGGTATAATCATTATGGCATCAATGATCCTGTAACCGATCCGTTATATTATGCGGTTTGTTATAAAACTTCCTATGCGACCGATGGAGATACAGTAACGGAATACTATGACATGTTGAATCGCTCGGTTGCAAAAACTCATCACGGTTTTGATGGCGGTTTGATTTGGCAAAGTACTCAATACGATAATTTAGGTCGAGTTACGCAGCAATCTATTCCATTTCTTCCAAGTGAAAAACCTTTATATGCGAATTTTGCATATGATGTTTTGGGCAGAACAAAAAAAATAACTAAAGCAGATGGAAGTACTGTTTTAAATAGTTATGATGGTTTAGCTACAACTACTACTAACCAGTTAAATCAAACTGCAACCCAAGAAAAAGATGCTAGAGGTAATTTAGCTAAAACCATCGATCATGCTGGCAACATAACTATATATCAATATGATGCCTTTGGTAATTTAACCAGCATGACGGATAGCAAAGAAAATATATCAACGATAACTTATGATGATTTAGGGCATAAGATTGCGATTGCTGATCCGGATAAAGGAAATTGGACTTATAATTATGATTCATTAGGTGAATTAATCAGCCAAACGGATGCAAATGGCACAAACCAAACGACAACACTTAAATATGATGATTTAGGCAGAAAGATTGCTAGAACCGATGCTGCAGGAACCAGTGTCTGGACTTATGGTAATGATTCCGAAGCTCATAATGTGGGTAAATTAATTCAAGTTAATGGCGTTGCAAATTTATCACGCATAAAACGTGGAATGTTTAAAATAGAAAAACCAAGTTCTTTGCAATTAATCAAAGCTTCTGCACAAAACGTAGTTAATTACAGCCGTACTTATGTTTATGACGATTTAAGCAGGCCAGTTACAACTACGGTAAATATTAATGGTCAAAGTTATACTAAGAAGGTTGATTACGACAAAGACAGTCGGCCGCAGTATATAACTTATCCAAATGGTGAAAAAGTTGAAAATATCTATGATGAGTTGGGCAGGCTTAGTATTGTTGCGACTTTAGACCGGCCTGTATATGATTATTGGATTTTATATTCAATGACGCCGAGGATGCAGGTTGAAAGTTTTGCGCATGGTAATGGATTAATTACTACAAAAACTTATGACCGAGCGACTGGATATTTACAAAATATTCAGACGAAATCATCTACGGCAGGAATTATTGCGCACGGAAAAGCGTTAGGATTAAATCAAGATTTTAGTAAAACTCAGAAGGCGCAAAACCAACAAAATGATTCAGGAATAATTCAAAACTTAAATTATACTTACGATCCTTTGGGTCAATTAAAACAAAAGGATGATTTGGTTAATGATATTCATGAGACATTTGAACATGATAATTTAAATCGTTTAATTAGTTGGAATTATGATGGTCTTGCTAAACCTTTAAATAAAGATGCGCAAAAAACAAAAATCAAAAACATTGCTACGGCGGGATCAGTTACATATCAATATGATGCTTTGGGTAATTTAACTTATAAATCTGATGTTGGACATTACAAATATGGTAGTGATACTAAAAATACTACTGCCGGTCCGCATGCAGTTACCAGTATTGATGATGATAGCGGAAAACAAATTGGTAATTTTGGTTATGATGCTGATGGTAACCAGATAAACGCAATTTTAAATGGAAAATCTCGTACCATAAGTTATACCAGTTTTGGAAAGCCGAAAGAGATTACGACTGATACAGCCACAGTAGATTTTTATTATAACGCTGATCGTAGTCGGTTTATGCGAGTTGATCAGGTAAAGGGAGTTAAAACTACAAATTTTTATTTGGGTGATTATGTCATAACTTCGCATAATGATGGAGGAAAAATAACTACTGAAGAAAAATGTTATATTGGCTCAAATGCTTTGTTGGTTACAAATAATGATAAAACTAAAAAATTATATTACATGTTGACTGATAATCTTGGATCATTAACGGCGATAACTGATGGAACCGGAGCGGTGTTACAGCGATTTCATTATAGTCCCTTTGGACAACAAACTCAGTTTAAAGGAGAACAAACAAATTATCCAATTACGCATCACGGATTTACCGGACATGAAGAAATAGAAAGTGTGAATTTAATTCACATGAATGGCAGGTTATATGATCCGTTATTAGCAAGGTTTTTGAGCGCTGATCCAACGATTCAGGCGCCTGATTATAGCCAGAGTTTGAATCGATATAGTTATTGCGTAAACGATCCGTTAACTTTGACTGATCCAACAGGATATTCGTGGCTTAATAATTTAATTGGTAATGCTAATTTTGGTGAGCTGGTGGTACAGATAGGTGCGACAACAATTGCGATGATGACCGGTGGGCCTTTTGCTGCGGCAATTGTTGCTTCAGCGACCAGTGCACTTTTCACTCTGGTCAATGGAGGAAATATAGCGGATGCAGCATTTTCAGCTGGTGTGGCATTTGTTACCGCGATAATATGGAGCGGTGTGGGTGGAATGCTTAATGGTGCAAACGAAGCAGAGAAAATCGCAGTACATGGCGTAGTAGGGGGTATGATCAGTAAAGCTGAAGGAGGCAGCTTTGAGAATGGTTTTGTTGCAGCGGCGGCAGGGGAAGCTGCAGATGGGGGCATGGATGCTTTAGGAATGGATGGAACTACGAATTTAGGGATGATGGAGAGAACAGCGACGGCAGGAATTGTTGGGGGTACCGCAGCTGCAATAACCGGAGGAAACTTTGAAAATGGTGCTAAAACGGCAGCTATGGCGGAGTTGTTTAATGATTTAGCTCATATGGCAGCACGAGCTAGAGCTAATGCTGCATATATCAGGAGGCATAGTTGGGTTAATACTATCGATGCTGACGATCCACTAATGCAGCAACGAGAAAAGTTAAGTTTTAAGGAAGCAATAGCTGTAGCTTTTACAATCGACATGGCTCCTTCAGATGGAAGTGTGTTAAATGCACCTAACAGAATTTATTCAGCTAGAGTTTTAATGCGCAGTGCTGAGGAGCCAGGGCCATTTCATAATTTCCCTTCATCATTTGATAATAAGATATTTGCTCAAGGAACACGCACGGTAATTAATAGTAACTATGTACAATATGAATTACCAGGCTCTATTAATGGTTATGCTGGTGTATATCAAATTGGCGTTAGGCCATCATCTTTTGGGGATAATGAAGCAATAGTGCATCGTTTTTTTAAGCCTAATTGGTAATGAGGAATAATATTATGGAGATTGAAAAATTTGAATATCGTATGAATTATAAACTTGAAATATTGGCTAATAAATCAGAGGTTAAAGAGGTTATTAAATTTGTTAGACCTCATGATCATGAGGCTATGGGGAGATCGGAAAAGGAATTGATTTTGGATGTTTCATTAAAGCCATATGATTATCTTACAATTAAAATTATATCAAATGATTGTGATGATGGTTGGATAGGTAATTTTGAACCTGGTGTAGAAGGTTTAACCGGAATTTTTGCAACGCCTTCTGAAGATATTGTATGTATTGTGGTAAAAGGTCAAGGATATTGGGTGCCTGTTAAATCACCGAAAAATTATGAAATAATTCCTATAATTCCGATTAAAGAAGTAAAACCTGTTCCAGGTAAAAATGTTATGATATTTATTGATTATCTTCGCATTGCAGCGTATGGAGAAAATGGATTGCTTTGGAAAACGAAAAATCTTTCGTGGGATGGACTAAAGATAACAGAAATCACTCAATCAAAAATAAAAGGTTTGGCATGGGATATGCCAAATAGCAAGAAAGTTGAATTTATTGTAGATGTGATGACTGGTTTGCATGAAGGTGGTTCTAATTCTGAATTATAAATAGTTTTATAAAGTAAGGGAGTATGTATATGGATAAATTAATGACTATATTGCCTGGAACAATTTTTCTCGTAGTTGGGTTTGTTCTTTTGTTGTGGGCGCACAAAATACAACAATATTTATTGACGCGTTCTGTAACTGGATGGAGAAGGTTTAATCCTTTTTTGCCTTGGATGCGTACAAAGGCTTATGTGTGGACTATGAGATCAGGTGGTTTTTTACTTATAATAATTTTTGTTTTTGTAACTTTTTTTGTTATTAGAAGTTAAAAAATAGAAATGTGAATGTTCTTTAAAATTTTTGCGATTTTATAAATGGTGCTAAAACGGCTGCTATGGCGGAGTTGTTTAATTGTCTTGCGGATGCGGCAGAAGAACAAAAAGCTAAACTTGTTTATCGTTCTGTTCATTTTCCAGGTTTTGATATGGTAAAAAATCATCCTTCGTATGAGCATGTTGGTGTTAAGATGGCTAATGGTGATATCTATGGTTATTTTAATGATTCTAAAGTTAGAATAGATTCAAAATATGCCAATGAATACAAAATAATGACTGATAAGCAAGTGATGGATAGATATGGGAAGTATGGAATAAAGGAAAATAGCTTTAACAATGCTACTATGAGTAAAGCGCTGAAAGTAGAGGCTAAAATTTGGAGTGCTCCTAATAGTTATTATTTTATTGCTGCACGTCCGGCATGGGAAGATCATAATTGTCAAAACTTCTTAGGTGCCGTGGTTCAATGGTATGCAAAAACTGTAGGGTAAAAAAAAGATGGTACACATATGAATATTGTAGGGTTAATATTAACTGGCTTTTTAAACGTATTTGGTTTTCTGGGTGTTTTAATTTTTTATATATTAATATTTTCTTTGGGGGTTTTTTTGCTTTCGATCCCTGCTTGGTGGATAGGTAGAAAAAGGAAAATGTTATTTTTAAAAGACCATTTGCTGGTTTTTTATTGTTATCTCGTTTCATTTATTTTGTTTGCACTTGGTATAAGTGCGCAAAGTTTCGGGAGTTTTTTTTGGGAGCTATTTTGGATAAGTATTGCTTACCTTATCTTCATTTACTTTCGGGTTTTTGTTCTGAAATTCGTTGGGCGTAAAGGTTGGTTTTCTTGGGCTGGTTTGGTGTTATTGCTAGTCATATCCATTTTGATATCGACACATATGCCGCTTTTGTTGGAATAAGAAATAGCGGTGTCAAGGTTTGAATGTTGATTAATAAAATGACAAAGGTCAAAACTCAAAATTTGACACCATATGTTGCCCTATATGTTGCCCGAGCAGTGCATAGCAGAGTTTGATCTGTTAAACGGGCTGCGATCTAAAGGGGCGGTAATAGTGTTGGATTCAGTAACCCTTTGCTAAATGGCAAATATCTTACAAAAAAATAATCCATTATACCATTGCAAATCTCTGAGCTTTTTCTATACAATCTATAATGAAACTTTTAGATCAAGACGGTCTTAATCTTTGAACGATTCCGAGCACTGAGGCTCAAGTTTTATTTTGTGTTACATGATGTAAAACAAGAGCGTATAGGTGATCATGCCAAATTATATTTGTTTTTAATTTGCTTATGCTGCCCTTAAGTTAAGGATGACAACAATAATTTATAATAGACTTAATAGGAGTATTGAAATGAAAACGAAGAAAAAAATGCAAATATCTTTAGCTGCTGTATTGCTGTTAGTTTGTGGAGCAGCTTTTGCGTACACTTCCAAACAAGAACCCGCAGCCATGTATTTTGGATTTCAGCCTGGTTATGCAAATATGCATTATACAAAGGAATGCTTAAAAACCCCCAGCATTGATATAACTAACATTGGCAGTGTTGATAGCAGTGGATTTGCCGGGCGATTTTATGTTGGCTATGATTTTAATAAAAATTTTGGGATGGAAGTTGGCTATGTATTTTTGCCCAAGATTAAATTTAATAATGTTAACGCTCTCGGTTATCTTCCATTTGATGCTAGCTTTAACCAAAACATATTTGATTTCTGTGCTAAAGCAACTTTGCCGTTGAAATATAATATTGATTTATACGGAAAAGCAGGTGCTGCTATTGTGGTTAGAGATGATTTTGAATTATCGACTGGAGGCCAAACGGCAGAAGCAGATTCTCAAGACACAGAAACTGTGCCGGCTATTGGAGCAGGCGTTGATTATGGGTTTAATGATCATGTTTTTGCTGATTTATCTTATATGCATTATTTTGGCAAAAATGATTTACAAGCGACAGACTTTGTCGGAATTGGCCTGATTTATCGCATTTAGTGTCAAGCCTAAACATAAGATTTGAGTTATATAATTTGTTGTAATTGGTTATTGATTTTTGGTTATTGTAAATTGAATTAAGGTGAGTTAATATGCTGGGCATGCCAAGTCTAGACTTGAGTTATGCAGTTTACTGTAAAATGAAGTTTTAAGCCTAGAATATTAAGCTAGATATTACGCTTTAATTTTAAGTTTTAAAACGGGAGAAAAACATGAAAAACATTATAAAAATAATATGTGTAATTGGTATTAGTTTAATATTTTGCGGTTGTATGCCAAAACCGCTTTTTCCGTCGCAATTAAAACAGCCGTTACCTAAAAATACTCGTATTGGTGTTATATCTATTTATGGAGATGAAGCGACATTTCATGGTGTCGGATTTTTGGGTCCGGATGGTTGGGATTATAAGCATGTTTTGCCCGGTCTTCAAATGGATAAACATCTAACAAGCGGCGTAAGTTATTATTTAAAAGTTAAAGGTTATAGGTCTTTGGCGATTAATAATATAAATGCAGAATCGTATGTCCCTGCGCTTTTATTACAAGGATTTTGCACAGTACAACTTTCCGATGGCGAAAAAAAATTATTAATTTCATTTAGGAAGAAGTATAATGTTGATTATTTATTAATTATCAGACCTGATATTTATGCTCATCAAATTTGGGCTGGTGCAGATAATTATTATACTAAAGTGCACGGTTGCGGAGTTTTTTCTATAGGTCGTGTATGGCTTTTTGGGGCATATGATATTGTATTGTTAGATTTAAAAGCTAAGAAATTGTGGAGACATGGTGGGCAATTTGATAAAGTGATATCCAAGCGTTATCAGCTCAATTCTTACGATAAGTATTCAAAACAACAAATACAATATATTGTTAAAAATCTTCAAATAGAAATGGCGAGATCAGTTAATGGAACCATTTTTAATTTAATGTATCTTCCGGAATGATTTAGAAATAGCGGTGTCAAGTCTTGAGTTTTTAGTTTTGATCGCAAATAACTCAAAACTCAAAATTCAAGACTTGACGCCTTCTCTTGAGCTTAAAAAAATACCATAGTACTATATACCTCAATTAAATTAGTTTACTGTTGCTAAATAAAAGGAGAAGTCAATGTCCATTTACGATCAAATTATTAAAAAGTTACAAGACAACAATATCTTATTTCGAGAAGTTAAGCATGAACCTGAAGGTCGATGTGACGTGATATCTGAAATTCGCGGAAATAAGTTGTCTCAAGCCATGAAGGCGATTGTTATTAAAGCAAAAATAACAAAGAAACAACGTAAATACTACTTAGTGGTTGTTCCTGGTGATCGATTGCTTGATATGGAGGCCATTAAAGAGTTTGCTCGTACTCGTTCTACTATGTTTGCACAAAAAGAGAAGGCTGAAGAATTAACCCAATGTGAAATGGGAGCTGTTCCACCATTTACATTTAACAAAGATCTTACTTTGATAGTCGATCCATCCATTAAGCTCAATGAAGAGATTGTTTTTAATGCAGGGCGTTTAGATCGTTCAATATTTATGAAAACCAGTGATTATCTGAAAATAGCTGATCCAGATTTTGTTAATATTGCAAAAAACGACCCTGTGACATCAAAAAAAGACGACTCCGCGACACTTAAAGAAAAAGCTCCAATATACTGACGCAGAAGATGTAAGATCGGTAATGTCTGCTTCTGTTTTATTTGCACAAGCGGGCAAGGATGCTGGAATAACAAGTAAAAATAAAACTTGAGACTTAACGTCCATTGTTTCATTTTTTCTAACTTAGAGGTTATATCGTGATGCGAAAAATAGTAATTGCACTATCTAGTATTCTATTCTCAACTAGTATTTTTGTAAATCAAGCTATTGGTCAAAAAATCTCACGGACTCAACGCACCATAACTGATTTAAATACTATTCATCAAGCACTTATAAATAACACAATGCAATATCTGGATAAATATCCACCATTTATGAATTGGTTAGATAATGGACTTAAAAAAGCCAAAGTATTAGCAAAGAAAGTTAGTACTAAAGCAGGATATTATTATGCTTTATCTTATTATACTAGCGGTTTTCACAATGGTCATATTAGAACTTCTATCGGTAGGTTGCCTTATAAATACGCAGGGTTATTACTAAAATATCAAGATGGAAAATATTTAGTAAAGTATCGAAGTCCTAATTATCAAAACCTGCCGCCTTTAAAGGCTGAATTAATATCATGTAATGGGGTTTCGGTTCAGTCAATTATTGATAATGATATTATTTCTTATCGTTTTATTCCCAAGCTAGAATCATCTTATAATCAAGCAGCAAATTATTTGTTTTTTGATGCAAATCCATTTAGATTTTATCCAAAGAGCTGTAAATTCAAAATAAATGGTGATATTAAGACATATCATATTAACTGGCATTATCTTACAATGGATCAAACCGATAAAATTAAAAAACACTTCATCAATAATTATTCATTTTGTATCAAGTTATTTGGTAAAAATGGATTATGGTTAAGTATTCCTACATTATTTCCAGAAGGGTCACAAAAACAGTTTATGACGATGTTGGTAAAATTAATGCCGGCTTTTCGCTCTTATGACCCTATAGTTATTGATGTTAGAGGGAATAGTGGTGGTAATAGTGGATGGGCTGAACGAATATTAGCAGGTCTTTATGGAAAATGTTTTTTAACCCAGACTATTATGAAGTATGATCACAGTTATGAAGTCTATAGGGTTAGCAAACTGAATCTAGCTAGAAAAAAATGGATAAGTAATTTATATCCGGAAGAAAGCTACGTAGTTAAAAAACTACAAGCAGCTTATGATAAAGGTAAAGCAAGTATTGAATTTAAGCCCGATTATGGTAAAACTGTAACAGATATGTTGCCGAAATTTTATAGCCACATATATTTTTTAACAGATAATGCTTGTTTTAGTTCTTGTTTGGATTTTGCAGACTACATTTATTGGCTTCCCAATACAACTCATATTGGATTACCAACAAATGCTGATTCGCCTTATACCGAAAATAACAACTTTGATTTACCTGGCGGTGCTCGTTTTTCATATACCATGAAAGTTTGGCGCGATAGACCACGTAAAAATAATCAGCCATATATACCTAAATATCGATATAATGGTGATATTTCTAACACAAAAGCAGTTATGCGATGGGTGGAGTGGTTATATAATCAGCATAAATTATAAAAATATTGGCAATCAATATTGTTTGCTAGACATTAGTAGATCTGTATACTATAGAGCGATCAATTGTAACTAATAGCTGGGGGATAAGTTATGAAAGAAAACATATTTAATATTTTACAAAAAATCAATCACAAGCCAGAACCTTATGAGTATTACACTACACCAGAACTTTGGTGTGATCCATATATTTCAAAACAAATGTTGGCAACTCACCTTAGCGATGATGTTGAATTGGCTTCCAGAAAAAAAGAATTTATTGATAGATCCGTCAATTGGATATCGGAACGTTTCCAAATCAAGAATAATTCTAAAATATGTGATTTTGGTTGCGGTCCTGGTTTATATACTAGTAGATTTGCTAAGCATAGTGCTTTTATAATCGGGATTGATTTTTCTGAAACTTCGATAAATTATGCTAAAGAGCAAGCTGAAAAAAACAACTTAAATATAGATTATGTTTTGCAGGATTATCTGCAATTTGAGACGGATAAAAAATTTGATTTAATTACCATGATTTATTGTGATTTTTGTGTATTAAATCCGAAACAAAGGAGGTTGCTACTGAAAAAATTTTATAACTTCCTAGAAAATGATGGAAAAATATTGTTGGATGTTAGCTCTTATGCTCAATACGAGGCAAGACAAGAGGGTTGCTTATGTGAGCATTCGGCCAAGAATGGGTTTTGGTCATCGGAACCGTATTATGTTTTTCATAATCATTTTAAATATGAACAAGAGCATTTATTGCTTGATAAATTTTCAATTATCGAAGAATCAATGACCAGAGAAAATTATAACTGGTTGCAATGTTATACTGTGCAAACAATTATAGAAGAGTTTAAACAAAATGGTTTTAAAGTTGTTGAGTACTACGCTAATGTAGCAGGCGATTGCTATGATGATACAGCAACAGAAATAGCAATAGTTGCTGAAAAACAATAAATTTGGAGGTACCTAATATGAAAAATATAAGATTTATAATGTTTATTATATTCTTAATGACTACTGCTTGCTTTGCGCGTGGCCAACAAAATAAAAATAATCTAACTTATATTATAAATCAAGCGATGATTAAATATACAGTGCCTGCTGCAAGCCTTGCCATTATCAATCACAACCAAATTACACTAGTTCGTGTATATAAGAATCCAAACTATCCAAAACTACGAGTAACCACAAATACTATGTTTCAAGCAGCTTCAATGAGCAAATCAGTTGTTGCTTTTGCAGCTTTGAGGTTAATTCAGCAAAAAAAGTTAACGTTGGATGG
>Ga0114923_10002233_pt1 | contig 13207 bp, 18 predicted proteins | sample SumtaG_FD_89578 | JGI IMG/M metagenome (GOLD analysis project Ga0114923, IMG submission 89578) | Deep subsurface microbial communities from Indian Ocean to uncover new lineages of life (NeLLi) - Sumatra_00157 metaG | ecosystem: Environmental > Aquatic > Marine > Oceanic > Sediment | place: near... | reverse complement strand
TAGAAGATATATTCAAGCATGGTTTGACTCCTAATGATTTGAAAACTAAGGATAACACATCCGATACAGAGGAACAAGAAGATGCCTAAATACAGAGTATATGCCACTGAAATTCGTTTTTACCATATGGAGGTTACAGCCAAAAATACTTTAGAGGCCCTCCTAAGTGCAAAACGAAATCAACTTACACTCTCTACAACAGAGGATGTATCCATGCGTCAATTCACACCAGATGAGGCTGAACTTATCCCGGAGGATAAACATGATTAATCCTTTAGATCAAATGGAAGAAGAACAAAATACATTATTCAAACGTATTGCTAATCTTGAAGAACGTCTGGAAAGCTTCCTGGATACAGTTATCCAATACATGGGCAACTCAGACAAAATCAGTAATTCAGTTCAAATGTACAACAAGATAAATTTTGAAAGAAAAGCACAAGGGAGAAAGCCATGAATGAAGAAACATTTATCATACTAGGATTTCCTGTACGATTGCGCTACAACATCCACCAGAGGCCCTCCTACGTCGAATGGCACATAGTTGATGATATGAGCAACGCATCTACCGTAGAGCTCTTAGAACAGCTCCTACGCGTCCACTATACACAGTGGATTGAAAACGTCATACGTGAACACGAATGGCGCCGTAGCAATGAAGATACATCACCTGACCCGGAGATGTTCTAATGTCACAAATTGAACAATTACAATTACGTCTGGCAACTGCATTAACCAATTGTCAAATACACGAAGATAATGAGCGTAAAGCACTGGCAAAACTGGAACGGATAGAATCGTTGCCGGATAAGTGGCGGGAGCACATGAAACATCACAACGGAACTGATGTTGGTATTGGTGGTGATGCTGCTTTTAATACCTGTGCCAACGAACTGGACACAAAACTGGAGAATGATAATGCCTGAAATAATCCTATCACCAAGCCAGCAATTGGTTGTGGATGAGTTTCCGGACTTCCTGTTAAGTGATGATACCTACATGACCATCTCAGGCTTTGCTGGATCCGGTAAGACCTTCTTGGTCAAATACCTTGCTGAGATTGTTGAACACAATATCAAACTAATAAAGGTACTAGCACCTAATGTACCTAAAAGAGAGATATATTTCACTGCAACTACTAATAAGGCGGCAGCAGTATTAAAGTTTATGTTAAGTAAAGAAGTAAGCACAATACACTCACTACTTGGCTTAAAAGTAATAAATAACTACACTACTGGAGCTGTAAAACTTAAACAAGACTGTGACGGTAAAAATTTGAATAATACAGTTGTATTCATTGACGAAGCTAGCATGATTAACAGACAATTACTTACTGCAATACGTACAGCTGTTAATGTATATAAAGACTGTAAAGTAGTATTTATTGGAGATAAGTACCAACTACCACCAGTAAAGGAAGACCTGTGTCCAGTATTCACACAAGCTAAACGACTCTATTTCTTAAGTGAAATTCAGCGCCAAGTAAAAGACAGCCCAATTATCAAACTATCTACCAAATATAGAAGTATGCTAGATGACATAGCTCTGGACTGGCCTGAGATAGAAAACGTCCCTGGTATAATCCACCATCACACGAACAAACATACCTTCTTCAATGCCATTCAGGCAGCCTACACGGGCGACCACGAGGTAAACGATCTGAGGGTAATGGCATGGGCCAACTCCCGGGTACACGAGTATAACAACTGGATACGTGGCTTCCTGGGTAAGACCACTCAGTTTGAAGTAGATGACATGGTTGTTACCAATAAACCGTTATTTGTAGGAAGACGGATCCTTGCACAAACAGATTCTATATTAAGAATTGTAGAAGTAGAACCATCTACAATAGAAAAGGTACCTGGATATCTAATAAGTCTGGCCGGCCTAATAAACGAAGCTGGATATCACTATCGTTTATTTCAGCCTAGCGATTGGCAAAAAGCGAACCAACTTGCCAAAGGATATGCTCAAGATAAGGACTGGGGAAACTACTTCAATATAAAAGAGAACTGGGCTGACCTCCGGCCAGTACATGCATCCACAGTGCACAAAGCACAGGGAAGTACATACAAAACCGTTTTCATCGATATCAACAACATTGGAAAGTGTACCAGATGGCGTGAAACTGTACGCCTACTGTATGTTGCTATTACCAGGGCAAGCTTATCTGTTCACTTGTACGGTCAAGTAACGACCAATTACAACAAACAACCAGTTGAAGATATCATGAAGGCATTTGCTAATCTTGAAGTACTATCGTGATTTATCACGATACAACTATTAAACTTTCAGATGTTACACAATATAATTCTGTTAATTTACCACTCGTAAGCACTCTTTGTGAAGTGTATGCACTAATAAAAAACAAATATGGAGTAACACTTAAAATGTGGAATGAATACGAATTCAGAGCTATCATTAAAGGGTCACTCATGTCACGTCTGTATGAGGCTCAAATGGAATACTGGAATTTACGCCTGAAAAAGCTTTCTCAAAAGAATGCACAGTCTTTCGGCCGTTCAGATGACGACAACTACGCTATATATTTCGAAAACCGAAAATGGAAAGCTGAATTCCTAGACTGGACTGATAACGAATCTACCATGTTTTGTTTACCTCTTAATCCAGAGTGTCCGGAACTAAAAGAAGACATGGAAGAGATCGCTTTGCAATTCGGAAACCTCCGGGAGGAGAAGTACGAAGCAGATCGATTCCTGGCTGGGTTGATGCTCTTCCGTGTACCAGCTCGAGCCTTCAGAAAAATACTGGGCAGCACTCTATACACAGCCTGTAAACCACACATGGAAAATGCTGTCGATAGTGCTACCGGACGACCATACTACGAAGTAGAATGGGATGAAGGTACCAAAAAATCTCTTATCACTTATATGAAAAAGAACATGCGTATCGTACGTGCGATGCAAGAAAGAGTTCTCTTCAATCTAATTACAATAACAGCACACGCTAACGTGTAGGACACATAATGCTTACTCATATAGCTTTTGGAGAAGGTGATAAAACCTTAGCCATATTAATACCACAAAAAGACCTCAATAAGGCAAGCTTAGTTAGGTTCTACATCGAACCGTTAGAAATGTTAGGAATTGCGCGAGAAAGTATAATTGCTTTTCCATTAGAACAAAATAAGAAAGGTAAAGCACCAGCAGTAATGGTCCATCCCTGCCTGGAAAGCATAGGCAAAATTATAGATGCATTGAAAATCACCACAGTAATGTGCTGTGATTCCACATATTTTAAAGCCCTATGCAAAGTACGTAAAACAGAACAATTCTACGGCTATGCCCAACAAACAATTTGGTCAGGCGTAGACGGATTCATCAGCTTAAACTATAAAGCCCTTTTCTTTAATCCAGAAAACAAGGTTAAGATAGATTTTAGTCTTAAGGCTGTTGCTGGCCAACTTCTAAACACTGGTGGTGTGTTCACAGAACAAGTACTAATCGACTGTCAATACCCACGAAATGTTAAAGATATTAAGCTACTATTTGAAGAATACAGCGAATATCCAAAGCTGACTTGCGACATAGAAACCTACAGTTTACGAGTCAATAAAGCTGGATTAGCCACAATTGCATTTGCACATAATATACACACAGGTTTCTGTTTTCATGTAACAGAAAAAAATAAGCCAGAACTTATCAAATTCTTCCAGGAATATAAGGGAAAACTTATATATCATGGATCCACATTTGATATTAAAATCCTGATCTGGGAGCTCTTTATGGGATCTAGCCGGGATTATATCGGGATGTTATCGGGATTACACAGGATGTTCCGGGATATCGATGATACCAAGATAATTGCTTACCTAGCACTTAACAGCACTGCCGGCCCAGGTCTTGGACTCAAGGAACTAGCCTTTGAGTACACAGGAAATTATGCCCTGGATGACATAAATGACATCACAAAAATAGATCCAGAAGATCTACTAATTTACAATATGACAGATGCCTGTGCTACTTGGTATGTACATGATAAGTACATGCCAGAAGTACAAAATACTCAGAAAGAAATTTACGAAAAGGTATTTTTACCATCACTCAAAACCATTACTCAAATGGAGTTGTGTGGTGTACCTATAAACCTGGGACAAGTGTTAGCAACCGAACATGAGCTAGATGATATAGCAAACACACATTACCAAGCTATTATGGATAGCCCAGTTGTTGAAGAATTTACAGAAGTACTTCGAGAACAAGAAGCAACAAAAGCTAATAAGAAACTCAAGATCTTAGTAAAAACAAGAGATGATTTCTTATCTTTTCAATTTAATCCAAACAGCCATACACAATTAGCTAAGCTATTACACGATCACTTAAGGCTACCAATACTGGGTAAAACAGATGGTGGAGCTCCTAGTACTGGTAATAAAATACTCAAAAACTTGGTCGACCGCCTTACTAATACTAAGAAAGGACATATCAAAGTACTTGAGCTCATTGAACACTTCATAGCTTATGCTGATGTCGTTAAGATACTTAATACCTTTATTCCAGCCTTTAAGAATAACTCTATCACCAAAGATGGGTGGGAATACCTACATGGAAGTTTCAATTTAGGGGCCGTAAAGTCCGGGCGCCTAAGCTCTTCAGACCCTAATCTAATGAATATTCCCAGTACGGGAACAGTTTATGCAACACCAGTCAAATCTTGTATTCAAGCACCACCACCCGATCCGTGTATAACAAAAGATATTTTAGGCTGGTTACTAATAGGTGCAGATTACATTGCCCTGGAAGATATGGTCTCAGCACTGCAAACCAAGGATCCCAATAAGCTTAAAATTTACACAGATGGCTACGATGGACACTGTTTACGTTCATATACGTATTTTAGCGACCAAATGCCTGATATTGACCCTAACTCCGTAGAATCTATCAATTCTATTGCACAAAAGTATCCGGAATTACGTCAATTATCCAAATCACCTACATTTCTACTCACATACATGGGCACATACATAGGGCTCATGAAGCAGTTCGGCTTCTCTAAAGAAGCAGCACAAGAAATTGAAAAGAATTACCACGATCTATACCAGATCTCAGACCAATGGGTCATGGATAGAATTCAAGAAGCATCCAAAACGGGGTACGTCGAGCTGGCCTTCGGCCTGCGCTTACGTACCCCGATGTTACCTCAGATAGTAATACAAAGTCATGACAGCATGCCGTTTGCCGCTCACAAGGAAATGAAGACAGCCGGCAATGCCCTAGGCCAATCCTATGGGCTGCTGAACTCACACTCAGCTAACCTGTTTATGCAACGTGTATGGGATTCCAAGTACGCCACTGACGTACTGCCTGTAATGCAAATACACGATGCTCAGTACTACATGATTCGTAATAGTATGGGTTGCTTAAAGTGGGTTAACGATAATCTCATTGAATGTATGGAATGGAATGAACTGGAAGCCATACAGCATCCTACAGTCAAGCTAGGAGCCAACCTGGAGATTTACTATCCAGACTGGTCTCAACACATCGATATACCAAACAAAGCCTCCTACAAGGCTCTCAGGACGATCCTACGTAAAGCCCAAAAGTAGAGCGCCTCCGGCGCATTTCTGGTGTAAATACTCAACGAGGTCATTATGTATACAAATTTCAGTAATATCTCATTACCCGTAGCCGTATGGCTAGCAGCTGACGATGGGTATGACCTCATTCCAGATCCGGATAAGATATCTGCAACATCTTTTTTAAAACCACTCAAGAGCGTTATCCTTGAAAAAGCATTACAAGCTGCCAATCAAGAAGGCATAGTAGATCTAAGTGATCTAGTAGCATCACGAGTAGGTACAGCTGTACATAAAGCAGCAGAAGTCGCCTGGCTGTACTCCAGAGAGAAAGCGATTAAAAATTTAGCTCTTAACTCAAAAGTATACAAGAAGATACGGCTTAATGCGGATAATGAAGATGAAGAAGATGCTATTTATATCTACCTGGAAAAACGAAGCGAACGTGTCCTGGACGGTATAACCGTATCAGGCAAGTTTGACTTCGTGTATGAAGGACGTGTCATAGATCTTAAAACAACCAAGACCTATAATTGGATAGCCCGTACTAACGATGACAAATACGTTAAACAAGGCTCCATTTATCGCTGGTTAAACCGAGATATCATCACAGATGATTACATCAATGTAGAAATGATCTTTACAGACTGGAGCCCGTTTAAAGCTCTTGCTGATAAGACTTACCCACAACACCGTGTATGTACTCGTACACTACCATTAATGAGCATACCAGAAACAGAACACTTTCTTAAAACCTGTATAGCCAGATTTAAAAAGTATCGCAATTCTAACCAGAAAGATCTCCCGGATTGTTTACCAGAAGAGATCTGGATGGATGAAGCCAAGTGGGCTTACTACAAGAATCCTAAAGCAACAACTCGAGCTACCAAACTGTTTGACAATGAAGGTGAAGCAGTACTCCGTAAAGCAGCGGATGGTGGACTTGGCCTAATTGTTAAACGACTACAAGAACCAAAATTCTGCAACTATTGCCCTGCAAGACAAGTTTGTCATCAGGCTGAAAAGTACGAAAGAATGGGAATACTAAAAATATGAACCAACCATTTATGAATATACCTACTATAAACAGAGAATTAATGTTTGGCAGTATGACATCCAAACAAGCAGAAAAAGTAAAGCTACTAGAACTAGATGACTGGGAAATAGTATTCATGAGTTCTGTAAGTGGAGCTGTACATCTTTATAACAAAAATACTGAAGGTACAAGACGAGTAGAGCGTGGAGGTCATCGTGAGTAAATACGATAATTTACCCTATCATCCTGTAATGGAAAAAATAGTAGACATACTGCGTAAAAAAACACAAAACCAAAATCCCATATTTTTTAGACTGCAGGTCTCTTATTTCTTTTCTAAAATAGCCAGCATGATGCGAGTTCATGTAGCAATGGGAGATGATATGGTCATACCGGTTAATATGTATGCTATTAACCTGGCTCCATCTGGTAGCGGTAAAGGACACTCCACAGCTATCATGGAAGAAGAAATTATTGGCGGTTTCCGTCAACGTTTCCTTGAAAGTACATTCAAAAATATTGCAGAAATACGGCTTACAAAGCTAGCTAACAAACGGGCCGTTCGAGATGGAACAGATCCTGATTTGGAACTCGAACGCGTTAAAATGGAGTTTGAAGAACAAGGAGCCCTTTTATTCAGTTTTGACTCTGGTACCTCTGCAGCCATTAAGCAAATGAGAACCAAGTTACTAATGGCTAGTGCCGGCTCAATGAACCTGGAAATGGATGAAATTGGTTCCAATCTCTGTGGTAACACAGATGTACTGAATACATATCTGGAACTCTGGGACACGGGTAGAATCAAGCAAAAACTTGTTAAGAACACCCGAGACAACATACGTTCTGAAGATCTGTTTGGTTCAACACCAACCAATATGCTCTTATATGGTACACCCATCAAGCTTCTGGACGGCTCCAGAACAGAAGATGAATTCATGGCTTTCCTGGAAATTGGATTTGCACGAAGAAGTTTCTTTGGGATATCTCGCCATCGATATGGAAATACAAATCAAACTGCACAGGACATGTATGATTTATACCACGATCCTTCCATAAGCAAGTACCTAATGCAGTTAAACGATAAGTTTGGCATGCTTGCAGACCAAGCTGCATTTAACCAGATAATCAAGATGCAACATGACGTCCTATTAGAACTGTACAGTTACAGAATTTGGTGCCAAAAACGCGCAGATAGGCTTTCTGAGTACGAAGACGTTCGTAAAGCAGAGATATCTCATCGATATTTTAAGGTAGCAAAACTAGCAGCCGTATATGCCTATATAGACAAGTCCATTTACGTTGGAAAAAGTCACCTGGACAACGCAATAGCAATGGCCGAACAATCTGGAGATGCTCTTGCTAAAATTCTTAATAGAGACCGGCCATATGTTAAGTTGGCCAATTACATTACAACAATCAATAAAGATTTAACACAAGCAGATCTAACTGACGATCTCCCGTTTTACAAGGGTACTGAACAAGCAAAACGAGAAATGCTTAACCTGGCCATTGCACACGGATACAAACAAGGAATGTACATAAAGACAGAACATGTCGATGGAATCCAGTTCCTTAGCGGTAAGAAAGTAGATCCCACTGATTTAAGCAAAATAATTATCTCGTATAGCCCGCACATTACAGAAAATTATCGCAATGAAATAATTCCTTTCAACAGACTGCACCAAATGTGTGACAGAGTTGGGTATAACTGGGTAAATCACAGTTTAAAAGATGGCTATCGTAATGAAGAACACTGTATACCAGGATCCAACCTGGTCGTACTGGATGTAGAAAATAGTGTAAGTATAGATACAGCTAAACTGTTACTTATAGACTACACCTGGTTCATGCACACCACAAAACGTCATACCGACGCAGAACACAGATATCGTATCATAATTCCTCTCTCGCATAAGGTAGAATTTAATGAGATAGAGTACAAGGAATTTATGAAGAATATCTTCGAATGGCTACCGTTTGATGTTGACACATCAACAGGCCAAAGAAGCCGTAAGTGGTTGACCTTTAAGGGAAAGTACTGGTATAATAAAGGTCAACTTTTAGACACACTTCAATTTGTATCCAAAACCAAAAAAGCTGATGAGCATAAAAGAATCGTTGCAAGTCAGTCCAATCTCACAAACCTGGAACGCTGGTTTATTAACAATTCAGCAGACGGCAACCGTAATAACCAATTACGAAATTACGCCTTCATGCTGGTAGATATGGGTTATGACGCTGACACCATCAGAGTAAAAGTAATGGATCTCAACAGTAAGATGGAGGATCCGCTCGAAGACTCTGAAATCCTGTCAACAATAATTGTATCAGTAGGCAAACGTGTTCATACTAAAGGAGAAGACTCTTGAGTAATGAAATCAACAGAAGTTTGGTACTCATCGGCGGCAAGTCCGCTGGTGGTAAATCAGCCAGCTTAATGAACCTGAAAGATCCGGAAGGTGTTATATACCTTAACTGCGAATCTGGCAAGGAACTTCCATTCCCAGCCAAATTCAGGCAAATGGTTGTAACCAACCCATACGATGTATATACAGCATTCGAGCTAGCAGAGAAACATGACAAGATCCACACAATTGTCATTGACTCACTCACATTCTTAATGGACTTGCACGAGACTACTGTAGTACTCGAAGCAACCAATACCATGAAAGCCTGGTCAGATTACGCACAGTTCTTTAAAAAGCTGATGGGTAACTATGTAGCCAAGTCTACAAAGAACGTAATCTTCATGGCTCATACAATGGATATCCTTAATGAATCTGAGGGTATAATGGAAGCACTGGTAAAGGTTAAAGGCAGCCTGATGAACCAGGGAATCGAATCTTATTTCTGTAATGTAATCACAGCAAAGAAAATGCCGATTACAAAACTCGAAGCTTACAAGAACCCGCATCTTATCATCACACCAGATGATGAGGCACTGGGATTCAAATACGTTTTCCAAACAAGACTGACCAAAGAAACTGTCAATGAGCGGATCCGAGGACCTTTAGGTCTCTGGAGCCCGAATGAAACATTCATTGACAACGATGTTCAGTTTTTACTGGATCAACTCCACGACTATTATAACTAGGAGATTCAACACCCCACAAACTGTAAAAAATGTAAACAACCCATAACAATCGGAGACATAATATGTCCATACAAGGACTCACAATTGACACAGATGTTGAAACTGGCAATCAAGACACTATTGGCGGCGGCGGATTCATCAAAGATACAGGCTTGTACCCAATGTTAGTCGACATGGCTTACCTGGGTAAATCCGCAAAAGGCGCAATGTCATTGAACATGCACTTTCGTGTAGTAAACGGCGATGCTCGCTTAGTTCGACAAACCATTTATATCACTTCTGGTGATACAAAGGGTAACAAGAACTACTACATTAATAGTAAAACAAAGAAAAAGCATCTTCTACCTGGCGCAGCACTTGCTGACCAAATTTCACGCGTATTAACTGGCCTACCAATGGCCGGACTTACGCCTGAAACGAAGACCATCAAGCTTTGGGATTTTGCTTCACAGGCTGAAAAGCCCACTGAAGTAGCAGCTATAACTGAAATGATCGGAAAACAAATTGCTGTTGGCCTGGTAAAGTGCCGTACCAATAAGGCACAGCTGAATGACCAAACCGGAAAGTATGAAGATACAAATGATGTTCGTGAACTCAACGAAATCAGTAAGGTCTTCTACCCAGATGGTTTCAGTGTTGCAGAACGAGCAGCTGAAGCAGACGCTCCTGAGTTCAAGGAAACCTGGCTCAAGCGTTTCACGCCTGACTTCGTAGAAGATACGTATAAGGCAGTTGAAGTAGCACCAGATGCTGATGCACTACCAAGCTCTGAAGCAACCAGTTCTCTGTTTGCCTAATGGCTACTTACCTTGGTGTAGATCCAGGAGCAAAGGGTTACCTTTGTCTCCTGGATACTTATAATGATCGTATTACATTTGTACCAAATCCTACCAGTCCATCAGACATCGCACACGCACAACGTTTACTAGCTCAAGAAGTAGTAAACGACATGATGATTTCAAAGTGTGCTATAGAAGATGTACATTCCATTTATGGAATGTCTGCTAAAAGTAACTTCAAGTTTGGATACAATGTAGGTTTAGTAACATCTTTAGTGTGTGCTGCACCATTTTATTTAACCCCGTATTTAATACAGCCTAAAGTATGGCAAAAAGCCATTGGAGCACCATCAAAAAAATTTCTAGGAGAAGAAATGAAGCTAAAGGAAGCAATTGCTGACATAGCTCAATTACTTTACCCCGAAGTCGAGTTGCACGGCCCCAGAGGTGGATTACAAGACGGCAAGGCTGATGCTTTAATGTTAGCTCATTATCTTTACTTACAGGATAAGTAACATGAACGTACGACGTAGATCACGAAGAAGCTTCAGAACCTTAAGAGGTGGAGAATCTTTCATGGGAGTACCCAAATATAAAGTTGGAGATAAAATCGGAAACTTCGAAATTACCTTCTACCACGGGCATTCCGCAATCAATAAACGTACTGCAAAGCAAATGGCGAAACCGCAACACTGGTATCGCTGTAAATGTTCATGTGGTGGCTTTGAGAACCGAAGCCAGCAAGAGCTTATCGATAATCGCAGAGAGCAGAAATGCTACATCTGTAGAAACCCCAACCCAGAAATTCTATAACAAATAGGTACCAACATGGAAATTAGCTTAAACCAAGAAGAGATTTACCAAGCAATACTTGATTCAATTGAGAATCAGAATATACCTCTGGTAGGCAGGGACGTAAGTATACGTTTAACTGCCGGCCGAGGAGCAAATGGACACTCAGCGCAAATCGTTATCGCAACGCCGGGTAGTTCAACCACGAGCGAGGCTACCGGGGATGAAAATCCAGAAGTAATAACCCCAGATACGGAGCCAGCAATCGACTTTGACGACTGATCGGATTCGACTAAGTTGATTATTAACCCTGGTTTTCTTTTCCACACTTCCTCTAGGAAGCCAGGGTTACTTTTAACCGGAGAATATAATGAAAGATCTATTTAAAACTCTATTCATTGTCATTATGGCAATGGGTTTTATCGCAGCTGCTCCGATATTCGGATTAGTAGTAGGTGTAGGTCTTGGAATATACTTTCTACACCATATTATCTCAGAGGATAATCAAAATGCCGACTAACTTACAATTACAGGAAGAATTAGAAATACAACGACATACCATTGCTACACTAACACGTTTAACTGCTAGTCTAAGTGAATACCTAACAGTTATAGCGTTAAACCTGGCAGGAATACAAGATTCACTAAGAGTTGCACAAGAAGGATACGTAAACTTCAAGAAAGAGTTTAAGGTCTAATGGGCATGTACACAGGTGAATACGATTGTTGGGACTGGGATGATGTGTACGGAGAAGAACTGGATCCAATAATTATCGAATTTGATCGAATCATTCATTCAACACCTAAAGCAACATTATACGGTCACAAGCAATACATGTTTTGGGTACCAAAATCGGTACATTGTATCGAAGCCGTTAATTTTCCTGCAGAACAAAAAATAATATCTGTTGAGGAATGGGTTACCATCACTAGACAACTTGATCCCAACTACATATCAAAACAATACATACGATCAACAACTCCAACAAGAGCTGGAATTAAACTACTACGCAAATTATTTGGAGATAAATAATGTCTTTAAACGAAAACATTACACTTTACTTTACACAGGGATCCTCAGACAAGGTTTACCAAGTCAGTCTATGGGGATGCTGCGACGAATTTAAGGTAGATTTTGCGTACGGGCGTAGGGGCAGAGCCCTGAAGCCCGGAAGCAAAACTCCAAACCCTGTACCTTATGAGCTAGCTAAAAAAACGTATGACCAAATAGTAACTCGCCAGCTAAAAAAGGGCTATGCACCCAAACATGGTGAAGGAATCGCTCCACCTGTCACATTACATGGAAAGGTGGCAAAACAAACCGATTATTTACCCCAGCTGCTTAACCAGGTGACCGAGGACGAGGCTTTAGCCCTATGGGGACAGTTCCCCATGTATCTACAAACAAAACACGATGGTGAGCGTCGTGGAGCCTGGATTTATGCAAGTAATCATAATCCACCTATGGCAGCTAATCGTAGAGGATTAGAGGTACCACTCGCACGACCTATATACGATAATTTAGTAAAACTAAGTCAACAATTCAGTGCTGGTACATTGTTAGATACCGAAGACATGGGAGATTATTTCATGATTTTCGATACTCTATCACTAATGCCAAGTAATAGATCTAATGTTTCTTTTAGTTATCGCGTTCAAGCACTATCGATACTTCAAAGAGAAATCACAAAACTTGGCTTACAATATTTAAAAGTAGATTTACCATTCCAACCACAATCATTGGATGAGTTCAAAGAGTTCATCAAGAATGCACGGCGTAATAATGAAGAAGGTGTAGTCATACGTGATGGACGTGGTAGATATACACCAGGACGTCCTAACTCAGGCGGCCCAGCCTGGAAACTTAAATTCTACTCAACTGTAACATGTAGAGTTACATCAATACATCCAACCAAGGCAAGTATAGGCATTGAAGTACAAGATACCGCCGGTAACTGCTTGGTACC
>Ga0114923_10002231_pt1 | contig 13218 bp, 2 predicted proteins | sample SumtaG_FD_89578 | JGI IMG/M metagenome (GOLD analysis project Ga0114923, IMG submission 89578) | Deep subsurface microbial communities from Indian Ocean to uncover new lineages of life (NeLLi) - Sumatra_00157 metaG | ecosystem: Environmental > Aquatic > Marine > Oceanic > Sediment | place: near... | reverse complement strand
TTTTTTCGATTATATATTTTATTCTTGCTTCGGGATATTCAGGGTCCAGGGGTAAATAGGTGCCTCCTGCTTTCAATATTCCCAATAATCCCACCATCATGCGGATGGTCCGATTTACCATGATGGCCACAATCGTGTCGGACCGGACACCCTTTTTTCTTAACCGGTAGGCCAATTGATTGGATTTCTCATTCAATTCACGATACGTTATCTGTATTTTCCCGTGAATCCATGCAGCCATGCTGCCATGCAGGGCAATATTATCCGGTGTTTTCTCAACCTGTTCCGCAAATAACTGATGAATGGTTTTATCCTTTGGATACTCTGCCTCTGTGCGGTTAAAGTCATATAACAATTGATCTTTTTCTCCCGGGTTGAGAATATCCAACATGGTTATTTGTTGAGTGGGGATATCCAATATACCTTCAAGGGCGGTTATCAAATTTTGGCTGAATCTCTTGAAAATCTCTTGGGAACCAAAGACAGAAGGATACCTGGTTTGAAAACGCAGACGCCCGTTATGTGATGATAAAACAAACACCAGTTCAAATCGATCAAGATATTGGTTTTTCTTTTGGAAGGGTTCATAAATGAAGGCCGCGTTAAAAATATCTATGGAGTCGGTATTATTTCTGACTTGCAGCATTTCAACAAGATCATCCGGGTGGTATCCTGAATAGTTAATCGCTTTCAACACGTCCTCTTTTGTTTGTTTAATGAATTCTTTGGCGGTGATACCGCCTGAAACTTGACTCCTGCAAAATATGACTTGATTTTCGTTTTCATTTGCAGCCGGAGGCGTTGTCCCCACCACTAAATCATTAACCCCGCTATACCGGCTCAAGACAATATTTAGACCACTTAAGACCAATATAAACAATGCAATATCCGAATTTTTAGTGGCTTTGATCAATTTCCCGGTTAGAGGTGGTGGGATTTCCCGCAACAATGATTGGGAAGGCTGTGTAAACCGGTCATCTGCTTCCCTTTCTTTTACTGGATTGACCAAAGGCAGCGAAACTTTCGATAGTTCGCCCGATAATTTCTTCGCCCAGTATTCTCTAATGATTGTATCTTTTTTCTGATTCATGGTCCATTACTCTCCATCCTGATATTCGGACGAACAAAATAAAGAGATACCTAAAGATCGAATTCCACTTCCTCGGTCTGGTTCATTTCCTTTTCAATGGGGACAGCATAGTCCAGGTCCTGGATTTTAGCTTGCGGATTATCCAATATATTCTCCACCAGGATTAAAAACCGGTCTTTCATTAATTCAATGGTTTCCCTTTTGAATAATTTGGTACAATACTGGAAGCCGCATAAAATTTCACCACCTATTTCCATGGCTTCAAAATGTAAGTCGAACATAGTTGTTTTTATTTCATACACCTGAAGGGTTGTCTTCAGATTTGTATCTGTTTTGAAGTTCCCGGGTAAAATTCCTTCCAAATTCTGCCATACAAAAGCTGTGTCAAATAAAGGATTCCGGGCCCGATCTTTGGCCAATTTCAATTTTTCCACCAATCGATCAAAAGGATACAATTGATTTTCAAATGTCTCTAATGTACTTTTTTTCAATTGCTCCAGGAAAAAGTCGAAGGTCTTATGAACTGCCGGTTGGTTCCTCAATGCCATTGTCTTGACAAAAAAGCCCACGATATTTTCCAGGTCCGGGTGAGTCCTTCCGGCGATAATCGAACCTACGACGATGTCTTCCTGGCCGGTGTATTTCTGCAATAGTATATTAAACATTGCCAATAGAACCATGTATTGTGTTGCCCCTGTTTCTTTTGCCATTTGTTTTAACTGCCGGGTCATTTCTTTTCCCAGTCTAAACCCGACAACATCTCCTTCAAAGCTCTGCATCACAGGCCTGGAAAAATCCAGGGGCATATTTAGCATTGGGCTTTCACCTCTAAATTGGTTGAGCCAATATTCTTCTTGCTGTTGGAGTTTTCCCAGGCGGTCCATACAATTCAGCCATTCCGAATAATCTCGATATCTTAACTTTAGCGCTGGCAATTCTTCACTTTCATATAATCGAACAAAATCATTGTTGAGGATAATCTCCGAAATCCCATCTGAAATAATATGATGAATATCAAGTAATAATAGATGTTTATTTTTCCCTGGTTTTATTAAGCCGACACGAAGTAAGGGGGCTTTACCTAAATCAAAGGGTTGAATGAATTGGTTGATGATTTTTTTGATATCACTTGTTCCTGTCTGGCTGCTTGCGTTTGCATCAATATGGTGAATTTGAAAATCAATGGTATCATAATCATGGATGACTTGAACCAGTTGGTTGTCCAGGAATCGAAATGATGTACGCAGCACTTCATGTCGTTGGATTAACTTTAGAAATGCTGCTTCAAATCGCTGTGGATCAAACGGTCCGTTAAATTGGCTCACCATTGCTAAATTGTAAGTGGTGCCAATATTCTCATATTGACTTAAGGTAAACATTCGTCTTTGATCGTGTGTGGCAATATAGTACTCTTTCCTTTCCCCGGGCTGAATGGAGGAGAAAATAGACTCCTCTGCATCCATAATCAGTCGGGAAAGCTCCTTAATGGTGGGGTTGTCAAACACATCCCTTAATTGTAACTCCACGTTAAATTCCTGGTGCATCTTTGATAGAATGGATATCACCAGTAATGAATGACCGCCCAGCTCGATAAAGTCATCATTGATGCCCACCTTTTCCACGGCCAATACCTCTTGCCATATGGCTGCTAATTTTTTCTCTGTTTCATTGGTGGGTGCGACATATTCTGATCCTGGGATGATCACTTCTTCCGGTTCCGGTAACCGCCGCCGGTCGATTTTTCCATTGGGGGTTAGGGGCATTTTTTCAAGGGGGATAAAATACCGGGGGATCATGTAATCGGGCAGCTCCCGGGATAAATATTCCCTGAATTCTCCAGGAGTGATGGTTTGATCGGAAACCAGGTAGACGCACAAATAGTTTTCGATATTTTCATCTTCTTTTGCCATGACCACGGCTTCTTTTACTGCCTGATGCTGCAAGAGCACACTTTCGATTTCCTCGGTTTCTACGCGGAAGCCCCTGATTTTGATTTGAGAATCCTTACGCCCCATCACTTTAATGAGACCGTCCATGGTAAAACGGCCCAGGTCGCCGGTCCAATAAAGCCGTTTCAGGTCATCATCATGGGTGAATACCCTCTTACTGCTCTCTTCGTCTCTCCAATAGCAGGGGGCAATATAATCACAGGCCACAACAATTTCTCCCATTCCCATTGTTTCGATAACATCGCCATCTTCTCCCACCAGTAGGATTTCCGTCTCATCCAGCGGTTCACCCAGGCACACTGCATCAGATATATCTGTTTGGGAAATGGTACAAATGGTGCTGACGGATGATTCGGTTTGACCGTAGACATTGGCCAAAGTGGCAATGGAAAAATGGGCCCGGAACAACTCCAGATCATTGGGTCTTAAGGGTTCTCCGCCCAGCAGTACCCAACGAATATTATAAAAAACATTTTTCTCTGTCAGGGTATTGGCAAAATACCGGAACAAGGTGGGCACGGAATGCCATATGGTTATCTTTTCCTTCATTAAAAGTGTATAAAGGGGATCGGTGCTGTCCGTGGTTTTATAATTATAGGGATATAATGTGGCGCCGGCCAGTAATGCGGCAAACATGTCCTGGACTGAGCCGTCATGGCTGAAAGCGGAAAACAGTGTCATGCGGTCGGAGCTTGTGATGGAAAACCGCTGGATCCAATTCCTGGTATAATACATGACATTTCGCTGCGTTTGCACCACACCTTTGGGTTGGCCGGTGGATCCGGATGTATAAAGGATATAAGCCGGACTGTCCGGGTTTACGTTTAGCGAGGCTGCAAATTTTTCATTGGTATTCATGTTTAAGGTGCTTTCGCTTTCGGCCTTTTGGTTAACAATGGCGTCAATATTTAAAATGTCTATTTTAGTCTGAGCCTGGGCGGCTAATTGAGCCGCTGCTCCGAGATTACTCTCATTGGTTAATATGAGATAGGAACCTGAATTCTCCAGCATGTATAACAACCGCTTCGATGGATAAGTGACATCGAGGGGGATATAGGTCTTACCAGCCTTTAATGAACCGAATACACCGATGATCATATCTGCGCCATGTTCAAACAATAAAGAGACCCCCTGGTAACTATTGTCGCCTGTTTCCTCCCGGTCCCGGTCTCCTGCCATAATGACATGGGCCACCTGGTTGGCATAGGTATTTAACTCACTGTAGGCTATGGTTCGATTTCCCGCTTTTACAGCAATTTTAGCGGGAAATGCCTCTACTTGCTCTTGAAATTTTTCAATAATCATGGTACTAACATCCTTTATTTTAAATTTTGTTACTGCGTTACTGATTCACCGATTTACCGATTTATTTTGCGGAAGCGATAAATCGGTGTTTTGTCCTTACACCTATTTATCCACTTCGAAAACAATACTTATCCGCGCCCCGGTGTAAGCATTAATCACTTTCCTGGCACCTTTTTTTGGTATGGCCCGCACAAATGAGCCGCCATACAGGGGACCGAAGACCCAGGTTCCCCAGACCGTATCATGGGGAGCACAGCCGTCTTCCCCTGCCTGGTATAGACCGGGGGGGGCATCCACCAACTCCTGCGCCAGGGCATTTTTTTCCCGGAGGGCCTTATTCACCAGGGTTTCCCATTGTTCCGCAGAGGTTCCCTGTCCGATATATACACCTTCACCGCCCAATCCAATGGATGGTTTGATCACCAATCGATCTTTATTGGCAGCCAGGAAATTTTCCATTGTTATTTTCTCTCCGCCATAGGTGGTCTCACCGGGGATGATCCTGCGGGTCCAGGGGATACCTTCTTTTATGGCTTTCCTTTCTTCTTCACTAAACAAATCGGAATCTTCATACTCTGAGAGCACTGCCAGGTTAAACTTATTGGATAGTAAACCCGTCACAGGTCCGTTCAATAAGCGGAGGTTCCCGGAGGTGAAGGCTTTTATTAATCCCGGTGGTACCAGGCCGTGGTACAATTCGGTTATGGCATGAATGCGGTTCCCTTTAAAATAGACGGCATTGTGATTGAATTCCAGGTACGGATGGTCACAAATAAATATACTGCCCTTTAAAGACCTGCGGTTTAACTTTTCCTGGTAGAATTGATTCAAATATGCCTGCATTGGGTTTGTACTATCACTGCTGCCGTCAGCCCCTTCCGTGAGCATGGCTGCATTTAATTGGAGGCCGTCACCGTGCCAATTAGGCGAAGCCAGATGCTCTGCGGATTGGATGATATGATCCATGAAAATTCCCATGAAATTGTCATTGTTGATTTTCAGCCGGTTTTCCTTTAAAAATTGTGCGATTACCGGGGTTTTTAAATAGCGGGATTCCCAATCCGGCATTTGCCAACCGGACACGTTGGCAGAGATATTGAATTCCAGGCATTTTAGCCCTGATGGTGTAAAGATAAAATCCCCCCTCCCCACCAGGTTGGCCAAATGGTCATCAGTAACTCCTTCCAGTTGAAGCTTTACCAGGTTCACGGGGAGGTTGTAGTAGGCGCCTATTTTTTCAGGGTCATTATTAAATAAGCGAGCCGGTATGTTCTTGATCAATTCACACACGTTTATTGCAGTGTCCCGGAATGCTTCTTTTCTTTTCCGACTGATAAAGGTGGGCCAGGACTGTAAAGCGTAATATCTATCATTCAATTCCAATGATTCAAAACTGGACAATTTTAAGCCTTCGGGGTTCTTTTTTACGAATTCAATGAACCGGACATTAGCCCTGGACAATTTTTCCAGGATTTCTTCCATTTCCGTTGTGATCTCCAATTGATTGCCGGTGCTGCTTTCCACGTTATGGTTACGATTCTCCACTTCGATAGGGTTACTATCCTCCACTTCAAATACAATACTGACGGTGGCCCCCTGGTGACAATTAATGATGCCTTTACTTCCTTTTTGAGGCATGACACGATTCCAGGCCCCACAGTACCGGGACCCGAACACAAAAAATCCCCAGACCATATCGTGAAGATCATATCCATTTTCTTCTAGCTGGTAGAAACCGGGGGAAGATTCAACCAGTTCCTGGACCAACCAATTTTTTCCTTTTAGGGCAATGTTAATGGCTTCTTCCCACTCTTTTCCAGTACTTTTTACCCCGAGACATATGCCTTTGCCGCCCAGGCCCATGGAAGGTTTTATCACCAAGCGCTCTCTATTGGAAAGCATAAAACGTTCCAGGCTGTCAATTTTTTCATTCCTAAAGGTGGTGCGTCCCGGGGTGATTTTCCGGGTCCAGGGCACATAGGTATCGATGATCTTCCTCTCCTCACCTGTGAAAACATCGGCATATTCAGGATCGGAGAGCAATGCCAGGTTTAACTTATTGGACAACAAGAAAGAAATAGGGCCGTTTATCAACCGGATATTGCCGGTTCTGAATGCTGTCATCACCTGGGGCGACGTATAGCCCAGGTACATCTCCACCAGGGCGTGAATCCGGTTCCCTTTATAAAAAATGCAATTATCGATAAGATCCAGGTGGTAATAATCACAGGTGAATACACTGCCTTTTAACTCCTTATTTTTTTGCTGCGCTATCTCCTTAAACATCTTATCCAGGTACATGGACACGCTGCCCTTGCCTCTATCCCTCATGCCTTCCAATACAAATGCCATATTAATTTCGGTATCGCAGCCGGGGATAATCGATAACGCAGATTCAAGGACGTGCTCCAGGAATAGGCGAAGTAAATTTTCGTTTTTGGTTTTCAACCCGTGACTTTTTAAGAACCTGGCGATAATCGGATGATTTAAATACATATGTTCCCAGATGGGAATCTGCCACCCCCCCATGCTGGAGGCCACATTGTACTCAAGACACTTTAAGCCTGAAGGGGATATAATAAAATCTCCCCTGCCCACGAGACCATCGATATGATGGTGGTTCACTTCTTCAAATTGTTTTTTTAGCTCTTTTGCCGGGAGTTGGTAATAGGCCCCCATCTGCTCCGGATCATTATTAAATACTCTTCCAGGTATACCTTTAAACAGGTCAAATAATTTTGTACCGGCTTCCCGGAAAATTTCTTTTGTCTTATTATTAATAAAAGTGGGCCATGGCTGCAATTTAAATAAATCATCATTCAATTCCAATAATTTAAAATTAGAACGCCGATGGCTGTCGGGATTTTTTTGAACAAATTTTAAAAAATCCAGGTTAACAAAGGATAACCCCTGGTACATTTCTTTCATTTCTTTTGTTATTTCCATTGATTCCTCTCTTTTGTCTTGTTCCCGGATTTCCAGGATAATACTTTTTTCCGCTCCTTGTTTTGAGTTAATGACTCCTTTATCGTGTTTTTCGGGCAAGAGTCGAACAAATCCCCCGGCATACCGGGAACCAAAGACAAACAGCCCCCAGACGGTTTGATGGACTGCGTACCCGTTTTCTCCAATTTGATACAGGAAAGGATGTCCTTGAATATGCTCCTGGATTACCCACTTCTTCTCTTTGAGTGCCTGCTCAATTTTTAGTTTCCAGGGGCCCGGGGAGGTAAAACGTCCGATATACACATCATCTCCCCCCAGTCCTTCAGCGGATTTTAACACCAACTTTTCACGATGGGAAACCAGGAAATCTTCCAGTTTGATCTTTTCGGTTCCATAGGTGTTATCACCCGGTATAACTTTGCGGGTCCAGGGGATATATGTTTTTATGACTTCTCGTTCTTTTGTGGTGAACAAATCGGAATTTTCATGTTCCGAAAGTAAGGCGATGTTTAATTTGTTAGACATTAACTGCGTCACCGGCCCATTGTACAACATGAGATTTCCCTTTTCTACTGCTGTCAGAAACAAAAATGGGACTTTGCCGTTACTCATTTCGATTAAAATGTCTATCTTTTGATCGCCGCAAAACAGATGGTCGTCAACTACATTTAAAACATCAAAACCGCAGGTGAAAAGATTCCCTTTTAATTTTAAATGACCCCTTTCCTGTTGTAAAATATCCCGGTATAAATTTTGCAAATGTATTGTAGTCCCGGATTCAAGAATGCCAACATATTCAAGAAAAACAATTGCTATATTAATTACAGGTTCCTTTGATTTCAACTTTTTATCCAGGTATGGTTGAAGTACATGTTCCAATAAACCGGGAAAGAAATGATTGTGCTGGTATTGCACGTGATATTCCTTTAGAAATTTAGATATAATCGGGGTATTTACATACAATGGTTCCAGCAAATCCAGTTCCCACCCCCCCATATTGGCCTGCATATTAAATTCAACACATTTTAATCCGCCGTCAGTGGAAAAGATAAAATCACCCCGCCCCAGGATAGATTTGAGATAGTCATCATCCACACCGTAGATCAACAATTCGGTCATCTCTGCCGGGATTTCGTAATAGTCACTTATTTTTCGCAAGTTATAGGAAAACAGGCGGCCCGGTATGGATGTGATCAGATCATATACTTTGATGGCTGCGTCTTCCAGTTTTTTTTTGAATTTATCGTTAACAAATGTAGGCCAGGGTTGGGATTGGAAGTAATTGAATCGCTTATCAGACAATAATACATTAAAATGCGAGCGGTCGAGACTCCCCGGGTTATCTTTTACAAAATCAAGAAACGTTGCACTGCACCGGGATAACCGTTGATGTGCCATGTATATTTCTTTTGCGATCTCCATTTTTTGCTCCATCCTATGATGATTGGCACTCTTAATTTTTAATTATGACGTTTTAATGTTTTCTTTTTCCTGGCAAACCTATACTCTTTCAGCTTCTTTCCAGGTTGGCCGGATATTTTTTCAAGTGTTTTTTTATAGAAATCCATTAGTCTCTCAATGGATTGAGGCTTAAATCGATTTCTAAGATAATGACAGTTGATTTCTATTCCATTTTTATATTCGCTGACATAACAAACAATATCAAACTTTGCATCCTGGACTTTTTCCATATGCCAGCTTTCAAAGTGGGCTAACGTTTGTTGGTGGGTGCTGCCGATATTGATCATATTAAAAAACACGGAAATGATGGGATATTTGATTTTTAATTGGCTGAAAATCAATTCCAGGGGGATATCCTGGTAGTCCAGTATTTTAAAGGTGTTATCCTGGAAATGCTTGAAAAAGTCCATAAAGGATTCTTCGTTGTTGATTTTGCTTCGGAGGATCAAGGTATTGATAAAAAATCCGACGATATTTTTTAAGGCTTCATGCTGCCGGGCTGCGGCAGGTATGGCCAGGATAATATCCTCCTGGCCTGTGGCCTGGGATAACAGGATATTAAGACCTGCCAGCAGGATCATAAAGAGACTGGCATGACTGTCTGCCGCCATGTTCCGTAATTGGTTGGTAAGGGATTCCGGCACCACCCAGCGGTAGGCCGAGCTGGTGGTGCTGTCTGAATAATGGGTAAAATCGTAAGGCAAATTCAACACTGACAAGGTCCCACTTAAATAACCCTTCCAAAATTCTTTCGCCTCTACCATTTTTTCTTCATTGGCCAATAATTGATTTTGCCAGCCGGCATAGTCTTTATACTGTATTTCCAAAGGCTGCATATCAATATCACAGGGGATTCCTTTTTTATAAGCATCATAAAGGGTATTGAATTCTTGTTTTAATATTTCGATGGACCAGCCGTCGGATATGATATGGTGCATATTGAATAATAATTCATATTTTCCTTCGGCCAATTTTAACAGTGCTGCCCTGAATAAAGGCATTTGCTCCAGGTCAAACGGTGTTTCCAACTCCCGGGAATATATTTCCTGTTTCTTGCTTTCTTTTCCTGGCGGCGTGATTGAAGAGAGGTCCTTCATCTTAAAGGGAATTTCCATCTCTTTTTTAATTACTTGCACCAACTGGTGGGAAATCAATTTAAAGCCGGTCCTGAAACTGTCATGGTGCCGGATGATCCGGTTTAAGACCTTTTTTACCAGGTGGATGTCAACGTTGTGGTCCAGGGTAATGATTCCCGCCATATTAAAGGTGGATGCCCGGGCACTATTTTGGTTTAGCAACCAGAGTCGTTTCTGGTTGTAGGAGGCCGGATAAAACTCTTTTTCTTCCTCCGAACGGATAGAGGTATATCCCTCAGTTTTCATTCCTTTTATACGTTGTGACAGGCCTCTAATGGTGGGATTCTGAAATACCTCCGCCAACGGCACCTTCACCTGGAATTTTTTGTGCAATTTTGAAGTCAATACCGCTGCTTTTAATGAATGTCCACCCAGGTGGAAAAAATTTTCATCGATGCCCACATACTCTTTTTCCATTCCCAGCACTTTCTTCCATATCTTTGCCAGTTCTTCTTCCCATTCGTCTCTCGGAGGTACGTGGGTTTCGCTCCCTTTAAATACCGGGGATGGCAATGCCCTTCGGTCCACTTTTCCATGAGGTGTTAATGGAATTTTTTCCAGGGGAATAAAAAACGATGGAATCATATAACCCGGTAATATCCCGGATAAATTGTCTCTCAATGGCACATCTTTTAAAAAGCTTACCGGATCGAGCGGTTGGAGTGAATCAGTCAAGTCGGGTACTATATAGGCACAAATGTACCTGTCTTCCATTAACTCTTTTAACACCACCACCGAATCTTTTACTCTTTTATGTTCCAATAATCGGTTTTCTATCTCGCCCAACTCAATCCTGAACCCCCTGATCTTTACCTGCCGGTCGATGCGGCCTAAAAATTCGATATTACCGTCAGGCAGCCAGCGGGCCAGGTCGCCGGTTCGGTAGATTCTCTTATGGGGTCCCCTCGCCGAGGGGTGCCTCCGGTGGCCAGGGGGGACTTCATGGTCAAATTTTTCCGCTGTTAACTCCATGTGGTTGAGATATCCCCTGGAGATACCGACGCCGGTGACACACAATTCACCTGCCGGGCCTATAGGTAAAAAATGCCCGCGGCTGTCCAGGATATATATCATGTAATTGGATATCGGACTACCTATGGGAACATTTCCCTCAATTCCTCGAGTGCACCGATAATAACTGGCACAAATCGTTGTTTCGGTCGGCCCGTAGGTGTTATAGACATCACCGGTTTTTAGAAGATTGTCGATGTATTCACCTTTTAAAACATCGCCTCCGCTAATGAACAGCTTCACATCTTGCAGCAAGCCGGCCAACCCCGGTTGATTCAATTGATCCAGTAAGAGAGGTGAGCAGTCCACCATATCGATGCAGTGCTTCCAGATGATTTTCGCCAATAAACCGGCATCCATGACCTCTTCTTTGGCGGCGATTACAACCCGGCCCCCTCTCGACAGTACGGGGTAGACCTCTTCCCCAAAGGTATCGAATGAGTAGGAGGCTTGCTGGACAACTGTTGTCTTTCTCGTTATCTCAAATTTATTCAAGAAAGCATTCACATAAGCGGTAAGATTCCGGTGTTCCACCATGACACCCCGGGGCCGTCCCGTAGAACCGGAAGTATAGATGATGTAGGCCAGGTAGGTGACAGGTGCGTTAATCCACGGTGACAGGTGCAGGTGGGAAGATGGAAGGGTAGATAGGTGGATGGAAGGAAGGTGAGGTGTTGGGACGACCGCGGCGCGGCCCCTCAAAGGATTTATCGCGTCCGATATGTATATTATTTCCTTTTCAAATTTGATTTCATTTGAATAATCCCGTGTAGTCAACAATATTTTTGAAGCGCTGTCGGCTAGCATATAGTTAATCCGTTCCTGGGGATATCCCGGATCAATAGGCAAATAGGCGCCGCCCGCTTTTAGTATTCCTATTATACCAATGATTATTTCCATTGAACGCTCTACCATGATGCCCACTATGGTGTCGGGGCCAACTCCTTTTTCTCTTAACAGGTAGGCCAATTGATTGGATTGTTCATTCAATTCCCGGTAAGAAATATAGATCATATAGGACATATAAGTCCTATATTTCATCTGCAGTGGTCCTACAACGGCAATATTATCCGGTGTCTTTTCCACCTGTTTTTCAAACAACTGATGGATGGTTTTATCGGCCGGGTATTGGGCTTCCGTATCATTGAAATTAAAAAGGACCCGTTGTAACTCTTCTTCCGGTATGATGTCCACCTCGAATATTTTTCCCGCCGGATTCTCAAGGATAGCAGAAATCGTCTTCTTAAAATAATTTATGAATCGTTCGATTGTCTCTTGCTTAAACAACTTTGTACAATATTCAAAATCAAATGAGAGATGATCCCCTGTTTCAACGCCGGTTAAACTGAGGTCAAACTTCGATGTCTTGTCTTCAAAGGAGTAAGGTTTCAACATTAACCCGGGGATTTTTACTTCAGCAACCTCCATGTTTTGCAGGGCGAACATGGTGTCAAACAGGGGATTGCGACCGGTATCGCGGTTGATGGAAACAGCTTCCACCAACTCTTCATATTGGTAATCCTGGTTTTCAAGGACTTTTAGCGATCGAATCTTCACTTCATGCAAAAATGCCAGTACTCTCTTATTGCCTGCCGGGGAATCCTTCAACGCCAGGGTATTGACAAACATACCCATTACCGGTTCTAGTTCGACATGTCTGCGTCCCGCCGCGGGTATTCCTACCACTATCGTCTCCTGGCTGCTTATCTTAGATAAAAATATATTATATATTGTCAACAGGACCATAAACAGTGTGGCATTTTCTTCCCGGGCCAACCGGTTTAATGCCGTGGTTTCTCCCGGAGTCAAGGAAAATGAAATCCTGCTTCCTTCAAAACTCTGCATCATCGGTCTCATGAAATCAACCGGGAGATTCAACAGGGGAATTTCCTCTTTAAATTTCTCTATCCAAAAGGCTTCCTGCTTTTTTATCGATTTCTTTTGCTTCTCGCCCTTTTGCCACAAAGAGAAATCTTTATATTGTATCCTTAACGGCTCCATGGTTTCATTGGCATAGAACCGCATAAAGTCCTTTACCAATACCCCCTGAGAAATTCCATCCGATATTATATGGTGCATATCGATCATGAGAATGTAGTTTTCTTCTTCAACCGCTGTTATCCCTACTCTCAAAAGCGGTGCTTGAGATAGATCAAAAGGACGGATGAAATTCCGGATGATTTTTTCAACCTTAATGGGCGAAGGAACCTCGCCCCTACCTTGACAATTTACCAATGACCAATGACCAATGACCAATGACTGATCATATTCTATCTCAAATTCCACCACATCGTGGACCACCTGTACCAGCAACTCATCC
>Ga0114923_10002230_pt1 | contig 13221 bp, 16 predicted proteins | sample SumtaG_FD_89578 | JGI IMG/M metagenome (GOLD analysis project Ga0114923, IMG submission 89578) | Deep subsurface microbial communities from Indian Ocean to uncover new lineages of life (NeLLi) - Sumatra_00157 metaG | ecosystem: Environmental > Aquatic > Marine > Oceanic > Sediment | place: near... | reverse complement strand
TAATATTATTGGACCCGTCGATAGTAAGCGCTCCGGCGTTTCCGTCACCGGTGCAATCTGTCGCCGTGATATTCCAAATAAGTTCAATACTTGACGCCCTAGGAGCCGACGAAAAACCGTGAAACTCTGTGCCGGACCCGTCCACTTCCGAAAGCCTCAGAGAGTTAGCGTTGTCAATGTCGAAGTCTCCGCTTTGTACCTGTAAGAGCGCCGACGTTGCGACAATCTGCGGGTCCGTTCCGGTCGCATCCCAACGGAGTGTAGCTGTCGCGCCGCCGTCTCCAACCGCCACAAATTCGTCAAATAAAAATATGTTATTGACGCCGTCTAAAATTAAGTCGACCGCCGCCAAGATGGTAAAGTCTCCGGCACTACTGGTTAACGTTGTGTCAGCGCCGTCAAAAGACCAAGTCGAATCTTGTCCGGTCCCAACGGAAATGGTCGCGTTGTCGACGACGTTAAAGTCGCCGGTTGTCTGCGAAAGCAATCCGGTTGACGCCGTCAAGACAGGGTCGGTCCCGCCCACATCAAAAGTTAGCCTTGCGGCTCCTATGGCCCCTATCTCTACGTCAGTCGTATTTATGAGTGTAGTTTGGGCGTTTAAGTTAACTTCGTAGGCTATGCTTGCGCCTTGTAAAATCTGGAAAGCCGCGCCAGAAGTCACTAATAAATCATAGGAGTTGTCGCCGCCAGCGATAGTTGAATTGCTAAACCTAAGCCTTGGACTATTTTCGTCAGCCGCTTCGTCGTCGTTGTCGAGATGAATCCCCAGGTCTGTTAGCGAAGGGGAGTCGTCAAGTATGAGCAACGAAGGGTCCGCGTTTTCAAGATCGCCATTGATCTGAATTCCACCTAGCGCGTCGGTTAGGGCAATAAGCGCCGGAGCCGTTTCGTTATCGTAAGCTCCCTGTAGGTCGACCGACGCACCGCCGCCAGGAACGTCACACACAGTATCCGGAGCCGCGTCGCTACAGGTGATTCCCGCGCCAGTAAAATCAAGATTGCGCCGCGCTACCAGGGGAGTCCCTTCGTCTTCAACTATGGCGTAAAAGTCCAGAACGTCAGCGCCGCCGATGTTATGCTCGGTCGCGTGACTTTCTTCCTCTAGGTCGGCGGTAATATTCGTTCCCGCGTTTGCCAGAATATCGAAGGTTACAGTCTCGGGGTCGTCGGTCCCTGTAATCGAGAAATCACTTCCGGACACAAGAAAGGTAAGCGTGTCACTCCCGCCGTCAGCTACAGGGTCGACACCAAGGGGCGTCCCTATCGTGGTGAAAGCTAGTGAACCTGTAATAGTACAAACAGTGTCGGGAGCGCTGTCTGTACAAACTACACCGGCTCCGACGAAATTTAAGTTAGGTTGGGCCGCTAAGGGAGTCCCTTCGTCTTCGATAATGTGAGCCGACCCACCACCCGCAACAGTACAAAGAGTGTCGGGAGCGCTGTCAACGCAAACGATACCGGCTCCGGCGAAGTCTAGGTTAGCCCTTGCGGTTAATGGGGTCCCTTCGTCTTCGATGATGTGACCCGCGCCGCCAGCGGCGGCGTTGATCGTATATTCAACCTTCCCGTCAGCGGGATCGCTTACCGCCGTGATTGTGATTCCGGTCCCGTCGACTAGGTCAATCCCAGGTTGGTCGTCAACGAAGACATCGTTAAGGAAATGATTTAGCGGCGTCCCCGCTGGCGTAAAGACCACCAATAGAGCCACCGCTAGAATGATGACGATTCCAATTAGTGTGCGATCTTGCATATATTTAAGCCCTTGTCACGGTTACGCCGGTTGGGTTAACAAACAGCCGGAAGACTCCCCGATCAAGCTCCCGTTGCTTCGGCGGCTTCGCGCTTTTAGTTAGCGTAGTGAACGTCTCTTTAATGGTCGTCCCAGGTCTAGCCCTTAGCGGCTTTGTCTTCCTAAACATCGCCGTTCCGGTGTTTAGGTTTTGAAGGACCCAAAACTTACCGGACCGGTAGGTTACGACATTAGGGAAGGGTCCACCTTTCGGGAAGTCAATTTTGACAAGGACCGGTCGACCGCTTCTAGGTCTTGGCGGGAAGCCGCCTTTCGGTCGGGACTTCGGTCGGGTCGGCTCGGCTCTAGGGCGAATCCTAGCCGGAGTAGGTCGGGGAGATAGGACCGTTTGGTCGACGATAGTCTTCGTGGCGGTCGCCGTCGCGGTCGCTGTAGCGGGAAGGGTTTCAAGCTGTAAAGCTTGCTTGACGGCTAGCTGTAGCTGAGTGCTATTAAGCAAGCTCTCCGAAAGAGCCGTCTTAACCTGAGTAGTCGTCGCGGTCGCGGGAAGGTTCTTCGCGATCGCCGCCGCCGCGTTTGCGACTTCGGTCCGGATGATTGGCGAAAGGACAACGCCGGTCCCTCTGATTTCAACAGCGCCAGGGACGACCGCTTCGCCGGACCCTAGGGACCGGAGAAAATCCTTGTTAGCTTCCTCTGCGGCTTGGACCGCGGATTTCTCTTTTTCCGCTAGCCTAATGGCATCCTTCGCCGCCTTCGTCTTCGCCTTCGCCTTTTGGCTAGTGAAATTGTTGACTTGCTTCTTTAGCTTTTCAAATTGCTTGTCGCTTCCCTTAAGTAATTCCCGCGCCTGTTTAATCCGTCGCTTTTGCTCTTTAGCTGAAATCTCGGAAGCCTGTTGCAAGCGCTCCCTTATGAGAGCCGACTTAGTCTTCCCGACCCGAATCGGCTCCGACTTTGGCGTCGGTCGGACCCTTACCTTAACGCTATCGGCGGCGGCTTCGGCGATCTTCTTATTCGCCTGGGAAGCGTCTAGGAGCTTTTGGACTTCGCCTTGACGGGCTTTCTTCGCCGCGTCTAAAACCTTATTGACCTTTGTTCGCGTCGACGTTCGGGTGATGTCTTCAAGCAAGCGACCGACATCTTCCGGACCGACGACCTTGACCGCTGTCCGTTGGAAGGGTCTGGCAAACTCCCCAACCTTGATAAAACCGCCTTCGCCCCTGGCTATCGTCTGACCTTCGCGGATGATAACCCTAGCTGTCGTTTTAACAGCCGTAGGAGTGACCCTAGTGAGCGCTACGCCGCCTTTAACGACACCCCTGATAGGTAGGAGCGCGACCTTGACTAAGCCGCTTATGGGAATGGGCGCGGCGGCTAGAGCGTCGATGCCGGACCCGCCGCTTTTTATACCCTTAATAAAATTCGCCTGGGCTTCGGCGACTAGGATTTGCGCCGACTCAGAAAAGCCCTTTGTAAAACGGGGATTCTTTCTAAGCTCCGCAAGGACTTTGTTCGGGTCCGTCGACACAAGATTCTTTCGGACAACGCCCAGGTTTTTAAGAGACGCATCCGACGTAAAGTCTTCAAAGACACTCCGCGCCGCCTTAGCACTTAGCGTCGGTTGTGCCGTCAGCTTGGTATCTGAAAGAGCCTTATTAAACTGACCGACCGCGACGTTAACGGCGGCGGCTCGGTCGTCAAGCTCCTTACCTTTTTCGTTGTGAGTGACGATTGACCGGTTAAGGCTCCCGAGGGACGACTTGGTGATTCTCGTCGGAGTGTTGGCTATCTTCCCAAAAGCGTCGCCGCGCTTATTGTGGGCTTCGATGTCGCGGTCAAGCGCCTTAACTTGAAGCGCCAGGGCGTCGCCCTTCGCCGCGAATCGGGTCGGCTCCTGAGCCGCCAAAGTATTTGCTTGCCGCTGTTGAATCTTGACTAGCTCCTGGGCGACCCTGGGCTTTTCAGCGGCGACCCGTCCCGCTTGTGTAGCTCGGATTTTCGCGGAGAGTCTTTGTCGCTTGATAAGCCGGACCTGACGTTGTACTTCGATAGCTTCTTTTTTCTGAGCTTCGGCACGTCGCCGCTTAATGTCGGCGATCACTTTCTCTTGCATCCGGCGCGCCGCCTCGACTCCCTGATTCTGTGCTAGCGACAGAACGGCAGGGTCCGGCCTGGGCGCTCCCCTAGGAATGTTTAACGCTACCCCTGAGACTAATACTGCCATCTAACCGGCTCCAAAGGGATTCAAGCTTCGGACCATCTGACCTAGTCCAGTAACCAAGCCGACCAACAGCGGACCGATGACCGTAATCATGCCCCACACGAAGCCGACCATTAAGACCATAATCATAAACCAACGGACCCAGGCAAGAGCGCCGGTAAAGAACCAAAAATCAGCGCTCATTGCCGACATAGCGGCGGGAAAGAAACTCAGATTCGGCATTGGGATACTGACGAATAGGAAGTCTTTCGATTCGATTAGGTCAATGTTGACGATGTCATTAAGAATCGAATCTTGACCCGCGAATCCCTGAGCCGTGAGAGCGTCAAGGAAAAAGAGCGTGACCCACAGTAGACCAAACATCATAAAGGCGCGATGTGTCATTACGAATCCCCGCCATCTGTCAGCTCGTATCTTGAAGCGAAATCGTCGACAAACTCCAGCGATCGCCTGTCAGCTTTCGGAATATAGCCTACGTTTTCCACAAGCCAAGCTTTCCATTTGGGCATCGCCGCTATCTGAAAGGTGATGCCGGTCCCGTAGTCCTTCCGGAGAGCCTTACCCGAGACAAGATGGTCGACTTCTTTTTCGTCAAGCTCAATAGTGATTTGCATTAGCCGGTCCTTGAAAATTGGATGGTAACGATGCCGGTCAAGAATAGCATAAACAGGACAGCCAACCACATCCCAAATTGAGCGCCAGCGATAAGGGAGATTATCGAAAAGCCGAATCCCGCGACGACAGCGGCTAGAAGAAAGCTCTTGCTGTAGACGAAGGTCCGCGCCGTTAGTATCGCCAGTATTGGGACGATAAGTAACAACCACCATACTTCCGTTACTCCCGTCGTCGCCGCCGTGTCCCTAAGCGGTTGTGCAAATAGTGGCGAATCAACGGTCGGGACAGGAGTAAAGAAGGGGTCAATTGGACCTGGGGAAACCAAATCAACCGCGCCAGGAGTTGGGATTGGGGTCGGCGTCGGCTGTGACATAATCGGTCCGACCGAGATATTGAGTCCGGTTGTATCTGCAATTATATGGTACTCCCCGTCGTTACTTGAAGCTGAGTCGTCAACGATGTCACCTAACCATATAAACCCGTTCCCGCCGTTACCTTCCTGGGTTTCGCTCATATCATCGCCGGTGAAGTCAAGGTCAAGGAACGTGGTCACGCCGCCGATAATAGTCACTTGGTTGATACCGCCGTCAAGACCTGAGCCAATCAGAATGTCCAGCGCGTTTACTTCTATACTGCCGACGCTAACAGCGCTAACGTCCTGTATAACCGCGTCCTTTAGAAAGACGTGGTTAGGGTCAAGGTAAGTGTACCGCCAGGTCGCTTCCGACCCATCCCAACCGGCTATAGAATCAAGCTGAATATTATCAACGACCGCTATGACCTGACCGTCGACGGCGGTCCGGTCTACAAATAAAATTCCTGGGCGCTCATTGGTCGTGCTATTAAATTCCGGTTGGGTCCAACTGACGGACTGTTTACCTATGTTGACTCCGCGATACCTAATCCCCGACGCCGACGTAACGTCGAAGTCGCCAAACCCTCTATTAGACGCGCCACAGTCACAAGCTATAAGGTACTCCCGACCCCCTGTCAGTGGGACGGGGAAGGGGAAAAGTATAGTATGGTCCGTATTCGTAAGATCGGGAACGGCAGGGGATACGGGAAAGCGACGCGCCGGTGTGCCGCCAAATCTAAAACGGGCTATAAGAATGTCAGCGCCCGACGTGATGTCGATAATCCTAAAATCCGAAACGCCGGTCGCGCCGTCAGGAGTAAAGTAACCGCAAAGATCAATGTCTACAACCGGCGTCACGGAGTAAGCAAGGCTTGAAGTCGTGCCGGTCCCGTTATTGTTAATCGCGCTTGCAAATGAGTCAGTTTCCCCGACGAAATAGATTCCCCAACTATCTTCGTCTAGCCAAGATACAGTTAAGCTACGAGACGATTTCTCGGCAAGGATTCCACACGTTAGAGCCGACGCGGTAATGTTGATGTCTATATCGTCAAGAATGTCAAGACTGGCGGCGTCAGCGACCCGCACGAAGCTTATGTCGCCGGTGTCGGACGTCCCTTCGTCACGGTTTTGAGTATGTACCGGAAAGCCGTCAGTGTGGACCGGTCCACCCGAAAAGACGATGTTGTTCTCTGTCGCTCCGTCAGCCACGTCGATGAACGACCACCAGTTAATATTGTCGGACCCCATGCTTTGGGTAAAGCCTTGTATCTCCGCTTCGGCTTGGTCGGTAAATAGGGAGTCTTCGCCGTCAGCGTCAATAAAGCCGCCGTTGACTAGAAGCAAGGCGTCGACTTCAACCGGCATTAAGCCGGTGACGGTCCCGCCCGAGTTATTGGTATAGACAAGTCCTAGCTCGTAGGTGTAATCCCCTGGGGACTGAGCATTGGCTAGGGAGTAACAACCAAAGGCGAACGCCGCAAGAGCGACGGTCGCCAGGAGCCGGTATAAGATATGTTTAGCTGTCCCGATCATCAGGTTCAACGGGAGTCTGTATAGAAGTTTCCAAGTCAAGGATTTTCCTTTCCTCTCTATTTATAGACCACGTCACGATCGCCTTAAGAATTATCAGGGTCGACGCTACGACCGTAATTACTAGAAAGAACATCCAAAGCATTATTCACCTCTCCAACGGTTTCCCGCCGTCGTCAAATTTCCCTAGTCGACCTTGTTTCTTTGCAAACTCCCAATGGTATTTCCCCTTTAAGTACCAATGGCGACTAAGGAAAGCCAAGCCGCCGAATATGTAACCGTAAATCAAGCCCACAAAGACACTAAACGGCAAATGGAGCCATTGCCAAATTTCGCCCAATCCCCACATGAAAACGACGATGCCAACATAGTATAGAAACACGTATTTCAAGTCGATACGACCCGTTGAATAAACATCGCGCCGCCGATGAAAAGGGTCATCGCGACCAACAGGACCGCCGCGCCGAAAAGGATAGTCCCGTCGCCCAAGTACCCGCCGACTAATAGTATGGGGAGTATCCAAAAGATCATTGTCGACTCGGACCCTTCGCCGCCGTATTTCTTTATGAGAGCTACGACACCGCCGAATAGGATAGCCATTAACGCTAGCAAGCTCCCGATGTAAGGAAGCCCAAAGAAACCGCCTAAGCCTTCGATGCCGGTCGCAAACCCTGACTGTCGTCCCGCCGCCGCTATCCCACTTATAAACCCTGGCGCGGCGGGTCCGGTGACAGACGTTCCCGCGCTAATGACTTCCGGCTGAAAGGCTCCCGAGGCGATCACGTCAAGCGGACCATACGCATCGGTAACGAAGGGACGCCCGACGTTAGTAATGCCGGTCCCTACAACATAGCTCCCCGCCGCCGCTGTCGGGTCCTGAGTCTCTAACCGGAGCATTATCTTAGGAAGGTCGTCGACCAATTCGTCGGACGTTTCCTCTAGGTTAGTCGGGCCGGTGTTAAACAGTATGGACTCCGGCGTCGACTCGACAGGTATAGGAAAGAGAGTCGGATTCTCTAGCAACAGGACTTCAAGGTCGGCATCATTCCAGACCGGTTTATCCGCGTCGTCGTCGCTGAAATAAAAACCTACTAGAGCATGGTCTAAGGCAGGGAGTGAAACATTCTTATGGATGACTAAGGGAGTCGTTGACTGTATCCGACCGATGGCAACGGCGGGTCCGATCGGGGACCCTGGCGGGTGTTCGGCTTCGACCACGTTGTACCTACATAGGTATAGTTGGTCGTCAGTCTCTAGGACGTGTTGATAACCCTGACACTCTTGAACCTCTAAAGAGGTTACGCCGTGGTCCCCTTGCGCCGTCGATTGAGTAAGGTACGCAAAGCATCCGAGCGCCGCGACAAGCCCGATAAAGTAGATAAGGTGTCTTCGCTTAGTAAGCGCTGTAAGAGCCACTTTGTATCGTTCCTCTTGGCGGCGTCATTCAGCCAACATACTAACACAAAGCCTTGTAGGTTTACAGGATGCGACGTGTTGATTAGCTTGTATAAGTTGGAGCGATCATAGCGGAGTATCTTAGCCATTGTGTATTGGGTGATGCCGTGTCGCTCTTTGTAGTCGCGGACCAACTGAGCTACCCGATCTCTGAAAGCATCTTTCGCCTTTACCGTATCCGATCTTTCGGCAAGGGACCCGACCATTAGCTACCCCATGTGTAAAGTTTCGGCGGCTTGATTATAGCACCTTTATATGCCTATAGTGATCGCGTTCCTTAGTATATCTTTGGCCCCAGGCTAGAAAGGAGAAACGAAAAAATGCCACGACAACGCAAGCGACGGTCAAGTAGCGGCGGGAGTGGGACCGCTGGCGGCGGCTTAAACAGCGTACCAATCATAGCGCTGTTAGTCGTCATCATCATCGGGACAATCGGATTGGTTGTAGTTGAAGGACCCTTCCGGACCGCTTTGACCACCGCGCAAACAGACGCAGAAACGGTAACAACCGGCGTAGCAGAAACTACAGCAACCATCACGTTGCCCAACGCGCATTGGTTCGCGGATACCACGCAGTTGACGGCGACTTGTGCCACCGACACAGGCTCGACTGTAACAGCGATTGATGCGACCCGACTCGTTGTGACGCTCGGAAACTTGACCGCTTCAACCGTCCAGGTTTGTACGACCACCTTCCTAGGGGAAAATCCCGATGTTGACGCGATCGACTTCGTAGAGTTGATTCCGTTCTTCGTCGTCCTAGCCATTGTGGGAGCTTCCTTTACAGTCGGCGGTCAGGGAATCGGTAGCGCTCGGTCATCTGGCGTATTCAGCGGCGGCGGTTTTGGCGGTTTACAGGTAAGTAACATGATGAATTTGATCGTGTCAATCATCGTGGGAGTAATCATGCTCCCCATCCTGATTACGTTCATCCTGTTAGTCGACGTGCCGTACACTAATCAGCCCGAAGTCGTCGGCGTAACCGCGATGCTAGTTTTGATAACTCTCGGTTACGTCTTCGCTCTAGTAGGGTCAGCCATTGGAGCGCTCACGAAGTAGAGACGCGACAAGCACCATTAAGACAAAATTCGTCCACTACCAAGGGACAGAAAGGAGCAAAGCAATTGGCAAGAAAACGCAGACGAAGTAGCGGCGGCGGCGGGTCGGCGGCTGGCGGTTTACAGTCAGTCCCAATTATCGGTCTTTTGGTTGTCATCATCATTGGCACCATTGGACTTGTAGTTGTTGAAGGTCCCTTCCGTACCGCGCTAACTACAGTCCAGACAGATGTTGAATCCGTGACAACCGGTGCCGCTGAAACAACCGGCACAGTGACCCTAGCCAACGCTCATTGGTTCGCCGATGAAACTCAGCTAACGGTCACTTGCGTAACCGACGCGTCTCCTGGGTTTACCGTTGGAGCGACCCGTCTCACTGTCGCCCTTACCGGCTTGACGGTAGCAACAACCCAGGACTGTACGACTACCTTCCTAGGGGAAAATCCCGACGTTGACGCGATCGACTTCGTAGAGTTGATTCCGTTCTTCGTTGTACTGGCTATCGTGGGAGCTTCCTTTACAGTCGGCGGTCAAGGCATCGGTAGCGCTCGTAGCTCCGGCGTCTTTACTGGCGGCGGGTTTGGCGGTTTGCAGGTGTCGAACATGATGAACCTAATCGTCTCGATCATCGTCGGAGTAATCATGCTCCCGATCTTGATTACGTTCATTCTGTTGGTTGACGTCCCGTACACTAATCAGCCCGAAGTGGTCGGCGTGACCGCGATGTTAGTCCTGATAACTCTCGGTTACGTCTTCGCACTCGTCGGGTCCGCGATCGGCGCACTTAGCAAGTAAGTTTTACAGTAAGCGACGCCGTTGATATAATGGCCCCCTGGCATCACGCTAGGGGGTCATTTTTATTTGGCATCGCAACTATTCGGATACTCTCTTGCTTCGTCTGGCGAAATCGAACGTCACCACCTAGAGCCGGAAGGTTCTATCCTTTGGGGCGATCACGACAAGGAACGTGGGACACCGGTTTGGCTACAGCCCGACCGAATGTATCGGTCGCATCGCGGTTACTTCGTCTTTCTTAACGACACCGACATAGAAACCCTTATCCCAGGTGCCGGAAAGCAAGAGCGCTCAATGGAGCGAATCAACCGCGCCGCTAAGGAGCAAGCCGCTAAAAACCTGGCGATGGGGTCTAAGGGCGACCCGCTAGTCCTGCGGATGATGTTCGCGGTCGGATTCATAGTAATAACAATGATCTTTATGGTTATCTCCGTCGCCATAGCCCTTACGAAGTTTGCCTAATGAAAGAGCTTAAAGACTTCCTTTCACAAGACGACCTACATTTCATGCGATGGTTTAAAATCGGCTTCGTCGCGGTCCTAATCATCGTCGTCGGCATTTGGGCGATGCGTCTAGAGCTATCACTATGAAAGAAGTCAGCGCCTTTATAGTCGACCATCCGGACCTTGACGAAGATATGGAGTTGGTCAGGTTTCGGACCGAGTACGTCCCGAGGGAAGCATACTTTACCTACAAGAAACGACCCGTCGTTATTATGTATGCGCCTGGGGAAGACGTGCCGGAAGACCAACAGATTGAAGGGGAGTATCGCAACGGGAGTAAGACCTGGGAAACCCTACCATCCGGCTTGGTCTTTATGTCGAGCGTCAGGGACGTACAGAAGAAAAACGACATCGCGACCCTTATGGAGCCGCGCAAGTACCTAGACGAATTCAAAGCCGGTCATCTTTCCATAAGCCCGATGCAATCCGGACCCTATGAGCTAGGGACTCGGTTGGAGATGAAAGCCCTAAAGCGCCAGGAGAATAAGACCGGTCGAATGGAGCTTGCTAGCAAACTCGACAGCATCATCAAATGGTCCCTTTTCCTTGTAGTCGGCGCGACAGTCTTTATGATAGTGATAGGGACGGCAATAGATTGATGAATCAAAACGGCGGCGGCGGGTCTAGTCCGCTTGACGGTTTCCCCATTACAGGGAAGCCCGAAGAAATCGCTAAAGAGTTTCTTAATCCTGGCGCTAATATTCTCGACTACCTAGTCCGCGCCGGTATGCCTATGGGCGACGCGATGGACTGGTTACAGGTTTGGAACGACGGCATTATGTTTCAGGTGCCCGAGCTTTCCTATAGAGCGTCCGGCGCTTTCGCCGCCGCCAAGGGAGCCGACCGGATGGCTATTCAGGAAGCCTTGCAGGGGTCTTCCGGTAGCTCACTAATATCACGACTCAAACAGCGTATGTCCGGCTTCGCCGGTCGCGCTATGGGAGACACGTCAGATGTCCCCGTACAGTAAAGAGCCACAGTTTCCTAACGCGGAAATCCCCTACGATTGGGGAGATGCTCCGATGGACTTCCACAAGCAAGACCCCTTTGGTTTCTTTCTATATGTGGGACCAAGGGGAGCCGGTAAGAGCTTGCTTATGGTTCACCATGCTAGGATGTTCGCCGAAGGACGGATACGCGACCTAGCAGACGGGACCTGTATTTGCGACGACCCTGACTGTAACGCTAAATGGAAGGTCATCACTACCCTAAATAGCCCGACGCTTCCGGAGTTTGGGAAATGGGCCGACCGCGCCGACCTAGTCAACCAAGTCCTTGACACCAAGTCAGACATCCAACACCTAATATTGATGATTGACGAAATTCACCAATTCGCCGATTCACGTCGGGCGATGTCCCGCGACGTAATGGATATAGCCAATCAGACAACCATGCTCCGAAAGAAAAAGGTTCACATCCTGGCGTCTGACATTAGCATTGATTGGGTCGAAACTCGGATGCGCGCTATGGTAACTAGAGCCTATAACTGTTGGACCCCTAATCGCGGGACCATGGTCTTAGCTACTATCAAGGACTTTGGACTCGGTCACATACCGCCGTGGGCTAGACACCGCGTAGCGCCGAAGTGGGGGTCCTGGGATACCGAAGCGACAAAGAAATATTACGACACCTATGAGCGCGTCGCCGCCGAAGCGGAGCTTAAATCCGGACGGACCGAAAAGACGATCTTTATTAAGAACGAATTCGGGGAGCGCCAACAGACTACAATTGACGACCTGATAGGGCGCGTGTTACTTTATATCGTCGACGAGCTAGAGGAAAACGAAACCACGACAGAGGAAATTATAGCGTTAGTTGACACTCAATACGGAGTCGACGTCGGCAGGGGTCTAGTAGACCGATTCTGCCAGGAAACGGGCTTAATCAGGAAGGGCGACACGTACACCCTTATGGCAAAAGACCGAAGCGCAGAGGACCGAGAAAATGCATTGGTTAATTGACGTCGGCGTATTATTCGTCCTTGCACACGTCGGGCTAGATATGTTAGGCTCCGGCAATGAATTGGCTTTCTTCGGAGTATTCACGATCGGGACCTTCTATATCTTGCACATGGTTAAGGAAGTGACCGGCTTTAGACCGTGACCTTAATGACCTGTAATATACACGGTACAGACTTTGACACCGAAACCGAAAATGACGACTCTTGCCCGTCTTGCCGTGAGGAATGGATAGAAAAGGAAGTCGACAAAGACGATGCTTAAACGACTAAGCGAATGGTTCAAAACCAAGTCAGAAGACTTCAAGTCGCAAGCTCACGGCGACCGGACGATACTCCAATCGTCCACGCCAGCGGTTACTCCATGCGAGCTACACCAAGAGCCACAAGCCGATTGTCCCCATTGCGGAGAGAGTGACTAATGGAGCAGACGCCCCTAACAGGTTGGCCCCGCCGCTTGGCCCAGGTCATCATATACGGCACTCTGGCGCTTACAATGGCTATCATCATTCAGAGAGCGATCTAATGACAGCCTTAGATAAGGTACTGAACGACCTAGCCGTTAACACTGTCTCCGACTGTGCAATTGTTGAGGGAGTGGACTTCGGGGAAATCCTAGCTCCCTGCGGGAAGGTCGACACCTGTAAGACCTGTTTTATCAAGCATTGGGAAGGTCGCATTTGCCGCGCGGTAGAGCTAGACGTTATCGAGTCCTTAGACGGTCTAAAGAAAGTCTTCGGCATAACGGCGAGTGTCAGGTAATGGGACGCCTAATTTATATGCTCCCCCTTTCACTACCGTCAAAACCCCGCCCAAATCCCAGGCACGAAGGACCACTTTACACCCCGCGACGACTTAAACCGCTAATCACGTAAACCCGACGAAACCCCGCCATACTCGACCGGCGGGTGCCCAGGTTCCGTTAAAGAAGCCCAACAAAGTAGCTCGAAAGCGTAATGTGTCGCTGGGATGTCCCC
>Ga0114923_10002229_pt1 | contig 13225 bp, 15 predicted proteins | sample SumtaG_FD_89578 | JGI IMG/M metagenome (GOLD analysis project Ga0114923, IMG submission 89578) | Deep subsurface microbial communities from Indian Ocean to uncover new lineages of life (NeLLi) - Sumatra_00157 metaG | ecosystem: Environmental > Aquatic > Marine > Oceanic > Sediment | place: near... | reverse complement strand
TAGCAGCAGAACGATCGGCGCGTAAAGCACGGCTAGGATAAGGTCATTGACAGCGACCTGGATCAGTGTGTAGGCGGGATCGCCCTTGGTGAGATAACTCCACACAAACACCATAGCTGTACATGGACCGGCACCGAACAGAATGGCACCCGCATAGTATTCACGGGCAAGATCAGAAGGGATGAGACCACGGAAGATGACGAAGAAGAAGAGCGCACACAGCCCAGCCATCGTGAATGGCTCGATCGCCCAGTTGACAGTGAGAGTGAGAGCTAATGGTTTGATTTGTCGTCCTGCGCGGCGAATGCGCGCAAAGTCAATCTGAACCATCATCGGAAAGATCATGAACCAGATCAGAATCGCAACAGGGATCGAAACATGTGCGACTTGTGCGCGGTCCAGCAGGGCTGCAAACCCCGGGAAGGCCCATCCAATACCGATGCCCGCAACGATGCAAAGTGCAACCCATACTGACAAGAATTTCTCGAACGCCGACAGTCCTTTCGAATCACTCACTGATCCCCCTCTCTTGCTGGTCCGACTACGCAACGTCCATCCTTTCTCTGGTGAAGTCGTTCCCTCATTCTTTCCAAATCGCTTCGTAGGGGCGTTAGTTCTCTACGAAGATCGACAGGCAAAGAGTTGCCGCTGAGCGAATAGTAGATCCAAAGCCCATCGCGACTACTCGAAACCCACCCTGAGGAACCAAGCGCTTTGAGATGACGAGACGTCTGGTAGTCGGGAATGCCAAGTCCATCTGACAGCTCACAGACGCACAGCGGCTCATTCACGGTCAAGAGCAACGCCAGAAGCCGGAGACGTATCGGGTTTCCGAGTGCGGCTAGACGCTTGCTAAGTTGCTCGAATGTCGAGGTCATCTCGCCTTTCGCTATTTGCAATATGCTGCAGATAGTACTGCACCACATCGGTATATCAACACCAGACTTGAGAAGGATTGAGCGCTTCTCAGGCAGGCCCACCTATGTCCATCGCAGCCTATATCGCGCACTTATCGAGGTGCACTTGAGGGTCGAGGCTTCTTCGAGCTGGCAGTAGCTGCAGCTATTCCTTGTTCGGGCTGGAATCCGGGGCCGCGCTGGCGACGGTTGTTGGCGTGCTCGTCGAAGTGCCCATCATGCTGGCCTTGGTCGGCATCGCCAATCGCACCCGTTCTGCTTTCGAGCGCCGACACAGTCCTCAGAACCGCTGACCACTTTCGATCAGTGTCTTGACCAAATCGTTCGCGGGCTGAGCCTTGATCTGCTCGGCTGTGCCCACTTGCACAATTCGACCTTCGTCCATCACAGCAACTCTGTCGGCCAACAGGAAGGCTTCGGCAAGGCTGTGTGTAACGTGGATGGTGGTGACACGGTTCTCGGCGTGTTCCGCCTTGAGTTCCTTCTGCGCCTGAATTCGACTGATGGAATCGAGATTAGAAAAAGGCTCGTCCAGTAACAACACGCAAGGCGGAAGAGATAATGCCCGACCAAATGCAACTTTCTGTTGCTCTCCTGAAGAAAGCTCTCCGGGCCGTTGCGGGAATAGCCGCTTGGCAATGCCGATTCGCGCCGCCAACTTTTCGATTCCCGATCGCAGGGTGTCGCCTGTTATTCCCCGCACGTTCAACGGGAATCCGAGATTCGAGTAGCCGCGATCCTGATAGACACGCAGGTGGGGATACAAAGCATAGTCTTGGAAGAGCATCCTCACGCGCCTTTCGTTCGGAGGCACGCCCTTCATCGACTGGCCGTCGAACCGGATCTCGCCGGTTGTCGGCTCGTCAAGTCCGGCGATCAGGCGCAACAACGTCGTCTTTCCACATCCGGTCGGGCCGATAACCACCAGAAACTCCCCCGCGTCGATCTGCATCGTAACGCTGGCAACGGCAACGACATCACGGAAACGCTTGCTCAAATCAACGATCTCTAGACTCGTCATCGCGCTCACCTTCCAAAGCTAGTGTAGACATTCCGTTCGCCCAAATGGAGTTTCCCATATCATTCCTCAATCCCGATCAGCAAGAGATGTCAATGCAAGAGCAACGATAGGCTCAGCGCTTCCTTACGATTTGGATCGGCCGGCAGCTCTCATGGATTGGCAGCAGAGCGGGGGAATTCGCGCTTGTCTGGTGGCTGACTCGGGAAACCGGCTCAGCGCAGGTGTTCGCAACAGCTATCATGGGGCTCATCCTTCCAACCGTATTGCTGGGGCCGCTGGTGGGTGCATACGTCGACCGTTAGAATCGTCGCCTCACCATACTTAATCGCCGATGCGTTCATCGCTCTTGTATCGCTGCTTCTCGCCTATCTCTGGTCGGGCGGGAAAGACGGAGAGCTGGCACTGCTCCCTCCGCCCGCTATACTCTAAAAGCCGCATTCAAAGACCTCAACCGCTTTTCGAAAGGGGGAACATGCGATACGACTACGACGCTGGCGTGATCGGATTGGGCCCGGCGGGAATGGCCGTTTCGGTTATGGCATCGAACATGGGACTCCGCGTGCTTGCAGTCGAACGCCGCGCCTTGGGTGGAGAATGCATGAACTTCGGATGCATCCCCAGCAAATCGCTTCTTCAAATGGCTCACGTTCGCCACACCTTCACGCGGGCTTCCGAATTTGCGCTTTCCAATGTCGCCAAGCTTCCTGACCCGATCGACCCGTTCCAAACTATTAGGCGACATATCCGCTTCATAAACGAGCGTAAGACAGTCAAGATGTTCGAGAAGGTCGATGTGAAGCTGGGAAAGGGCTCTGCCTCGTTCGTGAATCCCCATACGATTTCGGTGGGCGATCGTAGGTACACGGCCAAGAGATTCTTCATCTGCACAGGGACGCAACCGGCCATCCCTCCCATTCCCGGATTGGACTCGGTCGACTACCTCACTAACGAGACCCTCTTTCAACTGGAGTCGATTCCGGAGAGCCTGCTCATCATCGGCGGAGGCCGCATCGGATGCGAGATGGCGCAAGCCTTCAGCCGGCTCGGATCAAGGGTCACCATTCTTCATGTCGACCTCCATTTGCTTCCCCACGGCGACTGGGATGCCGGCAAAATGTTGGAGGACGTGTTTGCCAAAGAGGGCATCGCCGTATACAACGGGCGCGGTATCCGGCACGCTGCCTATGAAGGCAATGCCATCGTGTTGCAGACGGATCACAACGAAACCTTCCGAGGAGAACGGCTTTTGGTCGCTGCCGGTCGACAGCACGATCTCTCGGATCTCAGTTTGGAAGACGCTGGTGTCGAATACTCGGAGGGAGGAATTCGCGTCGATTCCCGTCTCCGCACCACCCATCGTTCCGTCTATGCTCCCGGCGACTGCAACGGTTCATTCTTGTACTCTCACGCCGCCATGCATCAGGGCATGATTGCGCTATTGAACGCGATCGTGCCTTGGCCGATTCGGTTCGACTACGCTAAGTACGTGGTACCGTGGACCATGTTCACCGATCCCCCGGTCGCCCACGTCGGCTGGTTGGAACGCGAGTTGAGAGAATCCGACGTCCCATACGAAGTTCATGAGGAGAAATACGAGGACTACGGCGCCGCTATCGCCGAAGGACTCGCTATCGGTTCAGTCCGGGCCTATGTCAGCAAAGCGGGCCGGATCTATGGAGTGCGCATCATCGGACACGGCGCCGGCGAAATGATCAACGAATGGGGGTTGGCCATTCAGAACAAGATGCGCCTTTCGAAGATCATGTTCTTGCAGCACAGCTTCCCCTCTATGTCGTTTCTCACCAAACGCGTATCCGAACGCTGGATGATGAAACGCATGGAAAGCCCGTTCCTCCAATCGATGGTCCGCTGGCTATACTGACCAGGACTTGTGAAGCTGTCGACGCTTGAATTGGGCTTCTCATTGACAGTTCCATATCCCTTGGCTATCATTCCCCAGTTCGTTCATGGGGTTTGAATTCAGGAGGTGTGTATTCTTCGTGGATCAGGAAAGCCGAAGATTACCCAAGAGAGTTAATGGAGCGATGCACGCGGTCGGCCGACGAAAAGCGGCCACGGCACGTGTGTATCTCTCCGAAGGGGATGGAACGCTCACGATCAACGGGCGTCCCGCGGAAGAGTATTTCTCCCCGTTCTATAACGCGGTCGAATATCTCGAAAAGAGCTTGAAGCAGCCATTCTATACTACGGGAACGGTCGGAAAATACGACGTCAAGGCACGTGTGCGTGGCGGTGGCTACACCGGCCAGTTGGAAGCCATCCAGCTTGGCATCGCACGGGCGCTGGTCGGCGTCACTAGCGAATATAAGACGCCTCTGCGCCAGGCTGGACTCCTCACGCGAGATGCACGAGAAGTCGAGCGTAAGAAGATCAACCGCCGCAAAGCGCGCAAGAGCGAGCAGTACTCCAAGCGTTAGCGCAGTCCGGAGGATTCATGAAAACGGGAATTCATCCAGAGATCAAGAAGTCAAAGGTACATTGCGGTTGTGGTCATGTGTTCGAAACCACGTCCACAGTCGAGGAGATGCACGTCGACATCTGCTCCAAGTGTCATCCGTTCTACACGGGGGAGGAGCGCTTCGTCGATACCGAGGGACGCGTCGAACGGTTTAATCGCAAGTACTCTGAAGAGAAAGAAGACTAGTGAAGCCGCTAATCGGCGGACAAGCAATTATCGAAGGCGTTATGATGCAGAACGGCGACCGTGTAGCGGTCGCCGTTCGACGTCAATCGGACGGTGAAATCCTTATCCGTCGGATGCCCGCCAGATTCCGGTTCAAGAAACTGGGGCAAATCCCTTTCCTTCGAGGTCTGTTCCGTCTCTATGACATGATGTCGTTGGGATTGCGTGCCTTGAACCTGTCCACGCAATTGGCATTCCCTGAGGACGAGCAGATGAGCAAAAGCGGCACGTTCTTCACGTTCGCCATCGCTATCGCCGTAGCCATTGGCGCGTTTGTCATACTCCCTCTCTATCTCACCAGCAACATTCCCGGCCTGACATCGGGGAACTCGATCGCGTTCAACCTGGTAGAAGGCTTGATTCGACTGAGCTTCTTCTTCGTCTATTTGTTCTTGATCTCCAAGATGAAGGATATCCACCGCGTATTCCAGTATCACGGCGCGGAGCACAAAGTCGTCCACACCTACGAGGCCAATGAAGAGCTGACCGTGGAAAACGCGCAAGAGCACACGACGCTGCATCCTCGCTGCGGGACAGCATTCCTGATGACCGTATTTGTCATCGCCATCCTGATCTTCTCGCTCGCCGGAAATCCGACACTGTGGGTGAAGATCCTATCCCGGCTATTGTTACTACCTGTTGTGGCTGGAGTGTCGTACGAAGTACTTCGGTTTACCGGTAGGAATTACGATCGCTGGTGGGTTCTTCGCGCCCTGGCTCAACCCGGTTTGTGGCTGCAAAAGCTGACTACGTCCGAACCTGATGATGACATGATTGAAGTAGCCATCGCGTCTATGAAGCAGGTTTTGGATCCCGAACAGTTCGAACAGTCACTGGATAATCCGAGCGATCCCGCTGTCAAAGCCGTCTAGAAACCGGCCGGCCTGTGCTCGTCTGACGCTCCCACTCCCAAGCCTAGAGATGGATCCGGCTTGAGCGACAACGGATGAGATTCCCCAAGTTGCAGAAAGCGGAACGCCCCCACGGCCGCAATCATGGCCGCGTTATCCGTACACAGCGAAAGCAGTGGAAACGAAACTTCGATACCACGTTCGCCTCCGACTTCGGTCATTGCATTGCGAAGATGGGAATTGGCGGCCACGCCACCAGCGACAACCAGTCGCTTGCGATGAAACCGACGAGCCGCTTCGATCGACTTCTTTGTCAGGACCTCGACAACGCTCGCCAGCACAGACGCCGCGATGTCCTCCTGCCGCTCGTGCGGATTCTTCCTGAGATGAGTGACAACAGATGTCTTAAGCCCTGAGAAGCTGAAATCGAATCCGGGCGATCCGATCATCGGACGTGGAAAGCGAACGGTCTTGGGATCGCCAAGTGCCGCCAATCGATCGATTTCCGCGCCAGCCGGATATCCTATTCCCATCATCTTCCCGATCTTGTCCAAGGCTTCGCCGGCAGCGTCGTCGACCGTCATACCAACCAGCTGGTACGTTCCGTACTGCGGCACATCGATCAAGCTTGTATGCCCGCCGGAAACCACCAAAGCCATGAACGGAGGTTCGACATCCGGAAATGTGAGGCGGTGGGCAAACACGTGGCCTTCCAGGTGATTGGCGCCGATAAATGGAATTCCCAGACCGCATGCCAGTCCCTTTCCGTGCGTCAGTCCAACCAGCAGGGGCCCAACGAGCCCTGGTCCGTAGGTCGCAGCAATGAGTGAGATCTCCTGCAGATGCACACCGATCGATTGAATGGCTTCTTGGATTAGGTACGGCAGCTTGACCACATGATTGCGAGAAGCGACCTCGGGTACAACGCCTCCGTACTTGGCATGAAGATCGGCTTGCGAATAGACAGAGTTGGCCAAAACGTCGTGCTCGCCACGCAGTACGGCAGCCGACGTTTCGTCGCACGATGTTTCGATACCTAGAGTCAAGAAGGCGGTCTCGCTACTCATCCAATGTACTCGGGCTTCAAGACGCCGATGTAAGGGAGATTGCGATAGAGCTCAGCGTAATCCATTCCGTAACCCACGATGAATTCGTCCTCTTCCAGAGCAAACCCCGTATAGTCGATGTTGGTCGCTGTTTCTCGGCGAGCCACTTTGTCCACCAGCGTGCAGACACGGAACGAAGCCGGTTTGCGTGCGATGAAGCTGCGGCGCAGGTATTCGATGGTGTGGCCGGTATCGATGATGTCCTCGACCAGCAAGACGTCCCGGCCCTCGATTGGTTTCTCCAGATCCTTCACCAAGCGTACGGCCCCCGGCGCTGTTCCATTCTCGTACGACGAAACGCTGATCAGATCGTATTCAAGAGGAATCGGGAAACGCCGTGCCAGGTCGGTCAGGAAGATAAGGGCTCCGCGAAGAACGCCAATCAACAACAGTGGCCGTCCTTCCGAATCATTGGCCAATCCGTTCTCTGTATAGTCCGTTGTAATCTGAGCCGCCATCTCCTTCACTCGTTGCTGAATCACGTATTCGGTGAAGAGAATCTTGGACATCCGATCTTCGAACTGAAGCGAATCCATTATTCCTCCGGACTGCGAACGACGAATCTCGATTCAAGGGCATCTAGGCGATGATTGATTCCTACATACTCCAGGTCGTGAATCCCCAACATGGCAGCGCCAGAAAAGCCTTGTTCTCTGATGTAGTGCGCCTTTTGCGCCGCTTTTGCTCTAACCCAGTCCCAGTACGGATGATCAAACACATCGATCGCTTCTGTCAATTTGCCCTCTCGAATCGAAAAGGCAAGACCCGATACAATTGGCGGGCCATCAAAGAAGGAGACGGAACTCTTCGCCTTTACTGGTGTGAGCGGACCGGTATGACTTCCTCGCATGAACCCGGCAACATAGTGAGCGATTTCGAACGGTGCCAATATTTCGCCGGTCGCAGGGAAGTTCTTTTGTGTTCGCACTAGCATGATCGGATCGTCTTTCCCGACGTATTTCCCGGCGATATTGCGAAGTCGCGTCGTGCAGGAAGATACAGCAATATCCCCATCGTGTCTGGAATGGATCGACTCAATCACATAGCGGCCGTTGTCACGCAGCAGTGCGGCTAGGTCATACATATCCTCCGGTGTCATCAGCTCGACAACTCGATCGCCTTCGATGTAATCGACATCCATCACCGTAAAACGATATCCCTTCCCCCCCGTTGGAGATAGGATAAGACCCGAGTTGTACATCGGATCAGCGAACGCAAGGAAGAGAGGGAGATTGTAGGCTCCCGGCTCCGTCTTGTCTGCTGTGAACATGAGGAATGGTTCATTAGGACGCTCTTCAAACTCCATCTCGGCAACGGCAGGGCCCAGCCCGCGCGTGTTTCCCGAAAACGCGTCGCGGAGGAGATCTTGCCCGGCGCCATAGAGACCCTGCGATTTCGCAACAGCCGTGCCCGCTAGGAAGGCATCCCATGCCAGTTTATGCACTTGCTCATCGTCGATTCCCCGATCGTGCGTCAGCAAAATGGCGACATCGTCGCCCGTATAGCCCACGAGATGATCAATCACGAGACCTCGCCCGTCTTCTCTTACCGTGTTCTCCACCGCCGTGAGCAACTTCTCACTCGGGCAAATATGGCCCCCAATACTGCCAACATCCGCCTTGATCGCCGTCAGCGTGACCTTCATACGTCCCACCCTCTTCACAGAGAAATGAATGCCAACAGCCGTATAGCTGGAGGCATTTGTCAGAATTATAGCACCCAGACTTGCTACCACAACCAATGAAAGGCTGAGATTTTCTCCCTAACCGGAAACCCGAGATTGAAGCAACCGCTTCTGTCGCCGCAGGCGGTTGGCATTGGTCACGACATTGATCGAAGAGAAGGCCATCGCCGCCTCTGCAATCAAGGGATGCAGCAGTCCGAGCATGGCAAAAGGAATGGCAAACACGTCGTAGAAGAAAGCCCAGAACGAGTTCTCTCTGATCTCTCGGAGGGTGACCTTGGATAGCAAAACCGCACGAACCAATGCCTCGAGACCGCCGGAGACTACGGTTACATCGCCGCCTTGAGAGCGGGAGCATCGTTAGTTCCATCTCCCACCATGATCACATGTTTGCCGTTCGCTTGAAGAGCCCGAATTACCTCAAGCTTGCCCGCCGGACGAACCTCCGGAAAACTTGGTCGATCCCAACAGACGTAGCGACCGCCTGTGCTGTGGCGTGGCTATCTCCCGTCAGCATTACGGCGCTCATCCCAAGGCGATGGAGGCTGGTAATGGCGCCTCGCGCTCTCAACGGATTGCGCACAAGAAGCGCAATGCATTCACGCGATCTCCTTCAACCCTTAGGGAATCAGAAGCGTTTCCTGCGGAAAGATAAAGCGTTTCCTAAAGATAAGGCGTTTCCTGCGAAAAGATGAAGCGTATCCTGCGGAAATAGAGACGTATCCTCCGGAAATAGAGATGTATCCTCCGGAAGTAGAAACCCATCCTATGGGAAGAGGGTGCTACCGTGCGAGTTTGGATTTGTCTTGTACGACTTGTGAAGAAAGACCAAAGAAGAGGCGGAGCCATGCACCCAGCCTAGCTCCGCTCTTCCGAAAAACGCGCCTGTGGCAGATTGCACCACGAACCTATTCTACAGGAAGGATTGTTCCTAGCAAAGTCCTCCGCACCACCATCCGGCGAATGCAAAGATCCAGAACGCCCAAAAGAAGGACAGAAGCAACCAGGCCGAAATATACATCACGCACCTCCTTGATTGCTCTACACACCAACCGAGGAAAGGTTTCCGCAAAATGGTTCTCAGGCATTGAAGCAGTCTTCACACGCGTCAGGGCAATCTCCACCCAATGCCGGCTCCATCTCGATGGTGGCATGGGGGACTCCCAATTCGGCGAAACGTGATTTCACCGTCGTACGCAACTCAGCGCATTGGCGAATCGTGAAGTCCGGATCGCAGAGAACGTGCGTTGACAACACATGGTGTTCTCCGTCTTGGGTCCAGACGTGGGTGTGATGAACCCCTATCACCCCGGATAGCTTGGAGATTTCGGATTCCAACAGCTCGACAGTCAACCCGTCGGGGACCCCTTGGAGAAGAATGACCAGAGTCTCTTTCAACCGTTTTCCGACGTTCCACAACACGTACAGCGTAATGAGAATCGAGAGGATAGGATCGATGATGTGGATCTTCGAGACGCGCATGACAATCGCAGCGATCAATACGGCAATCCAGCCCAATACATCCTCAACGAAGTGCCATGTCACCACGCGCTCAGACAGGCTGCGTCCTCCGTGCATGCGAAAGGCGGCGAATCCGTTCACCAGGATTCCAACAATGGCTAGGACGATCATTCCTTGTGCATTGGATGCTTGCGGATTGATGATTCGAGGAATGGCTTGGAACAGCACAGCCAGTCCGCCGGCAAACAGCACGATCGCCATCACGAGTGCCCCAAGAAGCGAAAACCGGCGATATCCGAACGTGTAGCCCGCGTCCCCCTTCTTCTCGGACACGTTGGCAAAACGCCACGTGATTCCAAGAGCTAGGCTGTCTCCCAGATCGTGCAAGGCATCAGCAAGGATGGCCATGCTGTTTGTCCAAATCCCTCCGACGATCTCCACGATGGCAAAGGCCAGATTCAGGAAGAAGGCAACGCCAATCCGCCTACCGGCAGAAGGACCGTGCGAGTGCCCATGATTCGAATGACTCACGTTGATATCACCGCACGAATTGTGGTCGATTTTACCGTCCGGCTCAACGCTCGTCGTGCTCGCCGAACGTTCAGCTGATGTCCGCAAAGAGCAGGATACCCGCTCCACCAAGGCTAGCGGCGGTGGATCAGTCTTCCCAGCCATGGCGTCGCCACTTCGATCGCTCCCTCGGGGCACAATTCCTGACAGCAGTAACAACGAATGCAACGTTGATAGTCATGAACAGGTGGAGCGGTTTGCCCGGCGCCACCAAATTCTACCGCCTTGGGATCCAAAGGGCAGACACTCACGCAAGTCCCACATTTGGTGCACTTGGCGGCACGAATGAACGGTTTGGGAACGACGAAACGCCGGGCCATTCGGTTGACGCGTCCCGGTTTTCCTGTGGTGGAGAGGAGGCTCCGATTGACAACAAACTCTCTATTCACGAACGATTCGATCGCATCTCCAAGGTAGCTGATATTCTCGCTTGTTCCCAATTCGAATTCGATTCCGTATTGGATCGGGGGAACCAGCTCTGGATCCAGTCCGATCAATCGGCAAGCGGTGGCATCGAGGGCAACGGGATCGCGCGAGAACAGCAGAACGTTCATTGGGCACGGCGTTCCATTCTGAGGACCGTTCCCCTCCATCGCCACAATGCCGTCCATGATGAACAACCGAGGCTTCAGAAACCGGTTGAGATCCACCAGCATCTGCGAGAACAAGTCCACCCTGGGAAGACGGGCGTGGAATTCCATCTTGAGGGAACCGGGGATGCAGCCGAATTGATTCTTGATTGCACCGGTTATTCGAGTGAGACCGTGCGTCTTCAACTTGGGCAATGAAACGATGCCATCGGCACTCAATGCGCCGCGGGCGATCGTGAACTGCTTGTTCTGTCGTCCTTCGGAAAAGGAGACGGTTTCCCCGTGGGTGAAGTCAGCCAGCTCAATGCCCAGTTCCCGCGCAACTTCGAGCAATCCTGCGCGTTGCGCCGCTGCCTGAGGCCTGCCGAATCCAGGAGAATCTCCATACGAAAGCTTCGCACCAGCCGCTTGGAATGCCGTCGCCACAGCTTGAAAAACACTTGGATGAGTGTTCACGGCACGTTCCGGCGTTCGTCCAAGGAGCAGGTTGGGTTTCAGCAGAATGCGCTCTCCTGGCTGGACGAAAGCCTTTGCTCCACCGAGTAAGCCCAGCCCACGATTCACTGCCTCTTGCACTTCAACTCGGTCGTACGAAGTACAACCGATTACCGCAACGATGCTTACGTTTACTGAATCGCGACCATCGGTTTGAGACATGGAGTTCACCTCGTCCTTTCATGTTCTATGGAAGCATGCTTTGGCTTCTTGCTGAACCCTCATTATCCAAACTTCGAACTGGGTTGCGATAAGCTGTCAAGCCACTTGGCAGATCCTGCGATGTCTCGTAAGATGGTCACGAACGGGGCTTGGAAGGCCTGTTTTGCTTTTTTGGCTTCGGTATCGTTTGCTTTCAGAGAGGATTCATCGTGCTTGGGAATTTTGAGTACAAGAGAATTCGATCGATCGAAGAGGGCTGCCAATGTCTGGCAGAAGCTGCTGGAGATGGCGCTATTCTTGCAGGCGGGACGGACCTGCTTGTCGAAATCCGAAACGGTCTCAAATCGCCCCAACTCCTGGTCGACTGCAAAGGCCTGGAGCCGTTGAACGCATTCAGTGTAGACGAGTCGGGATCGGCCATCGGAGCATCCGTTGCCCTTAACCAACTGATCGAACATCGAGGCTTTCGAACGACCCATCCCGCACTGGCCGATGCGCTGGCATCCATCGGCACTTATCAGATCCGTAATCGTGCCACCTTGGTCGGCAACATCTGTAATGCATCTCCAGCGGCGGATGCCGCGCCTGTTCTGTTGGTGCTCGACGCCGTTATGGAAGCCGTCGGCGTCGACGGCCCTCGCACAATTCCCATCCGCGACTTCTTCGCTGGGGTCAAGAAGACGACGCTCAAGCTCGACGAAATCGTGACTACAATTACGTTACCGGCACGATCGGGTCTTCGAACCGCCTTCCGAAAGCAACAGCGCATCCGCGGCCACGATTTGGCCGTCGTCAACGTCGCCGGAGCCTATTCGCAGGCAAATAAGACCCTGAGACTAGCCATCGGAAGTTGCGCTCCCACACCTGTTCTGGTGGATCCCATCGAGGTCGATTCCAAGGACAACGAGGCGTTCGCCGACCATGTCATCGAAAAGCTTCTCCGAGTCGTTTCCCCCATTTCCGATGTGAGGGCATCCGCCGGTTACCGTAGCGCCGTCTTGCCTACCCTTGTGAAGAGAATCCTGCATGAACTGCTGTCCGAAGGAGGTGGCGCGTAATGTACGACATTCGATTCGCCGTCAATGGGCAAGCGGAGAGCGCCACCGTACCCGCCACCATGACACTGCTCGACTTGCTGCGAGACCGACTTGCGCTGACGGGCACCAAGGAAGGCTGCGGCATCGGCGAATGCGGTGCCTGCACAGTGCTGCTGGATGGGAAACCCGTCATATCCTGCCTGATGTTGGCCGTAGAAGCCGACGGACACGACATCGAAACCATTGAGGGCGAAGCTGTGGGCGGAGAACTCTCCGTCCTTCAGGGTTCCTTCATCGAGACAGGAGCGATCCAATGCGGATTCTGTACCCCGGGCATGATCATGTCAGCACGAGGATTATTGAACCGCACTGCCAGCCCTTCGGATGAGGACATCGTTGAGGCCATTGCCGGCAACCTGTGTCGATGCACCGGGTACGAGTCCATCATCGCCGCTATTCGGATTGCAGCCGATCGGCTGGCGGGCGACGAACAGGAAGCGAGATTGCCATGACCCGCGAACTCTCCTACGTCGGCAAGCCGGTGGCGCGAGCGGATGCTGTTGCTAAGGTCACCGGGGCTGCTCAGTACACCCACGATCTCTGCCTGCACGGTATGTTGCACACGGC
>Ga0114923_10002228_pt1 | contig 13230 bp, 12 predicted proteins | sample SumtaG_FD_89578 | JGI IMG/M metagenome (GOLD analysis project Ga0114923, IMG submission 89578) | Deep subsurface microbial communities from Indian Ocean to uncover new lineages of life (NeLLi) - Sumatra_00157 metaG | ecosystem: Environmental > Aquatic > Marine > Oceanic > Sediment | place: near... | reverse complement strand
GACGTCAGGATTGAGGGCAGGCATGATTTTCTTAAGACGGGGATGACGGCGAAGGTAAAGATTCTGATAGATGAGCTGGAAGAGGTATTAATCGTACCGATACAGACGGTGATCAACCATGAAGGCAAAAAGGTGTGTTTCGTTGCGGGCGAGAACGGTTCCGAAAGGCGTGAGGTCGAGACGGGCCAATTCGATAATGATTTTGTTGAAATCAAGAATGGTTTGTCTGAAGGGCAGAGGGTATTGCTGAATCCTCCTCGGCTGTTTGAAGACGAATCGGACGTCGAATAATAGCAATTGTAATTAATATTTGCGATTCGTATAAGTGTGTTGGGTGTGCGAAGGTAGCCCCCGGTGAAACCGGGGGCTAAATATAACGGGATGACCCGGCCCACGGGTGGCCGGGCTAAACAAACCCCTTGCGATGCAAGGGGCTAACAATTTAAAACCCCCTAATAAATTAGGGGGCTAAATAATCCCCTGCCGCGAGCAGCAGGGCTAAACGTTGATGAGATTGCTTCGGCCTATCGGGGTCGCAATGACATTTTAATGGATTCCTCCCTTCGGCAAGCTCAGGGTAAACTCCTGTGCTCGGAATGACGGCGTGGGTTTAGGGTCGGGATGACGGAGAGGTTTTTTGGTCGGGGTGACGAGCGGTATGGCTATAGTTGCGACGGAGAATCTGAATAAGGTATACCGTGTCGGGGGGTACGAACTTTTTGCGCTTCGGGATTTTAATCTTCATATCGACGAGGGTCTGTACGCAGCGATAATGGGTCCGAGCGGCTCGGGCAAATCGACACTTTTGAATATTTTAGGTTGTCTTGACAGGCCGAGCAGCGGGACGTATCGGCTGGCCGGCGAGGATGTGTCCGGTCTTGACGACGACCTGTTGAGTGAGGTTCGCGGCAGGCGGATAGGATTCATTTTCCAGTCGTATAATCTTATTGCGCAACTTAACGTTATAGAGAACATCGAGGTCCCGATGTTTTATCAGGGCTTGAGCGAGCACAAAAGCGCTGCCAGGGCAGCGGAACTTGCCGGGCTGGTGGGATTGGGTGACAGGCTAAGGCACCGGCCTTCGGAACTCAGTGGCGGTCAGCAGCAGCGTGTTGCGATTGCGAGGGCCCTGGCGAATGACCCTGCAATAATTCTTGCAGATGAACCTACGGGTAATCTGGATTCCGCCAGCGGTGCTGAGATTTTAGGCATACTGGACGATTTGCGTGAGCAGGGTAAGACGTTGATTGTGGTTACGCACGATGCTGAGATAGCTGCGAGGGCGCAGCGGGTGATACATCTTCTGGACGGACGGATTGAAAAAGAAGTGGATGTTGGGGCATGAGCGGCGATGTTGTTTTTTCGGTTGAAACGTACATTTAAGCTTGGTGTAAAGAGCCTTTGGCTTCATCGTTTGCGTTCGACGCTTACGACGTTGGGAATTGTTTTCGGTGTTTGCTCGGTAATAGCGATGCTGGCGATAGGTGAGGGAGCGAGTGAGGCGGCCCAGGAGGCGATAAGGCAGCTGGGCAGCACTAATTTGATTATTGAGACGGTCAAGCCTCCGGAAGAGCAGGCCGACACGGGGACGGTTGAAAGCGTAAAGCACTACGGTCTTACGTATACCGACGCCGAATCCATACGCAATACGATACCTGACGTTGAGGTGATAGTACCGGCTCGTGAGATAGACCATGAGGCGCGGTATCGTAATCGGCCGAAGTCGGCAATAAAGATAATCGGCACGATTCCATGGTATACCGAGATAAAGCCGATTCGCCTGGTGAGGGGGAGATTTCTGAGCAGTACGGATTTGCAGCATCAGCTCAGTGTGTGTGTGGTTGATGAGGGTGTGGCGCGCGGGCTTTTTCTTTTCGACGACCCCATAGGGAAGGACATCCGGATTTTCGGCAACTACTACCGCGTGGTCGGATTGGTTTCTGTGATGTCTGGTCCTGTTAATGAAGGGTTTCTCCAGGCATCTTCAGTGTTGGAGGCGGGCAGCGGGGGTGTGGCGGGAAATGTTTACATACCGCTTACGACGGTCAAGAGCAGGTTCAGTGAACTGAACTTTACGATTAGCGGTGGCAACCGCAGCGCCGAGAAGGTGGAGCTTCAAAAGATAACGGTCAAGGTGGCATCTGCTGAGCAGGTTCTGAGTATGCGTGATATTGTTGACGCTTTACTGCGGCGTCTTCACAAGGACAAAAAGGACTACCAGATAATAGTACCGCTGGAATTATTGCGGCAGGCGGCTCGGACGCGTCGGATATTCAGCATAGTTCTTGGTTCCATAGCGGCGATATCGCTGGTTGTAGGCGGTATCGGGATAATGAATATTATGCTTGCGACGGTGAGCGAGCGGACGCGTGAGATAGGTATTCGACGGGCGCTTGGTGCCAAGAGGCGCGACATCATTGTTCAGTTTTTGTCGGAGACACTTGTTTTGACATTGTTAGGCGGTGTACTGGGTATAATTCTGGGTTCGGTGATACCGGCTTTGGTGACGTATTTCGGGCGGATGCCGACAATCATTACGGGCTGGTCATTACTGCTTGCATTCGGTATCAGCGCGATGGTCGGGATCGTGTTCGGGATGTACCCGGCGTGGCGTGCGGCGAATATGGACCCGATTGAGTCACTGCGACACGAATAAGTCATTTTATGCAAACCTTCGAAGTCCCTCCCTGCGGCCAAAACGGCCAATAATTGATTGACATTGCACGGCTTAGAACTGATAATGCCCCGAATAGTGTCTGTTTGAAAGCAAGGGTAGTTTTCTATTAAGGGACTGAGCAATGGAAAGCGAAGGGCGAAAATCATTGTTGCAGAAAATCGGGCTGTTTTTGCTGTCGATAGGGCCGGGGCTTTTTCTTATCGGTTACAACATAGGGACAGGCTCGGTTACGACGATGGCCAAGACCGGCGCCAGTTACGGGATGGACTTGTTCTGGGCATTGCTGCTTAGCTGCATTTTCACCTACGTTCTGATGGTTGCTTACGGCCAGGTGACGTTAGTGACGGGCAGGACGGCACTTTTTAACGTCAAGAACAGTTTGGGCCTGTTCGGCAAACCGTTGGCTATTTACATTCTGATAGCGTTGATTATCGGTGAGGTAATGGCGCTTATGGGGATAATGGGGATAGTTTCAGACCTGTTGAGCGAGGGGACGAGATTGATTTTCGGAGGAGATGAGGGCTGGAGCACGTTCTGGATTACCTTCGTACTTGCTATAGGTCTTTACGCGTTGCTTTGGTGGGGCAGATACCCGCTGTTTGAAAAGTTCCTTACGTTTTTCGTAATCCTGATGGGTCTATGCTTTCTGGTTGTGTTTTTTATGGTCAAGCCGGACCTTGCGGTGATTGCAAAAGGTTTGATTCCGAAGATTCCCGATCCCAAAGGCGACCATAGTGCGTTTTTGCTTATAGCCGGCATTGCGGGGACAACGTGTTCGGCAGCGGTTTTTGTTATGCGAAGCATTGTTGTTTCGGAGAAGGGCTGGGGGATTGACAACTTAAAAGGTGAGAAAAGAGACGCATTGGTTTCGGCATCGATGATGCTGTTTTTGAGCGCGGTTATCATGGCTGTGGCGGCGGGGACGCTGTATGTCAAGGGCCAGAGTCTGACCGATACGGTTTCGATGATCGGCTTGCTGGAACCTTTGGGCGGCAAGGCGGCTGCGTTCATTATGATTATAGGCGTGACGGGGGCGGGGCTGTCAACGGTGTTTCCGATAGTTCTGATAGCTCCGTGGCTGATTTGCGATTATATGGGTAAGGATCGCAACATTCGTTCGCCGCTTTTCAGGATATTGGGCCTTGTGGGGATATTGTTCTGCTTCGGGATGCAGTTTATGAACCAGAGGCCGCCTGCACTAATGGTAGTTTCGCAGGCATTCCAAGCGTGCATACTGCCGGCAGTGGTTATACCGATTTGGGTACTGATTAACCGCAAGGAGGCTATGGGTGAGCATGTAGCGGGCAGGAAAATGAATATCGGTATTGCGCTGGTGTTCATATTCGCTCTGGTGACGACGTATTTTGCGATGGTAGAATTTTGGGCCCAGTTTAAGGGATTGATTTCGTAGTGAGGGTGATTTTATAGAGGAGTACGATATGCTGAAGAGGGCGGGTTTTGCGCTGACAGTTAGTTTGTTGATTGGCGGTATTGCTTTCGGTGGTACTTACAGAAGTATTGCCGAGTTGAACAGCTACAAGGCCGACGGTTCGAGCGTTGATTTTGTCTGCGTTTCCGACGAGGGCAAAGAGGTGTTTGTCAAAATCGATGTTTGTACGCCGGAGGTGATACGGGTTCGGTGCGCGCGGTCGAAAATCGCCGCCCGGGTCGAGCACGTTGTTGTCAAGCAGGAGTGGTCGGCGGTTGAAACAAACGTTTCGGAGAATCCGGAAAGCGTGGTGATAGATACCGGTCGGCTGAAGCTGATTGCAGCGAAGAAACCGTTCAGGCTTAGTATCTATGACAAGCGGGGCCGGTTGGTTTTGCAGGAAAGTCCTGCGGGGATGCGCTGGACGAAGAACGAGGTATTTGCGTTTATGAAGTTGGGCGCCGATGAGCACTTTTTCGGTTTTGGCGCGGCGGCGGGTATCGGCGGTAGGATGGGTTTCGAGGGGCAATTTTTCAATCGGCTGGACAAGCGCGGTCAGAAAATCAATATCGTCGGCAGGCGTGTCGGATTTTTTATGAGCACGGGCGGCTACGGGATATTCCTTAACGGCGCATACCCGTACAACAGCATTTTTCGGATGGGCTGTGACCGGCCGGATGTTTTCAGCTTCGAGTGCACTGACAGCCAGCTTGATTATTACTTTATTTACGGGCCGAGCTTTAAGGATATGCTCGGCCGATATACCGAGCTTACGGGCAGGACGCCGTTAATACCGAAGTGGGGGTTCGGGGCGCGGCAGGCCGGCTACTGGGACCAGAAGCAAATCGAGACGTACTCGGCTCAATACAGGGAAAAGGACATTCCCTGCGATGTGATTCACCTGGATTCGAACTGGTTGAATAAGGGCAGCGAGTACAAAGGCAAAGGTGTGAAGCCGTACGGAAAGAACAACCGCGGATACGTGGATTTCAAGTGGGACGACAGGCAGTTTCCGAATCCCGATGCGATGATATCCAAGCTGAAAAAAGCCGGTTTCAAGTTTACGATTTGGGAGACCGCGCTGGTCAATCCGAACGTAGGGGAGTTTTATGAAGATGCGGTCAAGAACGGCTATTTTGTTAAGAATGAGGATGGCTCGATTTGCATGGTCCGCTATGGTAAGCGCGGTATGACGGCGATACCTGATTTTACGAATCCGGCGACCGTGAAGTGGTGGAAGGCGGAGCACAAGCCGTTGATGGATATGGGTGTGAAATCTTTCAAGCTTGACCATACGGGTGATTTGGGCACGGCAAAAAAGGCGATTTTTCACAACGGGTGGAACCTGCAGCAGATGCGGATACTGCACAGGATTTTGAATCTGCGGACTGTCTTTGAGGCGTCAGAGGAGCACTCAGGGCAGCGTGGGATGATATGGAGCAGTATCGCAACGGCGGGCACGCAACGGTACCCGGTGACGTGGTGCGGGGACTATAAGCTGACGTTCGAGGCGCTGCAGGAAGTTGTCAAAAGTACGCAGAATATGGGTCTGAGCGGTTTCGGTTATTTTGCTCCGGATATACCGGGCAAGAGAAATATCAAGGACGGGCATTTGTATTTACGCTGGGCGCAGTTCGGCTTGATGAACCCGGTATGTCAGAGCTGGACGGTTGTGCCGTGGCAATTCGGTGCGGAGGTAGAAGAAAGTTATCGTTATTACGCGAAGCTGCACTATCGATTGCTGCCTTATATATATTCGTATGCCCATGTTGCGAACAAGACTGGGGTGCCGATATGCAGGGCGATGGTGCTGGAGTTCCAGGGGGACAAGGAGGCGTACGAGCAGGACCTCCAGTATTTCTTCGGCAGTGAATTGCTTGTTGCGCCGATTTGTACGGAGCAGAACAGCAGAGAGATTTATCTGCCGGCAGGTAAATGGATTGATTATTCTACCGGTGAGAGATTCAACGGTCCGACAAAAATTAACTACGAGGCGCCTTTGGGACGTATGCCGATATTTGTCAGAGGCGGGGCGATAATTCCGATGGGGCCGGAGATGAATTATGTCGGCGAAAAGCCGATGGATTCGATTACACTGGATATTTACCCGTCAGGTACGTCGCGATTTACTCTCTACGAAGACGACGGAGCCAGTTATGAATACAGGCGGGGCGTTTTTGCTCTGACGAGTTTCGTCTGTGCCGAGGTCGAAGACGGGCTTGCAATTGATATAGGTCCGGGCAGGGGAGGATATACCCAGTCGGGCGGCAAGAGCTATGTATTGAAACTCAACGGTGTGAGCGGTGCGACGGAAATAACCGCCGGGGCGGAAAGGGTGCCGCCGGTGAAGTCAAAAGACGAGTTTGACGGCAGTAAAATGAGCTGGTGGTATGATTCGTCGAGTAGGACTTTGTGGGTGAAAGCTGGCGCAGTCAGCACAGGTGACGGCAAAAAAGTGCACATTTATGGCAGTAAAGTGCTTAATTAAGGCAATATCGCATTTTTAAGTTTGCAGGGGCTGGTGCGGAGGGTGGGTGCATCGGCGTTGGGGTGGTTGCGAGGGTCACTTTTCGGTTTACTTTTTCGGCAATGAGCACAGCGAGGGGTGTGCTTAAGTGCTTTTTTACAGCCGGTTCGGGGGTCGTTAACTATTTCAGGAATTGGGCTTTACGGAGTTTCTGGTTATTGAGGAAAAAGTTTTTGTAAAAAAGCAAAAAAAGCCTTGACAGATAGGAGCAGTTCCTATATAGTAGCAGTGACAATGGAGTTCAGAAAAAGGTGATGGTGTCGCAGGTGAACCAATGAAATGCTTTGCTCCTATCAGCTTACAAGCCAAAGCGGGTTTTGTCTATTTGTTCGGGCAGGTTCGCCCTAATCCACATTATGTAGAAAAGAGGGCGGGGACTTCCGGTTTTGAGGCAATCTGCGGTGTTTTGTAAGCGGCATGGTCCCGCGATGCCGGTATTTTTTTTAAGATGGGGTTGTCCGGAGGAGGGTGGCCCCATCTTTTTGTTGTCCGGAGCCTCTTGTGAACGCTGTATCGGGCCGTTGGCTGCAGGGTTGGTGGGGGGTGAAGTGACATGATTTTTGAACCAAAATATGAAATTTTACGTGTAATGCGTGCGTAAGCAGATATAATTGGCGTGCTTTGCCGAGTTAGTTGGCGGCAGGACAGCAGGCGAGGGACCCTGCAAGGAGCAACGGGTTGGTTTTATGGAGGAAAGCGACTATGCCAGTACGGAAAAAACGCGGCCGAATGCAGGAGAAGATTGAGCAATTCGAGCAGATGTGCAGGGCAGCGGGATTGAAGCTGACGCCGCAGAGGATAGCTATTTATACCGAGCTGATGAAGACCGATTCACATCCGTCGGCGGATAAGCTGTATGGGAGAGTGCGGAAGATATTCCCTCGTATTTCGCTTGATACGGTCAACAGGACGCTGATTACTCTGAGTCAGATAGGCGCTGCTTTTGTCGTCGAGGGCTCCGGAGACCCGAAACGTTACGATGGAAACGTCGAAACTCATCAGCACTTCAAATGCGTCAATTGCAGGAAGATTTATGATTTTCGCCATAAGCCGTACGACAATATCAAAGTTCCGCCGAGTATACGTAAAAGATTTGACGTGCTGAGAAAGACCGTATATCTTGAGGGCATATGTGACTGGTGCAGGCGAAGACTGAAGAAGAAAGTCAGGCGTTAGGCGGTAGTGTTAAACCGGGAAGGCAGAGCGTGATGGAGCTTAAGGGCAGTCAGACCGAGAAGAACCTATTGACTGCGTTTGCGGGTGAATCTCAGGCGAGAAATCGCTATACGTATTTTGCCAGCCAGGCGAAGAAGGAAGGCTATGAGCAGGTAGCCGCGATTTTTGAAGAGACCGCCAATCAGGAAAAAGAGCACGCCAAGCGGCTGTTTAAGTTGCTGGCAGGTGGCGAGGTTGAGATAACGGCCGGCTTTCCGGCGGGCGTGATAGGCGATACAGTTGAAAACCTCAAGTCTGCTGCGGCGGGTGAGAATTACGAGCACACCGAGATGTATCCGGGGTTTGGGCAAACGGCTGAGCAGGAGGGCTTTGCGGATATTGCAAAGATCTTTCGCAGTATCGCTGTGGCGGAGCAGCGTCATGAGCAGCGCTATGTAGCGTTGGCAAAGAACATAACCGACGGGGCGGTATTCAAACGTAACAAAAGCGTCCGTTGGGTCTGCAGGAATTGCGGATATGTGCACGAAGGCGCCGAAGCACCCGAGATGTGTCCAGCCTGTGCGCATCCGCGTAGTCACTATGAGCTGGAAGCAGCCAACTACTGAAAAAAGGTGCGTGTTTGTCGGGGGAAGAACAGCAGCCAATTGTGATTCTTTGGAGAACCAGCGTGTGCAAGGTCGGTAGCAATTAATAGAAAGTAAAATTTTCAGCAATTGGGCATATTGGGGGATAGAGCAATGAACGAGCGAAAAGATGTAATAACGATGAAAGGTGAGCCGCTGACTCTTTTGGGCACGGAGGTCAAGACAGGTGAGTCGGCCCCGGATTTTGAGGCGATTGCCAACGACCTGTCGGCTGTAAAGCTGAGCGATTTTCGCGGCAAGGTGGTCATTATTTCTTCTGTGCCGTCGCTGGATACGCCCGTGTGCGACAAGACGACGCGTCTGTTTAACGCCGAAGCAGGCAAGCTCGGTGAAGACGTAGTGGTTTTGACGGTCAGTATGGACCTGCCGTTCGCCCAGGGGCGATGGTGCGGAGCGGCCGGCGTGGAAAATGTACAAACGATTTCGGACCATCGCAAAGCCGAGTTCGGGACGAGGTACGGCCTGCTTATAGAGCAATTGCGACTCTTGGCGCGGGCGGTACTTGTGGTGGACCGTGAAGGGACAATCAGGCACTTCGAGCTGGTTAAAGAGTTGACCAGTGAGCCGGACTATGATGTGGTGCTGGAAACGACAAGGAGATTACTATATGAGAGAACTAAAACCTGATGTTTACTTTGTCGGGGCCATAGACTGGGACAGAAGGCTTTTTGATGAGCTTATACCGTTGCCTGACGGGACAAGCTACAATGCGTACCTGGTGAGGGGCAGCGAAAAAACCGCATTGCTGGATACTGTTGACCCGACCAAGACCGAAGTGCTCATCGATAATCTGGTGAGGACGGGCCTTGAGAAAATCGACTATGTTATCGCTCATCACGGTGAGCAGGACCATTCGGGGTCGATACCGGATATTCTGCTGCTATATCCCAATGCGAAGGTGGTGACGAATCCCAAGTGCAAGGGGATGCTCATCGACCTATTGCACATAGAAGAGGACAGATTCATCACGGTTGCCGACGGTGAGACTTTGAGTCTTGGCGATAAGACGCTGCAGTTTGTTTATATTCCGTGGGTGCATTGGCCGGAGACGATGGGGACATATCTGCAGGAAGATAAGATATTTTTCAGTTGTGATTTTTTCGGCTCACATCTTGCGACGACAGGGCTTTTTGTTGAGGATGAGGCGGTTGTATACGAGGCCGCCAAGCGGTATTACGCCGAGATAATGATGCCGTTCAGGGCGGCCATAAAGAACAATCTCAAAAAGACAGGGCTGCTTGAGATAGAAATACTGGCTACGAGTCACGGGCCGGTCTATGACAAGCCGGAATTTATCATCAATGCCTACAAGGACTGGGTCAGTGACGATGTCAAAAATGAGGTGGTGCTGGCGTATGTCTCGATGCACGGCAGCACGGCGAAGATGGTCGAGCATTTTGTGGACGCCCTGGCTGAGAGGGGTATTGTTGTCAGGCAATTTAATCTGACCGTGACCGATATCGGCAAACTGGCGATATCGCTTGTCGATGCGGCGACGATTGTATTGGCGAGCGGGACGGTTTTGACCGGGGCCCATCCGCAGGTTGCATACGCTGCGATTCTGGCAAACGCGCTTCGGCCCAAGGCTAAATTCGCCTCGATAATCGGCTCTTACGGCTGGGGTGGCAGGATGGTGGAGCAAATTACTTCGCTTATTCCAAATCTAAAGGTGGAGCTTATTGAGCCGGTGATAGCTAAGGGGCACCCTCGGGATGAAGATTTTGAATCGCTTGATAAGCTGGCCGAGGCGATAGCGGCCAAGCATAGAGAGCTTGGTATATTGAGCTGAAAAAAGAGTTGAAAGGAGAAATCGTGGCGGAAAGACTTCAAGTTTACAAGTGTCAGTTGTGCGGTAACATAGTTGAAATCCTTCATGGGACACAGGGTCAACTGACCTGCTGCGGTCAAGCGATGGAATTGCTGGTGGAAAAAAGTTCAGATGAGGGTAAGGAAAAGCACGTGCCGGTAGTTGAGAAGGTCGAAGGTGGCGTGGTGGTCAAGGTTGGTTCTGTGGCGCACCCTATGGAGGAAAAGCACTACATAGAATGGATTGAGCTAATTGCGGACGATAATGTTTGCCGGCAGTTTTTGAAACCGGCGGATGAGCCGCGGGCGCAATTTAACATTGAGGCGGATAATATAGTTGCTCGAGAACACTGCACGATACACGGTCTGTGGAAAGGGTAATACTATGATTGGCGAGAAAATGCGGAAATCGCTTAACGGGCAGGTTAATGCCGAGTTATACTCGGCTTATCTGTACCTTTCAATGTGCGCATATTTTGAGTCGGCTGATTTGGCCGGCTTTGCGAACTGGATGCGGGTGCAGACCCAGGAGGAAGTTGCACACGCGATGAAGATTTACGATTACGTTAATGAGCGTGGCGGCAGGGTCGTCCTGGAGGCAATAGAGAAACCCGTGAGTGAGTGGGACTCACCGCTGGCCGCGTTTGGGGCGGTTTTTGCCCATGAACAAAAGGTGACAGGGCTTATAAACGAGCTGGTCAACCTTGCGATAGAGGAAAAAGACCACGCGGCAAATATATTTTTGCAGTGGTTTGTTAATGAGCAGGTCGAAGAAGAGGCAAGCGCCGACGCTATCGTTAAAAAGCTGAAACTGGTTGCAGATGCGCCCGGCGGATTGTATATGCTGGACGCGGAGCTGGCCCAGCGGTTGTTTACACCGCCGGCAGCAGAAGGAGGACAAAAATGAGCGTTACATTCAATGCGTTTGAAATTTTTGAGATAGCTGAGCAGATCGAGAGAAACGGGGTGAAATTTTACCGCCGGGCCGCGGATATCACCAAGGGTGAAGATTTGAAGCGGACGCTGCTGGAGTTGGCCGATATGGAGGTCGAACATGAAAAGGTTTTCGAAGATATGAGAAGGAGTATTTCGGCCAAGGAGCGTGAGCTGATAACATTCGACCCTGAAAACGAGATGATTTTGTATCTGCAGGCGATAGCGAGCGGGCATGTTTTTGACCTCAAGAAAGACCCTGCGGCGGTATTGACGGGCAAGGAGAGCCCGGAAGCGATATTTAAGATGGCCATAGAAGCCGAGAAGGACTCAATCATTTTCTATCTCGGCATTAAGGGCTTTGTGCCTGCTGCGGCGGGTAAGGGGAAGGTCGAGGATATTATCTGCGAAGAGCAAAAGCATATTACCCTGTTGAGCCAGATGCTGGCAGCATTGCCATAGCGACGAGAAGCCGGAACGGCTGAGCATAAAAGAAGATTTGCTTGATGGCGTGAAAGGTTCGTTTGAGTATAATTTCAAGCCGCATTCGGTAACTATTTTGGAGTTTCGGAGGGGATAGTCCGTGGGAAGTGAGGTGTGTGTGGAGTGGCAGATGCTTGATTTGGAATCGCTGTTCAAGTTAAGCTACGGGATGTGTATAATAGGTTCGGCCGGGGATGGTAGAATCAACGGTTGTATTGTCAATAGCGTATTTCAGATTACGCCGGAGCCGCCGATGGTGGCGGTAAGTCTTAACAAGGGGGCACTAACACACGAATTAATCGTCAGCAGCAGGCGCTTTGCAATTTCTATATTGTCTGAAGAGACGCCGCTTTCTTTTATAGGCAAATTCGGCTTCAGGACGGGGCGGGATATTGACAAGTTCGAGCAGGTAGACTACCGGGCGGGGCAAACGGGTTCACCGATAGTTTTGGCCAACACGGCGGCATTTCTGGAGGCGGAGGTTACGGAAGGTATCGATGTATTTACACATACGTTGTTTATCGCAAAGATTGTGGCATGTGAAACGGTTGATGACAACGCGGTTCCTATGAGTTATGCATATTATCGAGATGTCAAGGGCGGCAGGACGCCGAAAAGCGCCGCAACGTATCATAAGGTCGGAACAAAAATACAAGAAAACAAAGGGGCAGGCATTATGAAAAAGTACAGGTGTCTTGTGTGCGGATATATTTATGACCCGGCGGTTGGCGACCCGGACAACGGTGTCGCGGCGGGTACGGCTTTCGAAGCTTTGCCGGACGACTGGGTATGTCCGGAATGCGGTGCGGGCAAAAGTGAATTCGAGCCGGTCGAAGAGTAGTTACGGCTATTGAGATTTGGGCCTTGCGTGATGTGAGGCCGGGAGTGGCATTATGGAACAGATAGAGCCGACATTGAGCGGTATGGATATTGCGTGTGCTGAGGTTAAAGCAGGGCCCAATGCGATTGTGGTCTTTGGAGCAAGCGGAGACCTTGCGCACAGAAAGCTTTTGCCGAGTATATTCGAGCTTTTCTCGCAGGAGCTTCTCGATGAGAGGTTTTATGTTCTGGGCTGTGGGCGTAAAGAGTTTTCCGATGAGCAATTTCGCTCTGCGGTGGAGCAATCATTACGCGAGGGGAGCCGATTTGTATCAGCGGAAAGTTTGAACATGTTTCTCAGCAGAGTTTATTATGTTGCCGGCAGTTATGATGAAGGGGCATTTTACGAACGAATAAAGGCAAGAGTTTCGCAGCTCGACAAGAAGTATAATGTCTATGATAGTCTGGTTTTCTATTTGGCAGTTCCGCCGTTTTTGTACACAACGATAGTGGATAAACTTGCCGAGGCGAAGTTAGCGTGTTCGAAGGCACTGGATACAAAAAAGCAAATCAAGCTGGTCGTTGAGAAACCCTTCGGGCGAGACCTGAAAAGCGCAAGCGAGTTGAACAGTCGTATTGGTCACTGTTTTGATGAGAAGCAGATATACCGGATTGACCACTACCTCGGCAAAGAGACGGTGCAGAACATACTGATGTTCAGATTTGCCAACTCGCT